>Ga0193738_1000783_pt1 | contig 14502 bp, 7 predicted proteins | sample L2a1metaG_FD_144927 | JGI IMG/M metagenome (GOLD analysis project Ga0193738, IMG submission 144927) | Soil microbial communities from a riparian zone of the East river system, Colorado, United States - L2a1 | ecosystem: Environmental > Terrestrial > Soil > Riparian zone | place: USA: East River...
GTTCATAAAAGTATTTCCAACGTGTCACGCATTCATTTCTATAAGTACCAGGCAGCGGGTAACGATTTCGTCGTGATCGATAATCGTGCGAGTGTGCTGGCCCTTTCCAAAGAGCAGATCATGTCCGTGTGCGATCGCCGTTTTGGCATCGGCGCTGATGGAATTATGCTGCTTGAAAAACATCCTTCGCTAAATTTCAACCTCGAATATTTCAACAGCGATGGATCCCAAAGTCTGTGTGGGAACGGAAGCAGAGCGGCGATGCATTTCGCATCAACCCTTGGGATGGTGAATGGTAAGGGCTCTTTCAACGCCTATGATGGACCGCATTCTGCCGAGATCCTTCCAAACGGCTTGATCAGACTAATGATGAATCCAGTATCTGAAGTAAAGGCATTAGGTGATGACTACTTCCTAAATACCGGCTCACCCCACATTATCCGTTTCGTCAAATACATCGACGATTACCCGGTCTACGAAGAGGGCAAGAGAATTCGTTTCGATGACTATTTCAAACCCGGAGGAACAAATGTCAATTTTGTAGAGCTTTTAACAAACAATACCATCTACGTCCGTACCTACGAACGAGGTGTGGAAAATGAAACTCTTTCATGTGGAACCGGTGTAACGGCCGCCGCACTAGCCGCATCACTTAAGGACTATAAGTCGCCCGTCACCATCAAAACACGGGGCGGAGAGCTTTCCGTAGAGTTCAAATCGACACATCAGTCTCATTCAACCGGACAGGCCGGCACATTTGATGAAATTTACCTTATCGGACCTGCCAAAATGGTCTTTGAAGGCGATTTGGAACTGTAATTGTTCATCCTGAATCTCAAAAAACAGACTAACTTTGAGCCCGCTTTGGGTTTGGGTTGTCCATTTTTCCAAAATTGGAGGAGTGGAAACGACGAACGATTTAAAGATTAAGGTATGTTAAAATTCATTGCTAAGATTTTCGGTACTAAGTCCGAAAAGGATATTAAACGCATTATGCCCCTTGTGGAGCAGACCAAAGCCGAGGGTGAAAAGCTTAAATCGATAAGCAACGATGAGCTGCGTAATGAAACCAGGAAGATCCAGGAACATATTGACAAGGAACTAAGTGGAATAGACGCTCAACTGGCCGGGTTGCACAAAAAAATAGCAGATAATCCCGAGCTGGATATCAATGAAAAAGAAGCAGTGTTCCTGGAGATTGATAGGATTGAACTAGACCGAAACAAAGAGCTCGAGAAAGTCCTCTTGGGTGTTCTACCAAAAACATTTGCCATCGTAAGAGAAACAGCGCGTCGCTTTAAAGAGAACGAGTTCCTTGAAGTAACGGCGCAGGACTTCGATCGTTCACTTTCCGCAACTATGGAGAATGTGAAGATCGATGGTGACAAAGCGATCTGGGCCAACAAATGGATGGCCGCCGGTAACATGATCACGTGGGACATGTTACACTACGAAGTGCAAATAATTGGTGGCATTGTATTGCATGAGGGGAAAATCGCGGAAATGGCAACTGGTGAAGGAAAAACTTTGGTGGCAACCTTCCCCGCGTTCCTGAATGCATTGTCCAAGCGTGGAGTTCATCTAGTAACCGTTAATAGTTATCTCGCCAGACGCGATAGCGAATGGATGGGACCAATCTTTCAGTTCCATGGCCTGACCATTGATTGTATCGATAAACACGAGCCAAACTCAACACAACGACGTAATGCATATCAGTCGGATATTGTCTACGGAACAAATAATGAATTTGGTTTCGACTATCTGAGGGATAACATGTCGAGAGCTCCGCAGGAACTTGTTCAGCGAACTCACCACTATGCAATGGTCGACGAAGTGGACTCCGTTCTTATCGACGAAGCCCGTACTCCATTGATCATTTCTGGTCCGGTACCGAAAGGAGATGAGCACGAGTTCTATGACCTCAAACCACGGATATTTAAGCTGGTTGAGGCACAAAAGAAGCTCATTAACGAATACTTGAACACTGCTCGCAAACAGATAGGTGAAGGCAACGAAAAAGAGGGCGGACTTGCACTTTTCCGTGCGTTCAGAGCGATGCCGAAATATAAACCCCTGATCAAGTTTCTCAGTGAAACAGGGATGAAATCAATTCTCCAGAAAACAGAGAATTATTATCTGGCCGATAACAAGCGGAATATGCCCGATGCGGACAGGCCGCTATTCTTCATCATTGATGAAAAAGACAATAGTGTAGATCTCACGGAGAAAGGCATTGACCTTATCACCGGTGAAGGAGAAGATGCGAAATTCTTTATCCTTCCGGAAATAGGCACGGAACTCAACAAGGTTGAGAAAGACACATCGATGGATGAGTCAATACAATTTCAGAAGAAAGAAGAGATCATTAGAGATTATCAGATTAAGTCTCAGCGGATACACAGTGTAAGCCAGTTGCTTAAGGCGTATACGCTTTTTGAGAAAGATATTGAATACATCATTGTCGATGGAAAAGTGAAGATCGTGGATGAGCAGACGGGCCGCGTAATGGAAGGAAGAAGATATTCCGACGGACTTCACCAGGCAATTGAGGCGAAAGAAAATGTGAAGGTCGAAGATGCGACTCAGACCTATGCGACGATAACTCTTCAGAATTACTTCCGGATGTATCACAAGCTAGCGGGTATGACGGGAACTGCAGAAACCGAGGCAGGCGAGTTGTGGGATATTTACAAGCTTGACGTTGTCACGATTCCAACCAACAAGCCGGCGGTCCGCAAGGATTACGACGATCTCGTTTACAAGACAATGAGAGAGAAGTTCAACGCGGCCATAGATGACATTGTAAAGCTTATTGAAGCGGGAAGACCAGTGCTTGTCGGAACTACTTCCGTGGAGATCTCCGAGTTAGTAAGCCGGATGCTGCAGATAAGAAAAATCAAACATCAGGTATTAAATGCAAAGCAACACCAGCGCGAAGCTGAAATTGTTGCCGAGGCGGGCAAGCCAGGGACTGTTACGATCGCTACTAACATGGCGGGTAGGGGAACCGATATCAAGTTGACTCCTGAATCACGGGCAGCCGGTGGACTTGCGATCGTAGGCACAGAACGCCACGAGTCTCGAAGAGTCGACCGTCAGCTGCGTGGACGATCAGGGCGTCAGGGCGACCCCGGTACTTCGCAGTTTTACGTATCGCTTGAAGATAACCTGATGCGTCTTTTTATGCCTGAGCGAATTGCCCGGGTAATGGACAAGCTAGGATTGAAGGAAGGAGAAGTGATCCAGCATTCAATGGTAACGAGCTCTATTGAACGCGCACAAAAGAAGGTTGAAGAGAATAACTTCGGTATTCGTAAACGCTTGCTGGAATACGATAACGTAATGAATTCACAACGTGAGGTCATTTATAAGCGGAGGAAGAACGCATTATTCGGAGAGAGGCTTGAGCTTGATATTTTGACCATGTTGTTCGACACATGTGAAGATATGGTAATCAACGCCAAAAACGCGAACGACTACGAAAGCCTGCGCCTGAACGCTTTAGGTGTTCTTGGGTTAGACTACGAGATCTCCAAGGAAACATTTGATAAATCGGATCAGAACAAACTTACAGACGAGCTCTATCACAAGACGCTGGACCATTACACCAAGAAGAACAAGGCCGTGGCCGCAAAGTCATTGCCTATCATGAAAGATATATTCAAGACGCGTGGCGCTACCGTTGAAAACGTGCTTGTTCCATTTTCTGATGGCAAGAAACAGATTGGTGTTGCTGCTAACCTCGCGAAAGCCGTAGAGACCAACAACAGCGAGTTGATCAAATCAATGGAAAAGATCATTGCGCTCGATATCATTGACCAGCTCTGGAAAGAACACCTGCGCGAAATGGACGACCTTAAGCAGTCAGTGCAGAATGCAGTGTACGAACAAAAAGATCCATTGTTGATTTATAAGTTCGAAGGTTTCGAACTGTTTAAACGCTTTATTGCAAAAGTAAATGAAGAGACAGTTTCCTTCCTGATGAAGGCGGATATTCCGGTGCAAGAGCCGGAGCAGGTACAGGAAGCCCGGGTGCAAAGAGCCAGAGTGAGATTGAACGAGCAAAAGGAAGAGTCCAAATCTTTGTTAAGCGGCGGAGAACGCGCACAGCAGCCTCAGCCAAACCGTCCTCCTCAGGAAAAGGTCATGCCCGTCAAATCAGAGAAATTAGCTGGACGAAACGACAAAGTAAGCGTCCAATACACTGATGGAAAAGTATTGCGTGACGTTAAATACAAGAAAGTTGAAGACGATATTCTTAATAACCGGTGTATCATAATTGACTGATATGAGACTTCTGCGTTCCTTTTCGATTTTACTTGCCGCTTGCTTATTGCTCATCGGCTGTGCTGGCACCAAAAAAACCACCACCACAACAACTGCTGGAAGTAAATATTCGGAGGACCTTTCCGTATTGAGACCGAAGACGGAAACAACTCCTGGTAAGACCGTTCCGGTGCAGGACAATACACGAAAGCAAACACCTTACGTCGAAGCGAAGTATTCTGTAAATAAAAAGCTTGATGCTGTCCTTGATAGTATAGACCGCACCAATCTTCAACGCAACTTCATTGATGGATTCACCATCCAGGTTTACTCGGGATTAAAACGCGAAGATGCGCTCAACACAAAAAAAGAACTTACGGGCACACTTCCGGATCTGGAGTCAGAGGTGCAGTACTCTCAACCCAATTTCCGGGTGAAAGTTGGTAAGTACTTTAGCCGTCTTGACGCGCAAAAAGATTACGTCGAAGTCAAACGCCATTTCCCAACTGCGATCATCATTCCTGATAAAGTGGCTATCAACTAAGGACTTATAGTTAGAGTCTGCTGAAAAAGTAACAATCTTAAAAACCTTAGTTTTTCAGCGGAAATCTGCGTGCGTTCGATCAGCGAATTCTGCGGGAAAAAGAACCCACGTAGCTGTGGGTTCTTTCTTTAGTCGCGAGCAGCTCTCAGAGAATTGATCCAACTGGCGATCTTGAGGGCTTCGCCTTTTGGAACCTGTGGCATCGGCGCCATTGGTGTTTCATGCTCCGGCCAGTTTTTTGGTTCTGGATTATAAATCAATTGTATTATCCTGTCGTTGGTGTATTTGCGTTTGGCAATATCTGCATACGCAGGTCCAACCTGTCGTTTAGTGGGCTGATGGCAGGCGACGCACGTATTCTTAACGAGAAGTGGTTCAATGTCGGCGTAGGTTGGGACTTTGGTTGATGCAGTTGCTTTCACAGTTGCAGTTTTTCCTACAGTCGCCTTAGCCGGAGTCAAACGTTTTGTGCTCATTTCTGCTGGTGCCACCTTAGCGCCTTCAGGAATGTTGTTCAATGTGTAATAGGCCGTTGAATGAAGAACAGGAAGTCCGGTGGTAGAGCGGATACCTCCTACGTTAAGTTCGTGCAGGTAATATTGTTTCACATTGTCGACGACGACGCGAACCTTCATTCCATCACTTGAAACTTTTACACCCTTAATATTTAGTTTTTCTTCATTAACAGTTGGGCTCCCATAAACCGGATGATACTTATAGATATAGCTTCGACCTGCGTAAGAGTCGAGGACATCCGCTGTCTTTACGTCTACCGGGAGAGTAAATTCAATTTCAAAACCGTCAGGCATCGCTTTCACGGTCTTCATTTCCATGGGCGTCTTGCCGGTCCAGACCAGGCGTTGTAGGCCCGCCGTGGATGTACCCGCTGATCCCCAGCCTCGATTTGTTAAGCCTGCATACATGGATCCGTCGTGTCCCCAATTCATGCGAAGCACTCCTGATTGGAAACCTGATCTGAATTCGAATGCAACTCCCTGATATTCGCCTTTCACTTTTTCCATTACGACACGAACAACTTTGCTCTGTCCCTGGTCACCGACAAACACCTGGCCCGCAAAAGGGCCGAACTTACCTTGTGTTTCATCCTTGATAATCTCGGCGTTAGAAATTCCCAACACGCCATGAGGAAGCCATACTGCAGGCAGTCTTGTTTCCTGGAATTCATTTTTGACCTGATACAGGAATGCAGGATCTTTTTCTTCAAGGAGGTTTTCCGGTTTGATATACTGGCCTTCCTTTTTTGTCTGGCGTTGGTCAAATTTTGCGTACAGCTGTTGCGTTGTAAGTTTCACGGGCGAGTCAGGTAAGCTGGTCCAACGCAATCCCGCAGGATGGCCCGTAAAGCTTCCTTTTGAAAGGTGGAATATTCCACCCGACCCTTGCCAATCACCCTGGTTGTCGTCGTAGAAAAATTCGCCATCGATCATTCCCAGTCCACATGGCGATCGCATTCCTGTAGCCCACGGTTCCATCGTTCCATCGGGATGGATCTTAAGGGTCCATCCTCTCCACGGTACTCTGCTCTCACCGCGCCACCATTCTTCATCGCCAAAGGCAACATTGCACGTAACAAAGAAACTTCCATCGGGTGCAATTTTAGGACCGAAGGAATATTCGTGGTAGTGACCTGAAAGCGGCCATGCATATACCGTTTCGTAAACATCGGCTTTATCATCGCCATTTTTGTCTGTAAGCTTGGTAAGTTCACCTCTTTGTGCAGCATAAAGTGATCCCTCATGCCATGTTAGTCCAAGAGGCTCGTGCAATCCTGATGCGAAAAGATTGTATTCCGGTGCAGTACCATTTTCCATAGACGGATTTTCCACTATCCATACGTCACCACGACGTGTAGATACAGCTATGCGGCCATCTGGCATAATAGCTACTCCACCAACTTCGAGTAAAATTCCTTCAGGCGTGGGAAGAGTTATGATCTTATAATAATCATCTTCCTGAGGCGTACGGCTCGAATTCTGCGCTTCAACACGCACTACAATAAGGATCAGGACTATAGATGTTATGATGCTTTTTGTGACGCTCATAATTGTATTTTTTGCTGTCTTTGCTTACCAGATAATTGAATATTTTACACTGCTGTCAACGGAAACGATAATCTCTTTTATGCCATTAACATCGCGGATAATGGGAGTGCCGCCCTCCACTTTTATGTAATACTGTTTGTCGTTGACTGCATAGAGACCACCAGGCATTAGAGTAATGTTTTGCCCTTCTCCCAGCTTGTAATGCAATCCGGTTTTTGATCCCCTGTTTTTGATGGTCACCTCATGTGTGACGTTCTTGTTATCCTCACCTGGATAGATCTTGTCCTCGACTTCCATTCCCTGGTAAGTGTATCGGAAGATCGGTCGCCTTGTTGATTCTTCGATTTCATAACCTTTCCCCTTGTACCCTCCCTCAGTTGCAACAGACTCGCGGGTTATAAGAGGGAACGCTTCGTTTGGATTGGAAAGGAACGCGAGTGGTTGATTATTGAATAAGTACTGCGCCGCGCCGCGTGGACGGAACGATCCATCACCGCGATCATGCCACATGGGAGTAGTATCGACGAAAGGGCCACGCCACACACAGACCAGATTTCCTGATTTCAAGTCGTATATGTAGTGTGTTCCAACAGGATCTCCGACGCCTATCGTATGCGTTAGACGCTGTTTGCTGTCGCCTTTAAAATCAAGGAAGGCGCGAAGAAGGCGAGGCTCACTGCCAGGTTCAAGGTAAATCGGTGAGGTCGGTTGATCATCTGGTGGAAGAGAATTGAACGCGTGCAATGATTGCGGATATGTCGTTGCGCTTTGAACGAACAATCCAAGTCGTGGCGGCATCCACGATGCCTCTTTGTAATTATAATATTCAAACGGATACTTTCCAGCCTTCAGGGAAATAGTTCCTTTCTCAAGCTGCCAGCCATCTGGTCGCTGAAACTCGTTCAATACCTGGTTGTTTATTACCAGCCGTCCTCCACCAGTGTAAGCTGTCTGAAATTCATAATTACCATCTTCAGGTACCGTGATATTGCCGGCATAGATCACCCCATAGGCGTCCTCGTTTGTCAGCACTTCGCATGTCAATTCAGGAATGGATCCGGTTTCGGATGGCTTTAATGAACTAAAGTCAGATATCGTCTTGAATGAACCGTAGAAAGTCTTATAAGTAATATTGCTGAGAGAGAAATGTACTTCCTTCATCAGGCGATACTTGATATTTCGGAATGCTACCGGTCCGTGGTCACCTTGTATTAGCAATGGACCTTTGGTCTTTTCATTGTTTTCTATAGGACCTCCGGTAGGCAACGGTACTTCAAGGTTATCATGGATCTTAACTCCGTTCAATTCGACCGAAACAAACCGAGCATTCATTATCTTTTCTCCTTTTTCATTAAATCTTGGCGCTCGAAAAGATATTTTCATCTTCTGCCACAAACCTGGCGCTTTTGCAGCATTTGCAAGTGGAGCCTTACCCATGTAGATCTTTCCTTTTTGTGTTTCCCAGTTGCGGTAAATTCCGCCTATGTCAGAGAACGAGGGATCTTTTACACCCCAGCTGTCAAGTAGCTGAACTTCATAACGACCCTGAAGGTATATTCCGGAATTTGATCCCTTTGGAAGCATAACCTCCAGCTCTAATTCGATGTCGCCGTGTTCGAATGCCGTTACCAGGTTATCCTTCTTAGTGTCATCATTTATATTGAGCAACACACCCGTCCCTGCCTGAAAAGTAACCGCCTGAGGCTTTTCAGGCGCAGGCTGAACTTTTGCTTTTTTGTTCTTCTTGTTAGATGCTGGTGCAGGTTGTTCAGCATGTTCATGAATGTCCACCGTAGGATTCATTGCCACATCGCCAACTATCTGCCAGTTGCCCGCTTGCGATTTGAAATCTGACATGTCTGCTAAAGACAGTTTTTTAACTGAAGCGTCCTGGCCATACAAAGCAGTAACACTTAGTGATGCTGCGAGCAGAAAACATCGTCTGAGATTGTACATGATCGAATAATTATTTTGAAGGCTGCTAATATCACCGGATCGGACTTTAATCCCAAAAATTGTCGTCAAAATGATGTGCATCAAAAAAATTATGAGAGGGCATGAAATTGCGAATGAACATCTTTAATGGGTAACTTTGGGACTCAAACGAGAATGAAATGAGTCTCTTACAAAGGATCAAGGATCTTTCTGAAGCGATAAGCTTGGAAACTGTCAATTTAAGGAGATACCTGCATGCAAATCCTGAACTATCCTATCAGGAATATAACACGGCAAAATATGTTGCAGAAAACTTGCGACAGGTTGGCGTCGATTCCATCGAAGGTATCGCTACAACTGGACTGCTTGCGGAGGTGCGCGGAAAAAATCCTGAAAAGAAAATGATCGCCCTTCGTGCTGACATGGATGCACTACCTATTCAGGAGGCAAATGACGTGCCTTACAAATCCAAGAACGCAGGGGTGATGCACGCCTGTGGTCACGATGTGCACACCTCTTCGTTGCTCGGCACTGCAAAGATCCTGAATAAGATCAAGGGCGAATTCGAAGGTACGGTCAGGTTTTTATTTCAACCAGGAGAGGAAAAAAATCCCGGTGGCGCTTCCCATATGATCCGTGATGGAGCACTGGAGAACCCGAGACCATCCGCAATAATGGGCCAGCATGTTTTTCCGCTGTTGCCCGTAGGTAAAATAGGATTTCGCGAAGGCATGTATATGGCCAGTGCGGATGAAATTTATCTGAAGGTCATTGGTAAGGGTGGGCACGGCGCGGCTCCTGATCTTTGTATTGACCCCATAGTGATTGCCTCTCATATCATCATCGCTCTTCAACAGATAATCAGCCGCAACGCAAATCCAAGACAACCAACAGTACTCACATTTGGAAATATTATCGGACATGGAGCTACCAATATTATTCCCAATGAAGTGAACATCGCGGGAACATTTCGCGCGATGAATGAAGAATGGCGTGAGCATGCTTTGGTGAAAATTAAAAAGATGGCCGAAAGTCTTGCTGAAGGTATGGGAGGAAGGTGTGAAGTGGATATTTCCAAAGGATACCCTTACCTGGAAAATAATCCTGAGCTGACTCGAAGAATAAGAGCTGCTGCTGAAGAATACGTTGGTAAAGAGAATGTTGTCAGTCTTGACATTTCACTCGGTGCAGAGGACTTTTCATATTATTCACAAGTAGTTCCTGCCTCGTTCTACCGGATCGGAACACGTAATGAAGCCAAAGGCATATCGTCATACGTGCATACACCGACGTTCGATATTGATGAGGATGCTTTGAAGTTGAGCCCCGGGCTAATGGCCTGGATGGCGGTGAAAGAACTGAGTCTCTGACCAAAAAAGTACTGAACTAGTTTAAGTCTGAATAGTATATCACTGGCTTCGGGGTTGTACATAGCAATTCAATTGTAAAATGTGAATCCATTTATGTTGAAGCAACAACATCCTTATCACGAATACCTTTTGCCAGAAGCCAAAGCATTAACACCAGTTCACCAAACATTGCCGGCATTCCGAAAGTAAAAACCGAATCCTTGTATTCGGGGAGCACTATGCTTGTAAAACTCAACAGGACATATACAATTCCATTGATGATTAGCCAAACTCCGAGAAAACGAGGAATGAAAACAGATTGATAAACAAGTATCCCCAGCGGAAAGAGCCAAAGGCCCCAAAATAATTCCAATGCTAAAACACTATAATCATTAATTTTAAGAAATGACATGGCCAGGTCTTGCCGTTGTGTCAAGTCAAATGACTTTAGAATTTCTCCTTTTAGAGTAAGTATAGTTGCAATACTATGACCTGTTTTAATAAACGCTATAGGGATTTGCACCACAACGAAGGCCACCAGAAGCCTGGCATATCGCTCATTTACGGATTTGAACAAATGATAAAACACACATACTAAAAGCAACCATAGTGCGCTTGTTATTAATCCTGAAAAAATGCTTGTCCGGAACAGGATTTCATGTTTTAGAATGTTTTGAGCCGACCCCGGAATATCACCTGTTACAAATATTTTAGGCGCTACAAAAAACATGTCGTAAAATCCTGAAACTATCCAAAGAAAAAATAAGAGACCCGCTAGCCTTGCTGTCTTTTTGAGCTCTACGGTTGTATTCATAATGATTAGGGTTATGAATTAAATTGAAGGTCAATGTGAATGGTGTATTTTTTCTATCCATTCTACTCGTATGTCAGAGTGCCCTTAACAAGAATATACTTTTCCGTTCTATTTAATAGGTAGAGTCAGCAGACTACCTTTTGGCGTCAACAAACAACGGTGCAACGTCAACTGGAATACCATGACCACCGGAGTTTATTAATAACTTTCATTTTATTGAAAAGCATATGACCCTGGCTATGGTATTTTCTGATCCATTGGGTATACAATGACAGGCCTGAATGGCAGTAGAGGAATTGGAGGCTTGTGAGGCGTTACTCGACAGTAACTGACTTTGCCAGATTTCGAGGTTGATCTACGTGGCATCCACGCATTACTGCGATGTGATACGACAATAGTTGTAAAGGAATTACTGAAACGAGCGGCATTAAAGCTTCGTGTACAGCTGGAACTTCGATCACAAACTCAGACATTTTTGGAATCACGTTGTCGCCTTCGGTAACGATGGCAATCACGCGGCCCTTGCGCGCCTTTACTTCCTGAATGTTTGACACGATCTTTTCGTAAGAGCTGTCGCGGGTGGCAATAAAAACAACTGGCATTTCTTCATCGATCAGTGCGATAGGACCATGCTTCATCTCTGCCGCAGGATAACCTTCAGCGTGTATATAGGAGATTTCCTTGAGTTTCAGCGCTCCTTCAAGTGCGACCGGAAAGTTATAACCACGACCCAGGTAAATAAAATTGTGAGCGTCCTTAAATATCGAAGCGATGTTCTTGATGATATCGTTTGATGCGAGAGCCCGTTCAACATGTGACGGAATCCTTTCCATCTCAACGAGCATCTCGTGAAGTTTTTGCTCAGTTATTGTTCCCTTGCGTTGAGCGACTGTCAAGGCAATCATGCTCAGCACAGTCAACTGTGCGGTGAATGCTTTGGTGCTGGCGACACCGATCTCTGGACCTGCATGGGTATAGGCACCCGCATGTGTTGCTCGGGGAATAGACGAGCCAACCACATTACAAACTCCAAAAATGATGGCGCCTTTTGATTTCGCTAGGTCAATAGCAGCCAGCGTGTCGGCTGTCTCGCCTGACTGTGATATAGCAATGACTACGTCACCCTCACGCACAATCGGGTTACGGTATCTGAATTCTGAAGCATATTCAACTTCAACGGGGATACGGCAAAATTCTTCGAAGAAGTATTCGGCGACCAAACCGGCATGCCATGACGTTCCGCAAGCAATGATGATGATTCGCTCGGCATTGATGAGTTTATTGACGTACTCGCGCAAGCCACCCAAAACCAGACGACCACCTTGAGAATCGAGGCGGCCACGCATACAATCATTGATCGAGCGAGGCTGCTCAAAAATTTCTTTTAACATGAAGTGCTCATATCCACCTTTTTCGATGGCCTCGAGTTCCATGTCTATCGTTTGAATATAAGGAGTAAGCGGAAGGTTGGCTGTATTTTTTACCGTAAGAGTACCATTCTTTATGATAGCGATTTCCTGGTCATTGAGGTAAACTACTTCGTTCGTGTATTCGATGATCGGTGTCGCATCTGAGGCCATAAAATATTCGCCCTTACCGATGCCAATCACCAGAGGGCTGCCTTTTCTTGCAGCAACGAGAGCGGTTGGGTCATCCTTGGACATCACAACAATCGCGTAGGCGCCCACCACCTTTGTAAGCGCTAAGCGGACAGCTTCATCGAGGGAGCAATCATTGTGGGTACGGATGTCTTCAATGAAATGGATTAGGACTTCGGTATCTGTATCGCTTAAAAAAGTATGTCCCTTTTTGACTAGCTCCTGCTTTAACGTGTTATAGTTTTCAATGATTCCATTGTGTATGATAGCAAGGTCGCCAGTGGAGGAATAGTGAGGGTGCGCATTTCTGTCGTTCGGTTCTCCGTGTGTTGCCCACCGGGTGTGGCCCATTCCGATCTTGCTTCCTAGTTTTTTGCCTTTTAGGAATTCCTCAAGCTCGGAAACCTTTCCTTTCTTCTTGTATACATTCAGGCCGCCGTTCAACAGCGCAATACCTGCACTGTCATAACCCCGGTATTCCAGTCGCTTTAAGCCTTTTAAAACGATAGGGTGAGCCTCTCGGTGGCCTACATAAGCAACGATTCCACACATACAATTACTGTGTTGCGGTTGGTTTGGTGTAAAAGATCTTTAGCTTGATCTTGTCTTTAGGGAATACTGCCCGGTTAACGGTTTTTAATCCGCTTTCTGTTGGGACCGTCCCAGTTAACACAGCAGGATGCAGCACAAACGTTTTGAATTTTGTTTTCTGTGATAATGGTGCGACGAGCTGTTGCAGGAACAGCGATACCACCATGCTGTATTTGTTTTCCTTACTCGAATAGACCAGTGCAGGCGATCGATCGGCAGCATAAAAAACATCGTCGTTGTCAACAAGAACCGAACCTGACAGCGCCAGATTATCACGACGCAATAACTGGTTGTATCCTAACAAATCTTCGACATCCTGCGGGTCAGATAATGAAAAACGGTTCATTCTGTTGGTGCTCTCATCCAAAACTCTCAGCGACAACAACGACGGTGGAGGATAATCTGAAGAAGACTCAACCGACTCTATGGCCAGTTCGGCCGAGTTTATGACAGCATAAGGAACCGTATCGGTGAATTTATAAAAGTTGCTAAAATCAAGTTTGGTCAGAATACCAATACCTGATTGAATGTATCGCTTATCATTGTCCTGCAGCACATCAGTATAGTACTGCTGCAAAGGTTCTAACGCAGTCCCCGTCCGGTCTGATTTGATCTGACTGAAACCTATGTCGCCAGAGAAAGTCATATCAAATATAAGACTGTCTGCAGTGGCATCGTGATAATGCACGATAATCCTGGAAAATCCCAGGGGATTAAGTCCCAGAACCTTATCAGCAACGTCTGACTCTACGGCAATACCTTTAAACTCCTGTATAAATTTCCAATAGGTGCCAAACGTTTTATCGACATCATCGCGATACCTAACATTAGCGTCGAAAATGCGTTTGCCAAAGTCGGAAGCCAGAGGCATTGATACGGTAATCACAGTGTCACTATCCTCAGCGCTCGCCGCAAATTCGTCAAACTTGACAGGGTCTACTGTAAAACCTTTTGAGCCGATAACTGTAGAGTGTGCAACTTCGCTGTTGTTGAAGTAATATTTCGCAGTTGAGATTTGAAGTGAGTCATCCAGCTCGTAGACGGAAATAGTTTGAGGAGAAGCCGTCATGGATCCATAGTGATAAAGATCAAACTGGAGTTCCAACGTGGCGGAGTCGTAAACCGCAGTAGCACTCACCTTGAATTGTGGATTTCTTGCAAAGTATTGTGTTAAAGCGGCTGCAGAGATTTTTCCAAATACGGGGTCGGTGTAACTGCCAACCAGAAATCTGCTTGGCTCGCCAGTGTAAGTGAAATTTGTAGTCCGCAGCGAGTCACGCAGCAAAACGCTGCTTTCTATTGGGATCTCAACGTAGGATACTTTGAATTTACTGTTTGGATT
>Ga0193738_1000784_pt1 | contig 14495 bp, 18 predicted proteins | sample L2a1metaG_FD_144927 | JGI IMG/M metagenome (GOLD analysis project Ga0193738, IMG submission 144927) | Soil microbial communities from a riparian zone of the East river system, Colorado, United States - L2a1 | ecosystem: Environmental > Terrestrial > Soil > Riparian zone | place: USA: East River...
GTGATCCCCCCTCCCCAAGATCAACTCCTCATTTCAGGTCGAAAAACGTGAAGAGGCCGGGCGGGCAACCGCTCGCAGCCGCGGTCCTGCCGCTGCACCCGGCCCAGATTGACGCTAGCGCGGCCGATCTCAGGCCATAATCGGCTCAACGACTTCGAGAGGACCCGAGCATGGCCGTAAAAGTGGCACCCGACGCCGGCGCTGACGCGGCATTCGACGTAATCGACCTGGCCGACGTGCTCCGCGTCTGCTCGGTGCTCGACGCGACGCCCACACACGCCGAGATCGTCACAGCGACGCTCGCGAGCGTGGCAATCACCCCAGGAACCGACTTCACCAAGTCCGACGGCGACGTCAGCGGCCGCAAAGTGCGGGTGGCGGCCAAGGCCGGCGTATCCATCACCGCCAGCGGCACCGCCGAACAAATCGCGCTCACAACCACCTCGGGCTCAGTCGTGCGCTACGTGACCACGTGCACATCGCAGGTGCTCACCTCCGGCGGAACCGTCGACATCCCCGTTTGGGATATCGAAATAGGCGACCCGACCTAAGCCATGACGTTCCCGACCATCCCGACCGGTGGCCGGCGAGTAACGGGCGTACAGGCCGACACCAGCGCCACCAGGACGTTCCCGGACCTGTCGGGCCTGACCAAAAACGCCGGTGACCTGCTCATCGCCATAGTGATCGCCTACCAGTCGACCGCCACGGCCAACCAGGTCTGGTCGGGCTGGTCGGCTGGATGGACCGAGTTTGCCGACTTCTCCCAGACGACAAACGGGGCGATTGGCGCGGCCTACAAGTGGTCGGACGGCACCGAAACCGGCACGATCTCAGTCACTGAGGCTGCCACGATCACCGGTCACGCCTGTTTCATCCTGCTATCCATCCCCGGCGCGCACCCCTCAACACCGCCTGAGGCCGGCGCGCCCGGATTCGGCACCACCTCCGTTGCGACATCAGGGCTTCTCGACCCCGCCGGCTGGGGCACCGAAGACACGCTGTGGATCGCAGTCTCCGCCGGCGGCGAGCAAGCGACCACGGGCTCATTCACCGGCGTGGGCGTGACCCCACCAGCCACCTACGGCAGCATCGTGAACACCGCGATCTCTCAGGATGCGGTCGGTGGGGTCAACGGCGCCGCCGCGTTCAAACAGGCAAACGCCGCCTCGGATAATCCGAGCGGCTTCACCCACGACACGTCGGACGCCCGCAACTTCTCGGTGACCATGGCGGTTCGGCCGGCGCCGGCCGCCATCGCGCTCACCGTGCAAGACGCCGACCAGGCGCAGACCGCCGACAACGTCGACCTGGTGCAGCATCACGTCCTGGTCGTGCAGGACGCCACGCAGGACCAGACCGCCGACAATGTGGTGCTCACGGTCGGCGGCGGCGCGGTCGCGCTCACCGTGCAGGACGCCGACCAGGCGCAGACCGCCGACAACGTCGACCTGGTCCAGCACAACGTGCTCACCGTGCAGGACGCGGCGCAGGCCCAGCTGGCCGACAATGTGGCGCTCACCCAGCATCACGTCCTGGTCGTGCAGGACGCGCTGCAAGCACAGACCGCCGACAATGTGGCGCTCACCCAGCATCACGTCCTGGTCGTGCAAGACGCGCTGCAAGCACAGACCGCCGACAACGTGGTAGTGACGCCTCACGCTCCCGGCGCGGTGTCGCTCGTCGTTCAGGACGCCGCGCAGGCGCAGACCGCCGACAACGTGGCGCTCACCCAGCATCACGTGCTGGTCGTACAGGACGCGCTGCAAGCACAGACCGCCGACAATGTGGTGCTGATCCTGCCGAGCTCCGGCGCGGAACCGCCCGCCTACGAGGCTTACCTTCGGGCGCCGGCGTCCGAGGCCGGCATTGCGGGGTCGACCGGCCCGGCGGCCGCCAGTGGTGGTGGGCGTGGTGGCTGGTGACGTTGTCCAACTGAGGCCGCTGGGCAAAGAAGTACCGCGGATCTGGACACGGCCGCTGCGGAAACTCACCCCGCGGACCTCGCTCGGCTACAAGTTCATCGAGTTCTGTCGAGACGATCTTGGCTGGGAAATGCTGCCCTGGCAGAAGTGGTGGAGCATCCACGCCCTAGAGCTCTTGCCGAGATCTCGGAAACTACGTTTCAGAGTTCTACTCACCCTTGTCGGCAGGCAGTGCGGCAAAACCACGCTCGTAATGGCGCTGGCGCTGTACTTCATGAAAACCAAGCGGAACCCGGGCGCACGCCCGCACGTGCTCGGCGCCGCCCAAACGATCGACATCTCCCGTGAGGCCTGGGCGGCCGCCGTTGCGACCGCAGAAACACATCTCCCGTCCGATCTCAACCGGTTCAGCGTCCGGCTGGCGAACGGCCAAGAGTCGCTGACGCTGCGCAACGGCGCCCGATACCGCATCGTCGCCGCGAACCGCCGCTCCGCCCGCGGCCTGGCGGTCGGCCTGCTGCTGTGGGATGAGATCCGCGAGCAGCGCGACTTCGACGGCTGGGCGGCCCTGTCGAAAACCACATCAGCGCAACCCCAGGGCCTGATTGTGGCCATCAGCAACGCCGGCGACGACACGAGCGTGGTCCTCAATCAGGTGCGCGAATCGGCGATCTCGGCCACCGTCGACACGATCGGAATCTTCGAATGGTCCGCACCCGATGACTGCGACATCGACGACTGGGAGGCGATAGCTCAGGGATCCCCGGCGCTCGGCTACACCCTCAGCTATGACGCAGTGCTGGCGTCGTTGGAGACCGACCCGCCCGGAGTGTTCCGAACCGAAGTGATGTGCCAGCACGTCGAATCGTTGGATTCGCCCGTGTCGCCGCCGGCCTGGCAGGCGTGCGCGGACCCGACCGGCTCACACGTCCTAGAGGCCCGACACAAGTGGTTCTGTCTCGACGTCGCACCGGACGGCCAACATGCCACCCTCGCGGCCGCCACCCTCGGAGACGACGGCCGCGTGCGGGTGGGTGTCGTATCGGCCTGGACCGATACCTCCCAGCTGAGGTTGGAGCTCCCCGGCCTGCTCGCCGAATACAAACCAGCCAAGCTCGGGTGGTTTCCGAACGGGCCGGCGGCCGCACTGATGGCCGACCTGGTCGTGGTGCGCCGCAGCACCGAGTTCAAACCCCAAGAGGCCCCCGCGGCCTGTCAAGGCTTCGCCGAACAAGTCCACGCCCGGCGCCTGATCCACGGCAACGACGCGCTACTCACCGCGCACGTGCTCGGCTCCCGCAGGCTGCCAGTCGGCGACGGGTGGCGGTTCATGCGCCGTGGCGGCAACGCTGACGCGGCTTACGCAGCCGCCGGCGCGGTCCACCTCGCCCGAATGACAAAACCGCCGCCCCGGCTCCGGCTGGTCATCTAAACCTCGAGTAGAGGTTTACAGTTTGTGCCGTGAGCCGATGGACGCGCTTTGTCTCGTGGTGGACAGAACCCGTCCTCGCTCCCGGCCCCAGGTTCGACATCGACGCCGGCTCGATGCCCGCCGAGATCTTTGGTCTCGAGTCCTACGCCTCACCCATTGCCCCCGCCCCTCGGGTGTCCCGCAGGGAAGCCATCCAAGTGCCCGCGGTGAAGCGTGGCCGCGACCTGATCGCCGGCACCATCGGCACAGTCCCCTTCAGGCTGCTCGACACAGACAACGAGGCTCACCCGTCGAATCTGCTCGACCAGCCGGAGCGTCACCGCGCCCGCTCGGTCACCATGGCCCAGACCGTGGAAGACATGCTTTTTGAGGGCAAGTGCTGGTGGTGGATCACCGAATTCGACTACCGCCCCTACCCCACCAAGATCGTCAAGCTTGATCCGAACGTGCAGCCCGACGAACGCGGCCACATCAAACTGACCCTGCCCGGCGGCCGCGTGGTCGACATTCCGCCGCGTGACCAGATCTTGTTCGAGGCACCGAGCGACGGCATCCTGAGCGCCGGCGCGCGCGCCATCCGAACCTGGCTGAAGCTCGCCGGCGCCGTCGACAAGTACGCCGACGAGCCGACCCCCGCCGGCTACTTCACGCCGAAGCCGGAGGCCGACCCGGATGAGGCCGACGTGGAAGTCTTCCTCGCCGACTGGGCGAAGGCCCGCCGCAAACGGACGACCGCCTACGTTCCGGCGGTTGTGGACTACAACACCGTGCAGTGGAATCCCGAGCAGCTGCAACTCATCGAAGGCCGCAGGCAGGCCGTGGTCGAGATCGCGGAGGTGTTGGGCGTCGACCCCGAAGACCTGGGCGTGTCCACCACGAGCCGCACCTACCAGAACGGCCAGCAGCGGAAGCTCGACCGGATCAACGACACGCTCGGCATGTACGTGTCTGCGATTCAAGAGCGTCTGTCCATGCCCGATGTGACCCCACGGGGTTACCGGGTGCTCGCCGACTTCAACGGCTTTCTCAGGGCGGACGACAAAACCCGATTCGAGACGTACGCCCTCGGCGTCAAGCTCGGCATCTACGACCGAAAGGCGATCGCCGACCGGGAAGACCTGCCGGAACCCACATTCCCCATGCCGGCGGCCGCGCCGGCGAACGGCGCCGGCGTGCAGCCCGCGCTGGCCGCATCTCAGTTCGACGGCGACGACCCGAGCACATTCGGCTTCTACCTCGACCCGGCGCTCAACACGTTCGAGGTGGACCCCAACCACCGCACCATCGCAGGCATCGCCGTCCCCTGGGGCGTGGCGGCGCTCCGCAACGGCCGCCGCTGGCAGTTCTCCAAAGGCTCACTCACCTGGTCGGACCCGTCGCGGATCAAGCTGCTCATCCAGCATGATCGCTCCCAGGCTGTAGGTAAGGCGATCGAGCTTACAGAGACTGATCATGGCTTGTTCGCTCGGTTCAAGATCGCCCGCACCCCCGAGGGGGACCGTGCCCTGGCCCTGGCTGAGGATGGCGTCTACGACGGCTTATCGATCGGGCTTTCGAATGACGCTCTGTTCGACCAGCGCGACGGGATCAACCATTCAAGGGCCGGCAATCAGCTGACCGAAATCTCGCTTACGCCGTCGCCGGCGTTCGATGACGCACGAGTCTCTGCCGTCGTGGCTGAGGCCGACGAAAGGAATCAGACCATGGAATGCCAGATCTGCGGCAGCCACGACCACACGGCACAGGCCTGCCCGCGCTTCACCGCCCCGCAGTTCGACCAGGACGCCCTGGTCACTGCGCTGAGCGCCCATTTCCAGCCGGTACAGCCGCCGGCGGGCGGCGGCGGCGGCCGAGAACCGATCGAGCAGCCGCAGGGCCCGCTCGGTGGCGCCGGCGGGCAGGTGGAGGTTAACGAGCCTGAGCCGTACCGGTTCGACCGCTCCGGCACCCTGATCCACGGCAGCCACGACTTTGCGCGTGATCTCCGCGCCGCACACCTTGGCGACCGGGCAGCCCATGACCGGGCGCTTGGCTTCATTCAGGCCCACGCGTTCGACGCGCCCAACCCTGAATTTCCACAGGGCCCGGCGGCGCTGCAATTCGCAGTGCAGACCGGCGATGTGGCCGCACTCAACCCCAACGTGCAGCGGCCCGACCTGTACGTGGACCAGCGGCAGTTCACCTACCCGCTGTGGGAGGCAGTTCGCAAGGGCACCCTGGATGAGATCACGCCCATGGTCGTACCGAAGTGGTCTAGCCACTCCGGCCTGGTCGCGGCTCACGTCCAAGACACCGAACCGGGCGAAGGCACGTTCGTTGCGACCAGCGAGACCGTCACCCCGGCTGCTGTGTCCGGGAAGGTCCGCATAACCCGCGAGGTGTGGGACCAGGGCGGCCCGGCTGCCAGTGCACTGATCTGGCAGAAAATGGTTCAGGGCTACAACGAGGCCCTCGAGGCGACTGTGGTTACTGAGCTCGAGGCAGAGTCCCCCGGCGGCACGATCACCCTCACTGTCGCCGGCGCCGGCAATGTGCTCTCCGCTGATCTCGCGGCCGCGTTCGCCGACCTTCAGTTCGTGCGTGGCGGCTTCGACTTCAGCGTCTTTGCTGGCCAGCAAGACCTTTACAAGAGGCTGGCGACCGCAGTCGACACCGCAAACCGGCCCTTGTTCCCGATGCTGGGCCCGACCAACGCCAACGGCCAGGTTGTGTCCCGGTTCTCACGGATGAATGTGCACGGCGTCGACGTGTTCCCCGAGTGGGCGCTGCTCGCCGGCGGCCAGACAACGCCGGTCAATAGCTACCTCCTGGACCCGGCAGCCGTCTACGCGGTCGCAAGCGCACCGCAGCGGCTCGAATTCCAATACCAGGTCCGCTCGGTGGAGCTGGCGATCTGGGGCTACCGGGTAGTGGAAGTAGTCGACAACCCCGGAATTCGGCGCGTCGTTTGGGATCCGCTCTGATCGGTCCTCTCTCTCTCGAGAGAGAAGTTGATCAAGCTCCGACTAGGGAAAATGAGGTTAGACAATGGCAGCAAAGGAAAAGCCGGCCGAGCCGGCGAAGGTGCCCGACCCGGCATTACAGGTCGGTCCCGAGGCCGAGAGTGTGCCGAAGGCCTTCCCGTTCCCTGGGGACACCCAGAGCGGCGGCTCACGCCACCCGGCGCCCGGCTACATCAGCGCCGGCGTCAAGTCGGATGCCGAGATCTACGGCTCGACGATCGACCCGGCGACAGGCAAGCGCGTAACGCGCGAAGACCTGAAGTAAGTAAGCAAGCACGCGAAGACCTGAAGTAAGTAAGCAAGCAAGGGAGGTGAGTGCTCGTGGCGACATTGGATGACGTGAAGGCGTACCTCGCGTCCATCCACGTCCCCGCGGGCACTTACTCCGACGCTGTGCTGCTGCAGGTGATCGCCACCGAGCAGGCGCAGCAGGCCCACAAGTGCCATACGATCCGCCCGCCCGACATGTTGGAAGCACTCTCGCGGCGCGTACAGGTCAACCTGGCTAAGCGCGGCCTGCCGCTCGGTGTGATCGAGCAGACCGACGACCGCGGCCGCGCGTTCATGCCGACGTTCGACCCGGAGATTCGCCGGCTAGAAGCGCCGTACCGAAAGCTGGTGGTGGGATGAGTGTGGAGGATGACCAGGCCGCCATCGTGCAAGCGCTCGAAGCGGTCCCAGACATCACCGGCTACGCCGATGAATCCCCCATGATGAATGCCGGCGACGCCATCGTGCAGTGGGCAACCTGGGAGGCTCAGGGCGCGCGGCTGCTCTACACCGTCACGTGGAAAGTGTTCGTGGTGTTGGGCGCCGACCCGCGCACGGCAGTGCGCTTCCTGGACCAGCACTTGGTGGCCATATTGGAGGCAGTCGACCCGCTGCTGTACATCGTCAAAGTCGACCGGGTGCAATTCCCCACCGCCACCGCCGGGAATCTGCTCGGAATTGAAATCACCGGAGAGAGAGAGAGCTAGCCATGCCCGCACACGCCGGCGCCCACAAAATGCGGGACTGCCTTTTCAAGTTGGGCAGCACCACGTTCACCAATCAGCTGTGGGTGGCCCTGATCGAACCCGACACCCCGTTTGAGATCAAGCGCACGCTCGTGCCTGACGGCGCGGTCGCCGACGTCGACTCGCCGACGTGGGTGTTCAAGATCTCCGGCCTGTCAGACCACGAGACCGGTGGCCTGGCCGACTTCCTGTGGGACAACGCCGCCACTCAGGTGAGCTACGAGTACGCACCGCGCGTCGGCTCCGGGAAAGTCAAGTTCACCGGCACGCTGTACGCCGTGCACCCACCGATCGGCGGCGAGCAGGGCGAGTGGGCGCAGTTCGAGCTCGAACTGCCGGTCATCGGTACCCCAACCAAGGGCGTACAGGCGTAGAGGAGAGAACACCATGGCACTGCTAACGATCACCACGATTGCCGACGAGGGGACGTCTGTCGTCTATCAGGCCGTCTCCGCATCCGACACGATCGACGTGAACTCACTGGGCAGCTACGGCATGCTGCTCGTGAAGGGCGGCGCAGCGTCCGACACTGTGACCGTTGTCGACTCATCGAAGTCGGGCGCCGGCAACCCAGCGGTCTCAGATTCGAAGGCTGTGCCCGCGACGACCGGGCTGGAAGGCTTCCGCATCCGCCGTGAGCTCGCCGACGCAAACGGCATCGTCACCGTCACCAACTCAGCGCCGACCGGCGTCACGGCCGCACTGATCCGGCTGGCGTGATGAATGTCGCCCTGCCGCCACGCGTCCGCGCCGCCATCTACCTAGTGGTGGCGGTCCTGGGCGTGCTGCTCAGTAGCACCCAAGCCGCGTTCCTGTCCCTCGGCGCCCAGCCACCGTGGCTGATCGCCGCGTGGGCGGCGTACGGCCCGATCGCAGCCGGCTTCGCGCTGACGGCCACGTCCAACACCGTCATCCCGCCGCGCGCCGACGAGAAAGGCCCTCCGCCATGGCAGGGATGATCTTTGACCTGGACGTCTATTACGAGGGCCGCGACGACGCCGACCAGGTGCGCGCCGACCAGCGCGATATGGCCGCGTTCGAGCTTGAGTATCGGATGGGCACCACGACGGCGCTCGAGCAGCGGACGGTCACATTCCTGCGCTACATCGGGTGGCATGCAATGCGACGTACCGGCCGCACCGAAGAGCGCTTCGACCGCTGGGAAAAGAACGTGACCAGCGTTGCCGAACCCGACGACGACGACGACCAGGATGGGGAGCAGCAGGAAACCGCGGACCCTACGAACCCGGCTCCGTAATGGGCATGCTCGTGCGGCTCTCGCTCGCCACTCAACGGCCGCTGGCTGAGGTGATGACGTGGGAACCGGAGCACATCGCAACGGCGCTGGTGTGGCTTAAGGAACTGGCGAAGGGGCAAGGGAGGTGAGCAGCCGTGGTGGCGATACGGGTCACAGGCGCACGAGAGATAGCGCTGGTGGCGGCTGCCTGCCGCCGCATCGGCCCGTCACGCGTGATCGTCAACACCATGGCGAAAGAGATCCGGCGCGGCGCTAACCCGATTCGTGCTGCGATCAAGGCCCGCGCCGTTCAGATCCTGCCGAGCAGTGGCGGCCTCGGACGATATGTCGCCGCCGCCCGAATCACAACACTCGTCCGCCGCTCCGCCACGACCGCCGGCGTTCTCATCCGCGGCCGCCGCAAAGACACCAGCGGCCGCGGCGGCCCCGCTGTGGACCTCCGCCGTATAGACCTGGGCAGCACCCGCCACCTCTCCTGGGGTCGCCCACCCTGGCACCCGCAGACGCTGAGGCCCGGTTTCTTCACCGACGCCGTCACCGAGGAAGGCCGCGACCAGCTGGAACGCGCCGTAATCGAGGCCGCTGAGGCCGCAGCAAGGGGGATCGTCAATGGCTAGCCGCGACGTCGAGCTCAACCTGATCGGCAACGACCGCACCGGCGCCGCTACTCGCTCCGCAGGAAGCAACCTCGACCAGCTGGGCCGCAAACTCAGCAGATTCAACGCCACCGCGAAACGGTCCATGGGCCGCGCCGGCATAGACGCTGGGCAGTCGTTCGTCGCCGGCTTCATCTCCGCGGTAACACTGGGCCGCCTCGGCGCCGGCATCACGAGACTGTCGCCTGGCTTCTCCGCCCTGGGCACCCGGCTGGGCGGCCTGCTGGCGGTCGGGCTAGCCGGCGCATTCTTGGCCCAGGCCGGAACGATCATCGCCGCCGGCCTGCCGCTGATCCTGGGCGTCGGTCTCCTAGCCGGCCCCGTCGCGTTCCTGCTCAAAAACATGGGCGCCCAGCTGAAGGAAGCCGATAAGCACGCCGCGAAGGCTGAGGCTCTCAAAAAGCGGATTGCCGCCACCGACGACAAAGCCGTCAAAGCGCAGCTGCGTAAAGAGCTCGCCAACCATCAGACGATCATGGGCAACCTCCGCGAACGGGCGAAGGGACTAGCCACCCTGAAGGCCCGCGCCCGCGATTTCATGATGACAATTTCGGCGCCGCTCAGGCTCCCGCTCGACAAGAGCCTGAAGGCCGTAGGTGACGGGCTGACCAAGCTGGAAGGCCCCACCCGGCGACTGATGAAAGGCCTCAGCGCCGGCATGGTGCCGTTCGTCAAGGGCGTCATGGGCGGGCTAACTGCGTTCGTCACCGCGCTACTTCCCGCGATGCCCGGCATCACGGCTGGGCTCAAAGAGTGGGGCAAGCAGGCACCGAAAATCGGCAAGGGCATCGGCGACGCGATCGCCAAACTGCTCGAAGACCCGGAGGGCGTGAAGGACGCCGTAGAGGGGATGGCCGATGGACTGATCGCCGCCGCCGACGCCGCCACGGACCTAGCTAACGCCTTGATCACGATCTCGGCTGGGTATCGGACGATCGCCGGCGTGGTCGACCAGTTCGAGCAGTCGACCGGCGGCGAGGGCGGGCCGCTCGCCGGCATAGCGAACAACATCAAGCGGGTGGGCAACTCCATCGGTGCGGTACTGATCCCAGCGTTCAACCGCGGGACCACGGCCGCAGGCAACTTCGTGTCCCGTGTACCTGGCATCCTCGCGTCGCTCCCAGGCCGCGCCGCCGGCGCAATCCGCGGCCTGGGCAACGCGATCGGCGGGGTCGCAATCCCAGCGTTCAACCGCGGCACGACGGCCGCACGCAACCTGGTGTCCCGTGTGCCTGGCATCCTCCGATCGCTCCCAGGCCGCGCCGCCGGCGCAATCCGCACCCTGGGCAATTCGATCGGTCGGGTGTTCATCCCTGCCGCGAACCGCGCCAGCACCGGCGCCCGTAACATCGTCAGCCGCACCGCCGCCGCGCTGCGGCCGCTCCCAGGCCGCGCCGCCTCAGCAATCTCAGGGCTAGCCGGGCGCATCGGGTCGACCATCTCCCGCGCCGTCGGCGCCGCCCGCTCGGCAGCCTCACGCGTAGTCAGCGGCGTGGTGTCCACCTTTGCCTCGCTCCCAGGCCGCGTGATGGCCGCGATCGGGAATCTGGGCAGCCGGATAGCCGGCGCGGTCGGCGGCATCGTCTCTAGTGCCCGCGCAAGGCTGAGCGGGCTGCCAGGTTTCTCCGCCGGCGCCGGCGGCTTTGAGTTCGCCGTCCTTGCTGGCGGCGGCCGCACCGGAGGGCCGATGCAGGTGAATGTCGCCGCGCCCATCGTGGACGTTCGCGCCTACCTCGGAGACCAGCAGCTTGACGCCGTTATCCGAGCAACCATCGTTGATGAGAACCGCCGCACCGCGCACCGCGCACGAGTAGGAAGACGCTAGATATGGGTGTGACCCTGCCGACCCTGCCAACCCCAAACGTCACCAACGGCGATTGGGGCGATGGGATCAACGACGCGATTAACGCGATCAACGACGCCGACCAGTTCAAGCTCAAAGCGTCCACCGACACCCGCACCACGACCACGCTGATTGACGACGACGACCTTCAGGCCATGACGCTCGGCGTCGGAACCTGGCTGATCGAGGTTGGGCTGCTCGTCTCGGGTCCTGCCGCCGGCGACCTGAAGGTGGCATGGGCGTTCTCCGGCACGACTTCGCTGGCGACCAGGGCCGGCGTCGGGCCGACGATCAACACGACCGGCGTCACGTCCGAAGCCGCAGCAACCACTGTGGGTGTGAACCGGGCGGCGGCCGCCGGCAACACGGTGGCCACCATCACCAGTGGGCCGGGCTACGGCCTCGACGGCACCAACTGGTCGTGGATTGTGGAGAAAGGCGTGCTCGTGGTCACCGCGTCCGGCACATTCAAGATCCAAACCGCCCAGGTGGCAGCCTCAGGCACCACCACGATTCAGGCCGGCTCGTACGTGCACGCCCGGAAGGTCGCCGGCTAGATCATGGGTGTGTTCGGGTCCGGCATCTACGGCGCCGGCGTCTATGGCGGGGCGACAACGCTCAGTGTCGTCGTGCAAGACACGTATCCCGACCGCCTGCTGCTGACCGTTCAGGGCCTGGTCGACGGCACCACCTTCAGCATCACTCGCCGCGTCGCCGGCTCCACCGTGCGAGTCCCTGTGCGCGGCGCAGACAACCTGCCGATGACCTCCGATGCTGCTGTGTTCGTCGACGCTGAAGAACCGTTCGGCGTGGAGCTCACCTACACCCTGACGATCGACGGCATCGACGCCGAATCCGAATTGGTCACAGTCACCCTCGCCGGCGGCAAAGTCGCGTTCTCGGATGCGATCGCCGGCAACGCTGCGGAGGTTGTCATCCTCGCGTGGCCTGACAAAAACTACGAGGTACCGGGCTCAGTGTTCAAGGTCCCCGGCCGCAACATTGTGGTTTCCGGGCAGGCCGGCGGGTGGGAAGGTGCCCTCGAGCTGGTCACCGAGACCAACGACGCCCGCGCGAACGTGATTGATCTGATCGGGTCCGCCACCTCCGGCATCTTGCAAATCAGGCAGGCCGGCCCGTACGACGACGTAGACGCGTACGTCTGGGTGCGGCGGTTCGCAGTGGTGCGCTGGTCACAGGACGGCTCCGACCCGCGCCGCGTGCTGGCGCTCGACGTGGTGGAGGTGGAACCGTGGGCGCCCGGCCTGGCTTCCTCGACGTTCACCTGGGCCGATGTGGCGGCCGCCTACACCGGGCAGACCTGGGCCGACCTGGCCGCCGACTACGACACGTGGCTGGAAGTGGCGCAGGGAGACTTCAGCGCATGAGTCGCAAGCTGTGGGATGAGCTCAGGGCCGCCGCCGTCGACACGGGCGCGGTCGTGGTGGTGGCGTACCTGGTGGCCATCGTGGTCGTGTTCGCTTTGTTCCTCATCAGCGGTATCCCATGATCACCGTCAGCGATGTACTCGCCGGCATGCTCGCCGGCTCGAGTTTTCAGGTGCACAGCCGGCTGACGTCCTGGTGGGACGGCGAACCGATCTCCGAAGACATCCCAGCCGTCGACGTCGGCGAGACTGCCGACGCAACGCTGCGGGTCCCGGAGCGGCTGACGTTCCGCGTGCCTGTCGTCGACGACCGGGGCACCTCATGGGTGCCGACCCGCTACGACTCACCGCTCGGCACCTACGGGCAGCGCATCGTCGCCCAGGTGGGCGTCAGCGTCGGCAGCGCCGTTGAATGGTTGAACCGCGGAACGTTCCTGATCGAGTCGGCCGACAAAGAAGGCGACGCAATCTCGGTGGAATGCCTCGGCCTGACGCAGCTGCTCGACGAGGCCCGATTTCCCAACGAATACCAGCCGAAAACCAACGCCACCCTCGGCTCGATCCTCCGGGCACTCATCGAGCCCGGCCTGACCGTGGATCTCGACGAGGCACCGACCGACCGTGTCGCTCCCAGTTCGATCACGTTCTCAGACAACCGGCTCGACAACGTCCACAGCGTGCTCGACGCGTGGCCTGCGCACGCCGCCGTCACCTCCGAAGGCCATTTCGAGGTGACCGACCCGCTCGAGGACCCGGAGCTGGCCGACGTGGTGTTCGCCCTCACCGATGGCGCCGGCGGGACTGCTATGCAGCTGAACACCTCGATCACCCGCGACGGCGCAATCAACGGCGTCGTTGCCCGCGGCCAATACCCCAACTCTGCCGGCGCGAAGGCCGGACAGGAGATCGTCTACACCGCCTACGACAACGTGCAGAGCTCGCCGTACCGCATCGGCGGGCCGTTCTCCCCGTACCTGGTGCCCTTCGAGTACGCCTCACCGCTGATGACAACGGCGGCAATGGTGCAGCTGGCCGCGAAAACCCGGCTCAGGAACCTACGCAGGGCCGCCTCTCGCACCGTGAAGCTCACCGCCGTGCCACACCCGGCCCTGATGCTGCACGACCCTGTGAGCCTCACCAGTGACCGGGAGGACCTATCTGACGCGGTGGGCCGCATCGAAGCGGTGGGGTTGCCGCACAACGCCGGCGGCGGCGACATGGAACTCACCGTGAGGCTGGTCGACTAGTGGATATCAACGGCGTCCGGGTGGAGCTCCCGCCATCCCTCATCGTGGAGGGCATCGCCCAGGGCACGGTTCAGGCCGACAAAACCGTGACAGTGAGGATTCGCGGCACCGATGTGATCTGCCGGGCCGACCGCGGCCTGACCACGGCCGCCGGAGACCGGGTGTACGGGCTGAGATCGAATCAGCAGATCATTATCGTCGGCCGACTCCACACAGCCGCACCCGAGGCACCGGAGGAGGAGCAGGCACCGCCGCCGGCGCCTGAGCCGACCGTGCGCACCGGGAAGCTCACCATCGCCCCCGTGGAGACCCGCAGCTACCGCCCCAACTGGGGCTGGCGCGGCGACAACGACGACGTCTACCAGGGCGAGTACGGCAACAACGGAAACCACAAAGGCTGCATCTTCTACGGCTCCAAGCCGCGCTCGCTCGCCGGCGCCGAAATCACCAGCGCCACCATGAAAGTGCGGCGGGTCGCCGCCGGCGACTACGCAAACCGAACCTCCGTGCTGCGCCGCCTGGCCCACAAGACCCGGCCCGCCGGCGACCCCACGCTCATCTCAGGGGAGATCAACGGGCCGACGTTGGCGGTCGGCGAGACAGACACGTACGGGCTGCAGATCTCGTGGGCGCAGGATCTCGTCGACGGCGCCGGCGGGTGCGGCGGCTTCGCATTGTTCGACTCTGACGGCGCGCCGTACATGCGGCTAGCCGGCCGCGGCGCCTGGT
>Ga0193738_1000785_pt1 | contig 14488 bp, 11 predicted proteins | sample L2a1metaG_FD_144927 | JGI IMG/M metagenome (GOLD analysis project Ga0193738, IMG submission 144927) | Soil microbial communities from a riparian zone of the East river system, Colorado, United States - L2a1 | ecosystem: Environmental > Terrestrial > Soil > Riparian zone | place: USA: East River...
CGGGTGTCTCAATACTTCGACAACATCCCGTACTGTAAGATGGATCGCTGATCTTACTCCTCCATCATTCACTGGCAGCTATGCTGACGTGAATCTTGATTGTAACCCGGCTAATCCTGACGGTTCACTCGGTACTGCCACTGCAACTGATGTTTGTGGTGCTGTAACTATAACATCATCTGATGGTGCTGTTGTAAGTAATGGTTGTAACCGTTCAAGAACAAGAACATTCACTGCAACTGACGGATGTCTCAATACTTCGACAACATCCCGTACTGTGAAATGGGTCTTTGATGATACTCCTCCTGAATTTACCGGCAGTTATGCCGATATCAACCTCGGCTGTAACCCCGCTTATCCAGAAGGTGCATTGGGAACAGCTACAGCAACCGATGCTTGTGGCGAAGTGACTATTACTTCGACAGGTCTCGGTACGATCTATGAAGGCTGTAATCGTTCAATTTCACGCAGGTTCATAGCAAGAGATAAATGCGGCAATCGATCATTTATAACACGAACAGTAAGATGGATCGTTGAGTTGAGTCCTCCGACATTTACAGGCAGCTATGCTGATGTCAATCTCGGTTGTAACCCGGCTACTCCTGATGGCTCATTGGGTACTGCTACTGCAACTGATGTTTGTGGTGATGTAACGATAACCTCATCTGATGGCGCTGTCGTAAGTGATGGTTGTAACCGTTCAAGAACCAGAACATTCACTGCAACCGACGGATGTCTCAATACTTCTACAACATCCCGTACTGTAAGATGGATATATGATAAAACCACACCAACACTTACAGCTGGCGGTACAACATTTACACTGGGATGGAATCCAGGCGGAAGTGCTATAGAAGCAGCATTAGGTACAGCAACAGCAACCGATGCATGTGGTGATGCAACTGTAACACCAAGTGACGGCTCAGTAACTGGAGATTGTTTAAAAACACAAACAAGAACATTTACTGCAAAAGATGTTTGTGGTAATACATCAACAGTATCAAGAGAGATAACATGGAAATTTGATCTGACAGCACCAACAATTAACTGTCCTTCCCACCAAACAGTTTACCTCGGTCCATCTTGTACAGTATCGTTGCCAAATTATATAGGCCTTGCAACTGCTAGTGATAACTGTACCGCACCCGGATCGATAACAATAACCCAATACCCTGCAGCAGAATCACCGCTATCCGGTACAGGCACACAAAAGGTAACACTGACCGCAACAGACGAGGCTGGTAATACTGCCACCTGTAGCTTCACAGTAAATAAAGTTGATAATACACCGCCTGTCATCACTAATGCTTCGCCCGGTATCTGTGTTCTTTCACCACCAAATCATAAAATGAGAGATGTTAATATCAGCTACTCAGTATCGGATAATTGCGGAGGAACGATCAGCTCTGTTCTATCAGTAAGCAGTGATGAGCCAATCGATGGGACAGGTGATGGCGATACCGGACCTGATTGGGATGTTACCGATAACCACAATGTAAAATTGCGGGCTGAACGATCAGGAACTGGTGATGGAAGAGTATATACTATAACAATCACAGCAACTGACGCAAGCGGTAACACTTCTACTTCTTCAGTTGAAGTAAGAGTAACACATAATATTACTTCACCCCAAAGCGGTAAATCATTCAAGGTCGGTTCAACAGTAAGTTTAGAAGGGGAGTTTTGGGATAAGGCAGGGAATAAACACAGTGCTTCATGGCTCATTGATGACAATACTACCGTAAAAGGAATAGTGACCGAGCCTACTGCAACCAAAAATGGAAAAGTAACCGGTTCTTATAAATTCACTGCACCAGGTGTATATAAGTTGCAAATGAATACAAAGGATCAGAATAACATTGTTTCTTATGCCAATACAAGCGGTGACCTGGAAGCCATCATAGTTATTTATGATCCAAATGGTGGATATGCTCATGGAGGTGGTTATTTTAATTCTCCTGCAGGAGCAGTTACTTCAAATGGATCGGCAACCGGTAAAGCCAGTTATGGATTTAGTGTTAATTATTTCAAAGGCGCTACTTATCCAAAAGGTGAAACGCAGTTTGATTTCAAGGTAGGAGAGTTTGAGTTCAATGCACTGAATTTTGAATACATGTCAATAGCTGGTGCAAAAGCGCAAATGAAAGGAACGGGTAAGATTACCGGAGGACAAAGTGGGATCAATTTTATACTTACAGTTACCGATGGACAACTGGATGGCACTGGTATTGATAAAGTAAGAATGAAGATCTACAATAAGAATACGATGGAAGTGTATTATGATAATCAACCCGGCGCAAGTGATGCTGTGAATCCAACAGTTCCCGTTCAGGAAAATAGTACGGTAGTTATTTCAGGTTCAAATAACAGCATTCTAACACAATCAAATCAAGTCACTACAAACGTGGCGCAAGAGGTCGCTCCAATGGCTGATGGTTTGCAAGTAAAAGTGATGCCAAATCCAAGTAGTACAAATTTCAGAATTACTGTAAATAGTAATGACCTGAAAGAGCCTGTGAAATTACTTATAACCGATATGCTTGGTAGAGTGATCGAAACAAGGATCACAAATGCCGGACAAACGATAACGATTGGTGATAAATATATTAGTGGAACCTATGCTGTAAGAATAATACAGGGTCGCAAGAGCAAACAACTGACATTAATAAAACTATCTGATTAACCAGGGTTAAGGTTTAGTTTCAACTGCCCCGGTTTTCGGGGCAGTTTTTATTTGATCTATAAGAAGATGCTCTTAATAAAAAAATTGCTCTGATATTATCTCACCATCTTTTACTTCATATAGCATAATCTCATTGATCTGTATTCTTCCATACCCCTGTACTGTAATATCAACCTCTCGCCCTACTGCAAAATGATTGCCGGCTATAATGGGTTCGGTTGTGTAACGCCTGTGTGCCGCTTCTATTTTCTTGACGAAATCTTCGCCTTTTTTTCGAACAACAGCTTTACCTTCAGCATAACCAAAATACGGAGAGCCTGGAGGATCAATGCTCCTTACATTGTCAGCAAAAAGTTCATCCTGTATCTCGAACCATTTTTCTTGTTTTGCAAGTTCATTGAATCTTGCAGCAACTTCCTGAGTTGTTAATGTTTCTGTAGTTGTCATTTTTTTTTTTAACTCTATGGGTATTTAAAGTTTTTATTTCTTATCTGTATTTCCGTTGCCGCTTTTGATCAACGGCAATAATTTGTTATGCAGGTATTGAGACCAGGCAGGTGCGCAGGAATTATAACATTCAATTTCCGGCATCAAACCGTCATGAGTAAATACGAGTTGGGTCTTATTGGCTTTTGTTGAAATATCAAAGACCACTTTTGTTCCAGTCCACTAGTCTTTCTTTTCAAGAAAATCAAGTTTGCTGTCCGTGACAAGCCAAACAACTTTTTTGTCAGGGATCACTTCTATTAATTTTTGCCTGGAATAGTGAGCCCCGCCTCCTGCGCGAAAGCTAAACTCATCATTGAGCTTTTCTGTATTGCCTTCGAACTCTTCCGAATAATATCCCGACCACCAGCCACGAACATTCCTGACCACATTAAATACTTCTTCCGGAGTTTGATCAACAATAAGTGTTGTAGTGAAATTTTTATTTTTCATGATTGAATTTTAAGGTTTAGTTTTTCAATGAGCTCTTTATTAAAACCGCCTTCTTTTGGGTTGGGCTGGCCTTTTCCTGTAGTGATCAGGCTATATAAACTCTTTTTTACATAGTTGGTCCAACCATCATAGCAAGCATTATAACATTCGTAGTCGGGTGTTAAACCTTCATGCATAAAGTGAAGTTGTGTCTTTCCATTCTTTTCGGATATTTCGAAGATGACCTCTGTACCTGTCCATTCGCTTTTGTCTTTTGTAAAATTGAAATAGTTACTCAAAACCTGCCAAACAACTTTTTTATTCGGAACAACTTCAGTCAATTTCATTCTGCAGATATGAACATCCTTGTAATGATAAGTAAACTCATCATTGAGTTTGTGAGTGTCACCTTCAATTTCTTCAGACCACCATCCACGAACATTATTGATTGCATCAAAAACTTGTTGTGGTGTTTGATCTACCAGGATCGTCGTTGTGAAATCTTGTGTTTTCATGTCTTGTTTATTTTTGATTAATGTGAATTGATAGCGCAAAGCTATTGTCCATATACCAGCCAGGAGGGGTGCAAAATGGACATTGTAGAGGGTTGATTTGGACATGATGAATTTCTATCTTTGTAAAAAATGGAATAGCTGATGAAACATCTTACCATATTAGTTCCTGATGGAGAAAATAATTTAAGCAGTATTGTCGGTGCTTTTAAAATATTTTCAAGAGCCAATGAATATTGGAAGAAAGCAGGCAAAAAAGAATTATTCAAAATAGAATTAGCGGGTATTTCAATCAGAGTTGAATTCTATGGTGGTTTGTTTTCAGTAAATCCACATAGTCTTATTTCAGCCATTAAAAAAACTGACCTCATTATAATCCCTTCTTTGAACCATAATTACAATAAGACAGTAAAGAAAAACAGGCCGTTGATCGAGTGGCTGGAAAAACAATACAAGAGTGGCGCCGAAATAGCAAGTATATGTACCGGTGCATTTTTGCTTGCTTCATCCGGATTGTTAGATGGGAAAATTTGTTCTACGCACTGGTCGGCGGCAGATAATCTCCGGACAATGTTTCCAAAAATAAAGGTGCAAACCGATAAACTTATAACAGATGAGGACGGAATTTATACAAATGGCGGCGCTTATTCTTTCCTAAATCTTATCATCTATCTGATAGAAAAATATTACGACAGGCAAACGGCGATCTTTTGTGCCAAGGTTTTTCAAATTGAGATGGACAGGCAAGATCAGTCAGCATTTATAATATTCAAAGGTCAGAAATTACATGATGACGAGGTGGTGAAAAAAGCACAGACCTATATAGAGGGTCATGTTGAGGAAAAAATTTCTATTGAACATTTGTCCTCAATGTTGGCGGTTGGCAGACGAAATTTTGACAGGAGATTTATCAGGGCAACGGGCAATACTCCAATTGAATATTCACAACGGGTAAAGATCGAATCAGCGAAAAAAGCATTCGAGAGTACACGCAAATCAATTAATGAAGTAATGTATGATGTTGGTTATTCTGATGTGAAAGCATTTCGTGATGTATTTAGAAAAATTACAGGAATGTCCCCGCTGGAATACCGAAGCCGGTATAACAAAGAGGCGATCGTTTAAAAAGAAATTGACGGTATTAAACAATGGATACATAACATTCTGATTGACCAGGTACCTGTTTTAATTCAACTGCCCCGATGAACCGGGGCAGTTTTTGTTTTATCTATTCAGGATTTTCAGGCGATAGAAGCTTGAACAATTTGCTCAATATTTAATTTTCGCATAGCCATAAATGCCTGTGCTGCTTTGCCTGCTTTGGCGGGATCACTCATTATCTTATTCAATATGTTTGGAACGATCTGCCAGGATACACCAAATTTATCCTTTAACCATCCGCACATGCTTTCTGCCCCGCTTTCTGTAAGCTTTTCCCAGTAATAATCAATTTCCTTCTGCGTTTCGCAATGTATGGTTAGCGATATGCCTTCTGTAAAAGTAAAATCGTGCGGTGCTGCGCTTTCCATGATCATAAACTTCTGATCGTCCAGGGCAAACTGAGCATGTTTTACTTTCCCTTCCTGGTCGGGTAACTCATTTGCACCGTAACGAAGAATGCCATCAACTTTTACATTTTTAAAAATTGAAGAATAATGTGCAATGGCTTCATCTGCTCTTCCATATTGTTTACCGGTGTACATAAGGCAGGGTGTTATTTTCTGACCCACATCACTTATGTTGCCTAATGCTATTTGCCACGAGATGCCAAACTTATCGTTGATCCATCCGTACTTTTCGCTCCAGGGATACTTATCCAACGGCATCAACACGGTACCTTCTTTGCTGAATGCGTTCCATATCTTGTTTAACTCGTCTTCCTTCTCACAGAGGTAAAAAAAAGAAATGGAAGGAGTGGGTTTGTACATCGGGCCTCCATCTAAGAGAGTGATGCTATGTCCCGAAACATTGATTGCCGTAACAACGGGTGACTGTGCTGTGATCTTTGCATCATTAAAAACTGAACAGTATAATGCAGCTGCTTCATGAGCCTGGCCGTTATACCAAAGACAGGGTGTTATATTCTCTTTCATTTTTAAAATATTTTATAAGCAAACTTATGAAAGGATATAAGCAGCGAATAGAATAAAAACGACACTACGGATCTTTTTCTTTCAAACCCGATCGCAGATAGTCATTGGGGGTGATCTGGGTGAATTCTTTGAATGAACGAATAAAATGGCTTTGATCTGCAAAACCGTTGTCGTATGCAATATCCGTCAGCTTATTAAATCCTTTGCCTCTTAATTGGTCAAACGAGACCTGGAACTGGCAGATCCTCCTGTATTGATTAGGAGTAACTCCCACATATTTTTTAAAGATCCTTTGAAAAGTTCTTTCATTAAGATCTAATTTGTTCAATATGGCAGATAAAATTTCTGTACCCGGATCGCACATTATTTCGTCGGTGGCGTATTTAATGATCTCACACTCTTTATTATTCTGCTGTAATTGGAGAACTAATAAATTATCAAGGACCTCTATTTTCTGTTGTGTGGATGCTGCATAAACTAATTGCGATCGAAGCGCATTCGTTTTATGAGGGTTCCAAATAGAAAGATCAACTGGATCGTCAATTAGTTTTTTGGCCGGAACATTAAATAAACTTGATAATGCAAATGGCTTAAAGAAATAAGCTATGATAGTTGTGTGATCATTGATCGTCCAGGGATCTGCCGTGGTTGATCTTCCAAACAGCGTTAACTGTAAAGTATTCTCATTAGCCGATCTATCTTTTTCAGTCCGGCAAAGTAAAGCAGGCATTCCATTGGTGACAAGTGGCAGTTGTTCAGCAGCTGGTTGAGAAAAACCTTCCAGAATCAAAACTGTTCTCACATATTCTGATAATAACTGATTTGGCTTTTGATACCAGTATTTCATTGGTAAATGATTTGAATGCTTACAGGTATAAATATAAGCAATGGCTAAGTATGTCTTTTTGCTCCTGATATGCCCAACCAAATGTTGTAAGGGAAAGTACACAATTGCTTATTTTGCTGAAATTGCATTGAATGATAGTAGCTGCATTACATGTACGCGTCGTAATAATTTTTAATAGCAACTCGCCCTACAAAAATTAAATAGTAGCATTCACCCGCCATTACGTCAAAACCCGGTTAGCGGTTCGTTGTTTTATTCGTTTTTCGGTTCATAGTAAAGGATGACTGCACCCCCACTAAAGGTTTTGGTCTTTATGAGTTTAAGAATAGTCCTGTCGTTTATATTTTCAAATAAGGGCAAACCTGTTCCCACGATAACAGGGTGAACACAAAGTTGGTATTCATCGATCAAATTAAGCTTCATTAACTGGATAATTAGACTCCGGCTGCCAACAAAAATGTCTTTACTCCCGTTTTGGCTGGATTGTTTGAGTTCTAAAACTACTTCTTCAAGATCCCGGTTTGCCAACTTTGCACTTTTCCATTCTACATTTTTCAGCGTGTGGGAAAAAACAATTTTGGGAATTTTGTCAATAGCAATAGCAAAATCATTCATTGTTTTTTCATCGGAAGGATTTTCTAACAGCGTTCGCCAATATTCCATAAGTTGATATGTTATCCTTCCATATAGAATAGTGTCTGCATTACTTAACAGGTCAGCGTAATGCTGATGTATTTCATCGTCGGGAATTCCTGCTGTATGGTCGCAAAATCCGTCAATTGTCATATTGATTGCTGCAATTAATTTCCTCATACTATTTTGTTTAAATCAAACGTCTAATTTCTGTCAGCTCGTTTTGAAGTTTCCAATATCTTTATAGGTAGCAACAAAGATCACTCGATAGAAATAATAGTTGATTGTCGTGCAACAAGTTGCCAACTCTCTTTATTTGGTATCCAAATATTTGTGAATCGCCTTTTTACAGTTTTACCTGCGTTTACCGCTCTTCCACCTGGTTTTATTGTTTCATTACCCATAACAATTGCAGTATTGTGAGCAAAAATTACCTTTTCAATAATCCTGTCATAATAATCCATGGTATTTCCTTCCTGCCTTATTCGACTTAGGACATCTTGAAGTGTTTCAAATTTATTTGAAAATCCGTTTATTATAACATGGGGAGAGAAAAGTTTTAATAATGTTGCGGTGTCTCTCCGAAAATAGGCTTCTTTCTGTTCGTTATCTAGTTTTCGTATTTTATTTTCTGCAACGTTTTGTGCATAAGTACAAAAGAAAATGATTAGCGATAATAGTGAAGAGATCAATTTTTTCATTGTATTTAAGTTTCAATAATGAATGATCGAAAAAATGTTTTGTTCAACTATAGGGTATAGTTCCCTAAAAGTAAGTGTTCCGCAATAGTTATAATGATGCTTTTGCAGACGTTCAGGGCTTTCTGCTGAGCCAGAATTTTATAATGTTCAGTTCGGATCTGAAGCGCATGAAATTGCCGGTGATGAAGATAAGAACTAAAGCTAAACAGAATTAGGTCTACCGGAACTGTTGCTTAATTCATTTTTATATTTGTTGTATTTGATTGCGCACAACGTCCAGGCATTTGGGCTGTTGGGGACTTCATCTATTCGTCGCCCCGGCGATCCCGATAGCTATCGGGACCGAATGTTGTTACTAAACATAAAAATTTATTCTGTTGCTAAATAGTAAATGTCAAACTGGACAAAAAGCTGCACAGCGTTACTGCTGCTGAATGACCCATTGCGTCGCCCCCCCAATAGCACAAATGCGGTTGTTAGCTGCAATGGTTCCTGGTCATTATAACTTCAGTCAATAAAAGTCACTGAAAGTGATTTCCAAATTGGAACCGGTCGGTTGTTTTGTTTTGCGGGGGTCCACATAGGCATAGCCTGGATCATTTCGATCACTTTTAAATTGAAAGTTTCATTAATTCCACTTTTAATTTCTGCATATGCTACTTTTCCGGTTTTGTCGACGATAATGTCTACGGTTACTGTTCTTGTCAATGTATTTGCTCTTTTATTCTGCGGTGCGTTTAAATGTTCTGCAACGAAAGTGTAAAATCCGCTAAGCCCACCAGGGAACATAGGGGGATTTTCTGTTGCATAAAAAATGGGTTCAGATTTCAGCGTGCTGTCGCCCCACTTCTGCGAAAAGCAATTGTGGCAGATAGAAAAAAATAAGATCGTTATTACAAAGTATCTCATTAGTTAAGATTTATTGTTGAATGGAAGTATACCTATTGCCGCTAACGGTCTGGGCCTGGCGATGTGGCGCTATTCCGTGTTATGTAAGCCCGGATATGTTGCTGAGTAGCGATATATCGACGAGGATATGTTCGTAAAGCCGCCAGCCAAACCGCATGGGCAGTTTTTTCTCTTTTTTAATTCAAACTATGTCTTACTTGCCATAAATAATGATTCCTGTTCATTTGAGTTCTGAAAGTATCAATTTTTTCTGCTTTAATGTGTTCTTCATTGCTTTTTCTCTTACTATTGGGTCACGCAGCCAACGTCAAGGGATTGGCGAAGGCCGTCAAATCAAAAGACGCTTCCGGCCGAGCCACACCACAAATATATTTTTATTTAACGGCGAGACCAACACGTTGCATGCTTGTCTTGCGAAAAGGTTTAGACAACACAAACGACTTTATTATTATTTTTAAATCATATGAAGTGATATTAATAAAGCAACAACATTCCAAACAAGTCGCTTGGTTTGTAGTTAAAAATTGGCGAAAGAAAAGAGAAAGCCGTAGCAATTGCCACGGCTTCTTTTTTGCTAGACGTCCTGCAAAGATCTAACTAGCTTTTTTCAATTATTTCTATCATTTCCATTTCATCATTCACTACTTTAATTACTTTTAAGTACTTATTGTCTTGAATTTTTACAACATAAGCAACCTGGTTATTGACATGAACTTCGGTGATATGAAATATGCTATAGTCGTAATAATTTGAACGGATAATATGACGGATAGACCCTGGTAACCTGTTCTCAAAATAGTATTTAATGGTGGTGAGGAACTCTCCTTTTTTGGTGTAGAAGACATGGGTCTTAATGCTATCCTTTGTAAAACTGGCAAGGAACTCACTATCCATTTCATACCACTTTACATTTGTAATGTCTTCATGTCTTTTCACAAAATCCCTGACTGCTCTTATGTTGATAGCGTTTAAGAATGTTTGCCGCTCAGGCTGTGGATTTTCATCACGCGGATGAATGGTCATAATGATTGCCTGGTTTTCAGATCGTGAGCTGGACTGAATAGTTTGCGAAAAACCAGATTTTGTAGCTGCAATAACTATAAGTGTCGATAAAATAATTTTCATGATTTTGGTATTAGCGGGTGCATAATGGATTTCAAATATCAAATTAGAATATAAAAAAGGTCAATACCAGCACAAGTGTACTGCTTGCCGAAAATGCAAAACCATTGGAGAATTATGAATGACAATTGCTTTGAAAGGGGGACGCTACTATTATCTGCCCGGTTGTAATTTCTGAAGAAGGATGTCTTTTTTGGCCCGGGATACATCTACTGAAGTGCCATCGCTCATTATCAGGTAACCACCTTCTCCCCTTACATACTTGCTTATTTCATCCAGGTTGACAATATAGGAGTGGTGTACCCGGAGAAATGAATATTCCTCAAGCATTTCCTCTATATCCTTTAATAATCTTGAAACAATGATTTTTTGATTATCCTTAAGCAATAGCACCGTATAGTTGCGATCGGATGCACAACTGATAATGGAATCAACAGCGATCATTTGCAGCCCTTCCATCGTAGGCAAGGCAATTTTATTAATAGCAGAAGACCGGCGATCTAGTTTCTTGAATAAGATTTCCAATTGCTGCGGCAAAGGAGAAGTTGTATGCCTGCTTACTTTCTCTACTGCTTTTTTTAATTCTTCATGACTTACTGGTTTAAGCAAATAATCAAGAGCGCTGAAGCGAAAAGCTTTAATGGCATACTGATCATAGCCGGTGGTAAAAATCACAGCAAATGAAATAGCTGCAAGCTGCTCCAGCATTTCAAAGCCATTCATGTGAGGCATTTCAATATCTAAAAAAACAAGATCGGGGTTGAGTTTTTTGATGGCTTCAATGCCGGCTTCTCCACTATCACATTGCTCTATCACCTGCACACCAGGGCAATATTCTTTTAATAACAGCTGCAGTGTTTTAATGCAATGCACCTCATCATCTATTATGATTGTGTTAATCATTAAATACAGCTATTTTGATCAGTACCTCAGTTCCGCCCGGACTTCCATCAGGTAATACAAGATCAGTTATCGTTATGGAAGTTTCATTTTGTTGATTCAACATAGCAAGGCGATCTGTTGTGATACTCATTCCCATTGATTTGTGAATGGATGCAGATCGACGCTTTAATTCTTCAGCTTTTTTTCTCCCGATACCATCATCCGTTATTTTGTAGAACAATGTTTTGTTATCTGCATATAATTCGATCTCTAAATGGCCCTTTTCTTTTTTATGCATCAAACCATGCCAGATAGCGTTTTCTGCATATGGCTGAATGATAAGTGGTGGTACTTTTAAAATAGTGGCATCAAGTTCATCAGCGAGTGTAATTTTATATTCGAACTTGTTGTCAAAGCGCAACGCTTCCAGCTCAAGGTATAGCTGGAGTGCTTCCAGTTCTCTTCCCAATGTTATTAACGCCTCCTGGGAATTTTGAAGAATCAATCTTATCAGCTTTGAAAACTTTGAAAGATATTCCGACGCTGCCAGGCGGTTGTTTTCAAGGATGAACATATTGATGGAGTTAAGGGAATTAAAAATAAAATGCGGATTCATTTGGGCACGAAGGGCCTGCATTTCAAGTTTGGATTTCTGCTGTTGTAATTCGGACAATTGTTTGTCATTTTCCCAACGTTCCAACTGCCGACGGAATTTTTGATGAAGCCGCCACCTAATCAAACCATAAAACAGCACAATAAGACAAATACCTGCTGGGATCCAGAACCACCAGGTACTCCAGAATGCCGGGCTGATGGTAAACGTTAATATTTTTTGAGGGCTATTGAATTCATTGCTTGAGTTTGAAGCCTGCATTATTAATCGGTATGAACCCTGCGGCAAACCTTCATACCTTATCGTATTATAAGCCGTGGCGAATTGCCAATCTTCATTTTTGGCAGCTCCTTCCAGTTTGTATCTTATATAGCCTTTGCCCATTGAATAATAGTCAATGATCCCTGTTTCAATACTGACGTTGTTTTGATTATAGCGTAACGATAAGTCTTCCAGGAAATTTACTCCGATGGCAAGAGGGAATGGTTTTTTGTTAATGGACAAAGAATGGAGATAAACAGAAGAAGTAATATCTGAAGAATACCTATCCGGATCAATACGATCCAATCCTCCACTTCCCTTAATTAAATCTCGTCCTCCAAAATATAAATTTCCACTAATGTCAATCGCTCCCGGGCTGACCCAATCAAAGTATTGCTTTTGATAGCCATCTATTTCCGACATAGTGGTGAAAACGCCGGTAGTGATATCAAGCCGTACGATCTGTTGCAATTCGTTGATGAACCAAAGATTTCCGCTATTATCTATCTGCATGTTTATTATTGAACCATTATACCGATCCTCAAGATTATAAATTTTAATTATCCGGAAATTTTTGTCAAAATGAATCATTTCATATCTAAGCCCGACCCAGTGCGTTTGGTCCTTTTTGTTATATAACATGACTTTCCATTCCAGGCTGTCAAGCGGGTGTGATATTTTAATCCATTTTCCATTTATATTTTCAAAAGTGAAGTTGGGTGGAAGACTTCCATTTCTATCAAAATTTCTCAGGAATAGCAAGTTGTTTTCTTTGAGCACTATTCTGATAAAATTCTTTTTGAGGGGGAGTACCAGGTCTGCAAAAAGGCTACCATTCTTAATTTCAAAAAGGCCATATTTTGCGTCAAATACGAGCAGCCCTTTTTTATACGAGACAGTAAGATATGAGTTAATCCTTATTGAGTCAAGTTGTTTAGATCCTTCACGGAATACAATGGGTCGGCATCTCCTGGTTTTAATATCCATTTCATATATAATTGTTTCGTAAGCCTGCCGCATATCACCCACATTGAGCCAGGCCTTTTGGTGAATGATATCTATCTGTAACGGTTTGATAGAATTTCCCCTGATGCCTGGCAGGTCTTTTTCACGCAACACTTCGAATTTATCTGTAGCGGGATCAAGAATATTTAGTCCGTCATCTGTTCCTACCCATATCTTGCCATCAGCAGATGGAATGATGGTATGTATAAAACTGTTGCTTAATGAATCTCTCTTTTTGGGGTTAACGGTATAACGTTTAACAAATGGTTCAAAGGGCAATAACTGATAAAGTCCCCGATGACGGTAATACGATGTCCATATGATTCCATCACGGTCGCAATAGATATGAAGATTGTTATGTCCAATTTCTACTTGCAAATCAGGATCAGAAAAAAGCTGTTGAAGGCGTTCAGTTTTTGGATCATAAATGAAAATCCCTTTCGGATAAGTGGCTAATAAGATCTTTCCTCCTGTATCGATGTCGATTCCCACAAAGTCACGGTAATCTTTTAATTTGACGAATTCATTCAAGGCTTTGATTTGTTGAAACTTTTTATCCTGTAGAGAAAATTCCATAAGCCCATCACCGCTATTGATCCAAATCGAATTTCTTTTGCGGTCTAATCGCATGGCTTCTGCATAATGCCTGTGATTAGGATTTTTTTTGTGACAAGGCCAGACATAGGACTTGCGTTCACCATTACCCAGTGAAATTTGCAACAATCCCCCAACTCCATGTTGTGTTGACTTTCCTTCCAGCATCCATAAACAATTTAAGACCGTGTCAACAATGGCATAGACCATTGCTGGAAAATTTCTTTGTATTTTGTCTGCTTCTGTAAGAGGTAATATGGGGTTTCTTTTAAGAGAATAAATATCATAGGATACGATCCTGGTTCCGGATTCTAAACAATATACCTGTTTACTGGTAGACCAGAATGGGATGACGGATCTGTTGGGGTTAATGGAATCAATAGCTGTGATAAAATTGGTGAAGGTATCGGCCTTCATATCATACCTCGACAAGCCAATCGCGGTTCCGATCCAAATATTACGGAGACTGTCTTCTTTTAATGCTAGTATGCTACCGGAATTTATAGCGCCCCGCTTATTTGGATGGGGGATAAATTTTTTAAAACGTGTCCCATCAAAACGGCTGAGTTCGCCTTCTGCGCTTCCAATCCACAAAAACCCTCTTTCATCCTTTATCATCACATTGTGTATGTCAGAAGGCAATCCATCTTTTGCATTCCAATGAAAGACACGGTAATGATTATTCGAACCATTTTTTTTTAGTTGTTGGGCAAAA
>Ga0193738_1000787_pt1 | contig 14461 bp, 23 predicted proteins | sample L2a1metaG_FD_144927 | JGI IMG/M metagenome (GOLD analysis project Ga0193738, IMG submission 144927) | Soil microbial communities from a riparian zone of the East river system, Colorado, United States - L2a1 | ecosystem: Environmental > Terrestrial > Soil > Riparian zone | place: USA: East River...
TTTGTACAGCTATCAATTGAAATTCATTAATTTTCTGTACACAACTTACGCAAAGCAACTAGTTGGCAGCAATTGTATGGAGAAGACTCCCGAATTTTTAAAGAATCGTATACTTTGGAGAGCAAATCATTTTAAGCTGGCACCGGACTTTACCTTTTTATTCGAAGAACTACCCTCTAGTCAACAAAATGCTTTCTCGAACCTCGCGGAGACTTCGGGCCTTGGCAAACCAGTAATTTATTTCACAAAGGATATAAACCAATGGACATTGGTCTGCACCAATGGAATAGTAAGTTGTTACAATGATAAGTCGTCTAAAATTTACTATACTGATATAAAATCGACCACACCAGAGTTTTTTTGGATTCTATACCAGAAGGAAAACCGATTGATATCAGCAAAACAAAAAAGTCAGAATGGAACGAATTAGTAGTACATGATAAATCAGATAACAAGCATTGTTTAGCCACGAAAACCGGACAAGATCATTTTGCTTTAATGAACATTATTTTGATGATGAGAAATTTAATGGGCTGGTAAAAATAACTTACGCCTATGCTTAGTATGTCGCTTAGCTTTGTGCAAAGCAAACCGAACAAACAAACAAGCTCGTTGCGTCTACAACGTATGAGCATATCTGATTTGAATCTAAGTCTTTTTTATACTGATCGACAATTTGCCCGGAGCACTGACAGAAATATTAAAGTCTGATCTTTTTTCTTCCCACAACAATTGCTTTTGTATACTCTCTAATAAGTCTTTGCATTTTTTATGTTCACCCGGATATTTTTCACCTCTTAGCAGTACCTTGATGAACTGCCGGGTTTGTTTTGTAAAACGATCGACTAACGCAGACTTGTATATTTTTTTATAAAACATAAAAGGATCATTTTTCTTCCCTGGTGGCAAACACTGTGCAGGAAATGGTTAAGATGCTCAAAACTTTGATAAACGATGAATTATCAATCAAATAAAAACAATATTTTTCTTAGAAATACGCCTTTGTTGAAAAGCCTTTGTGCCGCCATTGGTTAAAGAATAAATCCTCACCTTTGGTCTGTTATTATGAGCAACACTTATATTAAGTTTAGATATCCTAACTCCAAAGTAAAGAAGGTTCCGGAAAATATTGGTAAGAGATTAGCAAAAGTTGTTTTGGAATCTATTGTCCCAATTGCCAATCCTGATTTTGAAAAGAACATTGACAACGTTGCTTTTTGGTTGATCGAATTCGAAAATGACAGTTATTACCCAAACAGAGAGATCGGGTTAGATAGTTCTGGAATAACAATCATGATAATGCCATGGGAAAAAAATTATGGATATTGGACAGATAATAATTTGGTTATAGAAAATTTCAGAACGAACTTCGAAACAATTAATATAAACAAAGAGGAATTTGAAAAATATTGGAACTCGTTTGTCCCTGGGAATTGAGGAACGGGTGTTAAACTAGTTTCTTACACCTTTGTTGGTATGTTGATTAGCCTTGTGCAAAGGCATACCAACAAACAAATCGAGAGATAAAAGACAAAAGAATTTATTTGCCCGGTTCTCACTCCTTTCCTCATTTTACTGGTTTCAGCAAACTATTTTAATTTACCTCCAGTTCTCTTCTTCTTTTAAATTTTGCATTACTACCAGGAGAACAATTAATGCAAATTCTACAATCCCTAATATAATCGCAACAGCTGGGCTCATATACACAACTTTAATTAATAGTGATAATGATTTTATTCATGTTATCCATTCCGTGAAATGGCCTATATCATCAATGTTTAAATCTCCTGATATATTTTACAGGTTGACCCTGGGAGTTTATATCCATATAATAAACTTCAAGGATGCTATCATCCAGTTTATTTATCTTTTCCGGAGCTGCAAAAATTGCCAGTTCAGTTCCATTATTTGAAAGACTCCAGTTGAAATTGATTGTGGCTGGTTCTCCCATATTGCATGGCACGGTACCATGTGTAAATAGTCCTGTTCCATTTGCATTAAAAGTGAAAGTATCATCCACTTCACAGGCAAGCATGCCATTCTCTGCGTCTTCAATAGCGCCATTATTGTTTTCGTCAAGACCATAGCTCTCAAATTTCCAGCTATTTTGAATAAGTAAACCCGTATTACGGTCAACAGTATTGTCTTCCTTACTGCATGAGATAAAAAGAAAAAATGAGAAGAAGCTTATAATAGTAAGCCTTAGAGTGATCGTTTTCATAAGATTGATTTTAATATATAAGAAGGTTAAATATCATGCCAACCTGTAGCTAAAAAATACGTTTGTAAACACTGTTTTTCCTTCGTATTATTTACTAAAGAACTACGTCAATTCCCGAATCGATCGAATCGTTCTTTATATTTTTATTATTCAGCTTATAGACTTCCGTTCACGAGGCTACGAGTTATTCAAATTCAACGATCAAAAGACAGAATGAGACGCTGATCCATGGCAAAGAAGCCATCAAAAATTATTGCTCCTCTCCTTTTTATCAAAAAGCAACTGTTAAGTGGTCACCTGATTTTGTGGATGCCTCAATAAATGGCGATATGGGTTATACTTATGGAAAATATCCTTGGTCATCTGCAGATTCGACAGGCAAACCCATAATTTTTAATGGTGTCTTTCATATAGAATGCAAAAAACAACCAGATGGAAGCTGGAAATATGTATGGGATTGATCATGGTTTAGGATATGATTACGCCTGATCTATGGTGTCGCGAAATATGTTTGAGGAAATACCCTGATCACTTTTACAAATCTTGTTTCATAATATCCCTTTAAGGGTGTTATTACAACACCATAAGCTTTTCCTGATGTGGAGTGCAGGAAAAGCAGGTTGCCTCGTTCATTGCTTTCTACAATTCCCATATGACCAACGACCCTTATTGTGCTATCAGTGCCAGTAAACAAAATAAGATCACCGGGGCTGGCAATTTCTTTTGGGATTTCAATCCCCACATTTGTGAAATCAACCGATGACCTGGGTACTGCGATGCCGAAATGATTGAATACATAAGTGATAAACCCTGAACAATCGAAGCCATTGCCAGGATCAGAAGATGCATACAAATACGGAGTACCTACTAATGTTTTACCGAATGTAACAAGGCTGTCTGGTACTGTTAACCCCGTTTTGATCTCCTCTCCTTTTTTATAAATAGTTGGATCGGGAAGAGATACGACCGATATGCTTGTGTCAATTATAATGCTTGAATCAAAAACATTTATATTGCTTGAATCAATTTCATTCGTGATCACAGGTTTGCCGAAGTTCATATTGTTTTTGTCTTTACAAGAGGTGATGAGTACCCCTGAAAGCACCAGGACGCAATAAAAACAATTTCGTACCATATCATTTATTGCACTTAAAAATCATGCCTGATATGGTTTTGATAATGTTACGCCTTCGTTGACAGGTCGCTTAGCCCGTATAGTGCGGGCAATTAGCATAAGAGTGTGCCGGAAAAAAATGATTATCTTGTGGTTTTTAAACTGAATAATTAACAACAACACAATAATGAAATACTTATATCCTGCAGCCGCATTTGTTTTTTTTATCTTTTTTGTTTCCTGCGATAGCGAATCTAATACTAAAGAACAACTGGCGGCGCCTTCCGTTTCACCATTAACAACGAGTCCAACCTTACCGGCTGGTAATGATAGTGCGGCTGCTTTTAAAGCAGGAGTAACATTGAATCCACAGCATGGTCAACCGGGGCATCGCTGTGATATTGCCGTGGGTGCACCATTAAATGCTCCGGCGGCAACCATTCAACCAAATGTTTCGGCTACTCCTCCTCCCACTTCTTCTGCCACTACCAATACAAATATCGATATCCAAAAAGTTTTGCCCCAGGCAAGTACTTCGGGCACTGCTCTGAATCCGAAACACGGTGAGCCGGGACACCGATGTGACATTGCTGTTGGCGCACCATTAAACAGCAAACCGACTCAATAGTTTTTCGGATATTTGGTTTTACTTCTCCTGGTTTACTGTACCCTAGTCTTCAGGCAGCGCATCAAATTCTTTTCTTTTGTTTTCAAACCAATTCTTCATAGCATCAGGTGTTTTCATAAGTTCTCTCATTTCATTCATTGCACTGAGATGTGCCTGGTCCCCTTTTTGAAACATTTCCATTCCATGCTTCTTGCCCAGTTCCGACATCTCCTCAAAACTGTTTGCATGAAATTCTTTGTCACAGGCTCCACCCAATTGTTGGCAGGTCATTGTTTTCATGATCTTTTGATTTAGTGAATGATCCTGAAGTTACGTGTTTGTTGGTACGTCACTTGGCCAGTGCTACGTCAACTATTTCAAACAATGGATTACCTCCGCTTATTATACTAAATATGTTTCTTCTGAATTTACTCGTCTGCGATAATGAATTCCGATAATGTGGATAAGCTGTGATTTATTTAGTAGAAACACGATTGTTTCAAATCAACAAATTGTCAAGTGTTCTTTTTAAACCCTAACGATGCATTACTTTACATTCAATACGAATTTTCATAGGATAAGGTTTAATGGTTAATGGTTTTTGATTATAAAGCCCCGTAGTCTTGCGGGGCTTTGATTATTTGTGGAAAGTTCGCCGAATCAAATACTATCAGTGTCTAAATCGCCTGATATACTTTACAGGCTGGCCCTGTAAGTTCATATCCATATAATAGACCTCGAGAGTATTCTCATCCAATTGCTTTATCTTTTCCGGGGAAGCAAAAATTGCCAGTTCGGTACAATTGTTTTCGAATCTCCAGTTGAAGTTAATTACAGTTGTCTCTCCCAAGGTGCATGGTTCCTGGCCTCCTTCATAAAAACCACTGCCGTTGGCAAAAAAAGCGTACGTATCATCGGCTTCACAGGGGAGAATATTATTCTCGGTTTCTTCTATTGCCCCATTATTATTTTCATCGAGGCCATATCTTTCAAAAACCCATCGGTCTTCAATAAGCAATCTTGTATTACGTTCCAGAATTTTGTTTTCCTTGTTGCAAGAGATAAAAGCAATAACGGAAAGCAGGCTAACTCTAAGCGTTGGAATGATAGTTTTCATCAGGGTTTGATTTTAAAGTACCTCAAGTAGGTTTAAATATCATGCCAACAGCCATCTAAAAAATCCGTTAATGAGCTCTATTTTCCCTTAGTAATTTCTACTTTTTTTTGATGGTATATCTCTTTTGATTTGTAAGCCATAAGAATAATGAAATTCGCTGGTTAGAATTTTAATTTCCACCCGATCATATCGCAATCTGCTTTAGTGAACGCCTCTTTATCTGAATAGTTTACACCGGATATAAAATAAGTTGTATCTGTTTTAGCATCCATATCTCCAACGCCACGCAACAATCTTCCATTTTCTTTTTTAAAATATACTTCCATTATTGAATGCATACCTTCTGAAGTAAAGTCATACCAAAGCTTTATGATCTCATTTTCTTCTTTTCCTTTAACAGTTCCCCGGCTTCCATCTTTTTCATAATTATCATAAAGCATTTTCCCGGTAATCATATCTCCATTTTGTTCAAGTAGTAGTATGGCCGTATCCCGTCCAATTATTTTCATATAACAACCGGCGATTTCCTTAACAGCCTGTTCCTGGGGTTTGGGCAAAATTGCTGTCCCACTGTCATAAGTTTGAGAAGTAGCTGACTTGCCATTTGCCTGTGTATTATCATTGCAGGCGACCAATTTGCTAAATAAAAGAAAATAGAGAAGGTATTTCATTTTTTTTTAAAAGAAATATGATAAAAAATAGTACCAAGTTTATTAAATCAACATGACCAAAGTTTCTCCATTAATTTTTAGTCTAAAGTTTTCCACCAACTCTGTGGCTGGCATTATTTTTTCTGCCTCTACTATCACCCCTATTTTTATTATTCACTTCTAAATCTATTTGTATGAAAAAAGTATTTTTTTTGATCGTGGCTTTTGTATTTGTGGGCACGGCGGCCATGGCTCAGCTTGAGCAGAAAGATTATAAAAAGAGCCAGGAAGAATGGGACAAAAAAGTAAAGGAGGATCTAAAGCTTAGCAGCGACCAGGTGGTAAAATATGATGCCCTTAATAAAGAATACGGGGAGAAGATCTCCGCTGTTGCACAAGATGCGACGCTCAGCAAGGAAACTCAGAAAGAAAGAAAGATGGCTTTGAAAAAAGAAAAAGAAGCCAAGCTTTTTGAATTTTTAACTCCTGATCAACAAAATAAATACAGGGAGTTAGTTGAACAAAAGAAAAAGGAAATGGAAAAATCTGCAAAGGACAAATATTAAGATCTGCTCTAATGCGGTGAAATCTTTAGCTGCCCCGGTCCATGACCGGGGCAATTTATTTTAGATAGAATCTATCTTTTATACATGGAATTCCTAGAACAAATCGCTTGTACAATTAACATGACCCTTCTTACGCAAAATGAGTGGATCACTACTGGGTGTATTAAGACAGATCATTAAAGAAAACCGCCTCCGTTCTGTAAGAAAAAAATCTGTTGCAATGTTCCTTTTATAAGATATTCAATTCACCGGAAGAAATAAATAAGTAAAGCGATCGTCAAGCTTTTAAAAGAAGCGATCGAGCGACCAAAACGGAAATACGGGCAGGATATATTTTTTTTATGACCTGCCCGCAACGAAATCAGCTTATCATTCTATATTGTATCTTTTATAACTGTTGTTCTTGTTTCACTGGTACTGGAGTTGCCGCGCATCAGAGCAACAAGTATGATGATAAAAATAGCTCCCCCGGCTACCCATACCCAGGGAGACGTATACCAGTGGGTGGTTGTGGTTTCCGTGGTTTTTTGAGTTACAGTTTGATTAGCCTCCTGTGCCCAAAGTACCACCTGCATACAGGTAAAAAAAATTGCGAGGAAAAATTTGTATCCCCAACCAAGACTTATCTGTTTCATGATAAATTTTTTTTATTAAGAAATAATTACCCTTATAACAGTGATAAGAATCAGGCCAATCTTTTTAAGTGGGAAAATGATATTAAATGGCTTTGCGGGGGGAATGTTTTCTACAAAAATGCTGCTTGTACGAGATATTATGCCGGGGTTAGTGCATTTGCGAGTCATTATCGACGTCGGCACTTCCTTCAGCATTTTTTGATTTGGGATAATCATTTTTCATCTGATCGATCACTTCCTTTTTATCTTTCTTATTGCGTAGTATTAGCAAAACAATAAACAAAGCTGCAGCAATTCCTACAAAAATTAATACAGGCTGGTTCATATTTTGGAATTTTAGATAAAGCTACAATTTAGTTTAACTGGAAAATATTAAGTTTTAAAAGTTGACGATCCGGGAATTTATTGAAGCCATCAAGTCAAATCAAAAGAATGATCCGGTTGGATCATATCCTTTGCTTTCTTTGAAACCGTTTTATTTGGAGTATTACCTCATTCTATCTTCGTTTACCTTTACACTTATGGAAATCAGTATACGGGAAATGAATGTGGAAGATGCACAAGCTGTTAATACTCTTTCAAAACAGCTTGGATATCCACTATCGATTGAACAGACATTTGCAAAACATCAAGCCATTTTAAAATGTAAGGATCATACCGCTTTTGTTGCCGAATACGAACATAAAATTGTGGGCTGGATCGGGGCTGCACAAGCCATAATGATCGAAGTAATGCCGCATTGTGAAGTGAATGGCCTGGTAATAGATGAGTATCATCGTGGAATGGGGATCGGAAAATTACTGATAGACAGAGTGAAGCATGGGCTAAAGAAAAAGGAAATGCCAGGATGAGTTTGCATTGTAATGTAAAAAGGATCGAGGCACAATTGTATTATGAACACCTCGATTTTACCGAGCTAAAACAACAAAAGAATTTTGTGATCAATATATAATGGTTTAAAAGAAAACCCAGCCTTTCCTTTAAATGACAACATGAGAAAAGGCCGGGTCTCTATCAGAAAGTTTTATTACCTGTTATAAGAATATGTATTTACATAGTTTGATAATTCATTCTTACTGCTTTGGCTTGTCAGCACATCATACATCAAATTGAAATTTTCAGGATCGGTAATATTTCCATACGCAGATTTTGCTAGTTCCAATCGATTGCTTTCCGCACTCACTAATTGAACCAACTGTTTTGCTTGTGCAACTGTGAAATAATAAGTTTCATTCGCAAAAATTTCACTCAATCGCGACATCTTAGCACCAAACCCATACGTATTTCTTACCTCATTGTATATTGAAGTAAAACTTGAGTTCGACATCGGTGTCTTGGTATAAACAGGCGGAGTATAAGCCGGGCTGCCCTGCTGATCTCTTATATATATCTCTAATTCATTTCTTGAGCTGTTAGAAAATATATCATAAAGTTGACTAAAATTAACCTGGTCAACTATATTATCGTAAGATGATTTTGCCAATTCAAGCCTGTTGCTTTCTGCACTTACTAATTGTATCAGCTGCTTTGTTTGAGCAGTTGTGAAATAATAATTTTCATTCGCAAATGCAGTTGATAAAGCTGACATTTTTGCTCCAATGCCGTAACGATTTTGAATATCACGATAAAGAGTATTAAAATCTGCATCTTTCATGGCAACCCTTGTATAAACAGGATTACTGTTATCATAGGTACTTACAAAAATGTTTAGTTCATTCCTGCTCGCCTGTGAACTGAGCAATGTATTCATCTGTGAAAAGTTAGTACGGTCAATAATACTCCTGTAAGATATTTTGGCTAAATAAAGACGATTAGCCTCATCCGGAGCTAACTGAACTAATTGTTTTGCTTGCGCGACAGTGAAATAATTATTGGTGTTTGAGAATGTGTTATAGATATACGACACTTTTGAGTTTGTCGTTGACTGGCGCTGTGCAGTTCTGTAGATCGTATTGAACCGGTTTGCCGTCATAGCTGTTGATGAGCTGCCTGCATTGTAATTATTTACATAAGCTGCTAACTCGTCTCTGTGGGACTGACTATTCAACACGTCATACAACTGCGTGAAGTTGGTTGGATCGGTAATGCTCCGGTAAGATGCTTTCGCTACCGTGAGGCGGTTGCTTTGGCTGCCTGCCAGTTGGATTAATTGTTTTGCCTGTGCCGTGGTAAAATAATAGTTCGTATTTGCAAAGGCATCGCTGACCATGGTCATTCTTTTAGATGAACGCCATTGATTGCGAATGGTGTTATACAAATTAGTAAACTCTTCAGTACTCATGGCAACCATATTCTGGCCGTTATTACTCCCGGATTTCCATTTGGTTTCTTTTAATTGTACACTTCCGTTGGCAGCAATTATGATTTGAAGATCGTACCCGGTTCTTGTTGTAAAAATTGTTGAGGAGGGGTTGGCTTCATTAGCTCGTTTTATTTGTAAAGTATGTTGCCCTGATGGAAGATTGGATACGACAATAGGGGTATTAGTGTTTGTAGCATAGTCATTCGAGATAATATACTCTGTATTATCAATTACTATTGCTTCATTATTATTTCCCCGCACATTGATAGTTACTGTACTGACGCTTTGCGCCAATGCCGCTATAGTGATTACACAACTGGCAAGGAAAGAAAAGATCGTTTTCATATGCGTTTGATTTAATATTTTAAATTATGATAGTATAAAAACAAAGTCCATACCATAGAATAACTCGATGAGCTGAAATAAACTGACCCCAATTCAGATGTGGCTAAAATGCCCCATTTCCATTACTTGGTACATAAAAATGAAAGCCGGGTAAACACCCGGCTTTCGATATATCCACCTCAACGCTATTAAGCACTTTTTTTCTCTCCACCTCTTAACAAGGCCACTAATAATAGTATGAATACTGCACCTCCTATCACCCATACAACAGGGTTTTGATACCATGCGGATTCTTTTTTTACATTAATATCAACATCTAATCCCTTGTCCTGTGCAAAGGCTATTACACTTAGAAAGGAGGATAAAAAAAATGTTGTAAATCTTAACCATGATCTGTTTATGATCTTTTTCATACATAGAAGGTTTTAGTAGTTATAAATTTTATAGTTCAAATAAATATTCGACAGTTGCATTTCATTTTCACAACATCAATGTCTTCAATAACAGGTTGGCAAAAAAGGTGCCACCGGAAATTTCACTATCTGGCATATATTTTTCTCGATTATAATAAACCTTTTTATGACTAAGCAAGTAAAACCCAATTTAAAAGGGGAAAAAAATACTGAAAACAAGAAACAATCGAAAAAAAAAGCGAATGGTAAAACTGCGAATGAGATCGTGAAAAGACATCTCAGTGATAAAGACGACAAAATAACCAACGAAGATTTTGAAAACTTAAAAATTGATCTGTCTTTGCCGAAGGACAAAGCTCACCAACCTTTGCCTATTAAAAATGATAAAGAAAGACCCAAGGATTCGGATAAAGATAATACGATCACTACGCCATGGGATGTGATCAGTGAATAGGTTTATCATCACTGGGTAAGCCTTGTTTAGGAAGTATTATAGCTTTTACCAATTGGTAGATCATAAACCCTGCGGCACCACCCACTGTATTTAAAATTACATCATCAACATCAGTACTGCGATAGCTGGTGGCTAATTGAAGAATCTCTATTCCGACTGAAACTAAACAACAGATCAGTAGCACCACAAAAAAATTATATGCTTTTTTAAATCTTTTATAGATCAGAGGAAGATAAATTCCCAGGGGCAAAAGCATTACAAAATTCCCGATAACCTGCTTTCCCCAGGTTTGATAGATGTCGATCGTCTTGAACGGTCCTAGATTTACCCGGTCATGAGTTTCGATCCGCTGGATCATTTTGTCCCCCCAGCCCTGTGACGATATTTCTTTAAAAAGAATAAAATAGCCAGTGAGCTGAAGAACAGCAAAAACATAGATAAAAAAGCTTGCTTGTACGGCTACCTGTAGTATATTGTTCTGCTTTCTTCTAACTGTTATTACGATGATCCACGCAAGTAATAACAGGATACTTAAAACCAATCCAACTACTCTTTTAAAACTTGCACCGCTATAATTTTCATGATACAAAACGCGGAAATAAAACAAGCTCACGATCATTACCGGCAGGATCACAAGCAATTTTTTTAAAGTGGTATTCATGTATTAAATGTAAAATAATAAAATCCTGTTAAGAGTTATACTTCACAGAAGATTAACGTAAGGTGGCCTGATAGTTTGATTATACACCTGTTTTAAATTCAGTAAAATTAAACTCAAACGTTATGAAAAGACTAATACTCATTTTGGCTCCGGCTGCTATTATTTTCGCTTCCTGCAAATCAGAAAACATTAAAAAGCCTGAATATCGGGAAATTCAGAATGTGAGAATTACGGATATTGGCTTGTTACAAACAACTGCAGGTCTTGATTTGGTTTATTATAATCCAAATGACTTTGGCGTAACACTTAGCCAGGCGAGAGGAGATGTATATATCGACAATATGTATTTCGGCCGGTTTAGTATCAGCGACCAGGTGGCAGTACGCAAACACCAGGAATTTATAATTCCTGCTGAATTAAAAATGGATAATATTAGTGCTGTAAAAAATCATCGTGAAATATTTAAGAAGAAACAAGCAGTAATAAGAATTGAAGGATTTGCTACGCTAAAAAAAGCTGGATTTAACAAAGAAGTTCCAATCCAATACGAAGGAATCCAGGATTTAGAACGTCTTCGTGCAATTGTAGCAAACTAATTTTTTCACCTTAAAAAAATTTAAAAAACCTGTGTTCATGAACACAGGTTTTTTTTTCAAAACTAATATTCATTTCATTGTTAAAAGTAAAAAACGACAACTTACTAAGTAAGTGTACTTTAAAATCCGATCAATGATTTCTTTAACACTTATAAAATCTCTGGCATCGTTTTCCATTATCATAGGGGAAATGAAAAATAATTTAATCATCTTAAACAACTCAGTTATGAAACAAGTTCTACTAAAACAAGTCGTACTATTTATTGCCATAGCTGCAGTAGTGTCTGTAGCAGTGGTTGGTTTGACAAAAAATTCAAATTCTAAAAAAGTTGATGCGACCGAATTGGCACAATTCGAGGCATGGAAAGCATCAAGTTTGCAAAAAGAATTGGAAAAGGAAAATGCTGTAGCTACTAAGCCGGTAGCTAATGTTACGAAAGCAGTAACAAAAAGTTCAACAGCAAAACGTGCCGGAAGCTACCAGAGTCCAAAGATGGTGTCTCAATCGCAAAACGCCGCAAAAACGACCTCTAAAAAAGGTTGGAGTAAGGCTGCAAAAGCCACTGCAATTGGAGCCGGTACAGGCGCTGTACTTGGAGCCGTGATCAATAAGAAGAATCGTGTTGCAGGTGCGGTGATTGGCGGTGTTATCGGAGGAGGTGGTGGTTATGTGATTGGCCGTGGAATGGATAAAAAAGATGGCCGATATTAATTCTGAATAAAACCGTTTAGACAAGGGACTTTATAAAGTCCCTTTTTTATTAATTCAAGGTCAATCCTGAAATTGCTAATTTTAGCAAAACTAATTGCCATGAGTAAACTCAAGCTTGTCTGTTTTGTTTTAATAGTCTTGTTCTGCGGCTTACTATTTCCATCAGGAATACCACCTGCCAAGACAGGAAGGGAATTCTATCAGCTTACGGTCTATCATTTTAAAGACGCATCACAGGAAAAAATTATTGATAACTATTTACAAAATGCATTGTTGCCTGCCTTGCATAAAATAGGTATTAAAAATATTGGTGTGTTTAAGAATCGTTCAAATGACACTCTTGCCGATAAAACAATGTATGTTTTGATGCCCGTTAGATCATTGGAGGAGATAGTTAAGATATCGTCGAAACTGAATTCAGACAAAGTCTACGAGGCTGCCGGTGCGGAATACCTTAATGCACTTTACACATCTGTGCCATATTCCAGGATGGAAACAATTTTACTTCATGCATTTTCACTGGCACCTACGCTCCAGTTGCCTGAATTAACTGGCCCAAGAAAGGACAGGATATACGAACTCCGCAGTTATGAAAGCGCCACAGAGAAAATTTTTGAAAATAAAGTGCATATGTTTAATGAAGGCGATGAGATCGGGTTATTCAAACGGCTGAATTTTAATGCAAGTTTTTATGGTGAAGTTATTTCCGGGAGCAAAATGCCAAACCTGATGTATATGACATGCCATGAAAATAAAACGGTTAGAGATGCTAATTGGAAAAGCTTTGCAGGCGACCCATATTGGAAGAAACTTTCCACGATGCCGGAATACCAGCATAATGTTTCGCATATTGATATTAGTTTTTTGTATCCAACAGAGTATTCGGACTACTAACGCCCGGTTATTCTCCCGTTTTCTTTTTTATTGAAGGTGTTCAAGTATTAACAATTACTAAGTAATGCAACGAAATATAGGCGGCAATTCCTACTTATGCGTTGACGTAATATTTAGCCCGGCGCAATTTTTATGAAGATTTTTAAGTTATAAAGCAGGTTGCATGATTTTTGCTTTTAAAAGGAAACACTACAAAAGCCCTTCATTATGAAAAAAAACTTTTTCCGATTTACCAGTTTGTTTGTTGGATTGCTAATAATAGCAAACATGCAGGCGCAAAGCCTGAAAAGCCTGGAAGAAAACAATGGCTTTAAAAAATATAAGCTTAGCTCAAAATTCGTTTTGGGTTTAGGAATAAAGCATAAAGATGCCGATGGCGCAGATAAAATTGTCATCGACTATACCAAAGACATGATCGGTGACATTCCCGTTAAAACAATTGAATTGTATTATTTAAAAGACACTTTAGCAAAGATCATCGTAAACATTTCTCCTGAATATTATTCAAAGCTTATTGATTTATGCAAAGGTTCTTTTGGCGAACCCACCAAAGACTTTAGCAGCAATGAGAAAGTGAGATTTGATAGCACCGTTTCTACCAATTATAATAAGGATAATTATATCTGGAAGGCCAATCGTTTAAGACTGGAGTATTTTTATTTTTATCCGAAAATAACCAGTGGGGCTTATGGAACCAGGACCCTTTACCTCGCTTATATTTTGAATGACTATGGCCAGCGGCTGCAAAGGGTTAAAAAAGGTGCTAGCTCAGCCAAGAATTTCTGATAATAAGATTAAGTAATATCTTTATTCGATGCCTATCTTAATTGCGGAGGAAAAAGATATTCCTTCCCTGGTTGCGTTAATGGACAGCGCCTATCGGGGTGAAAATTCCAGGGAGGGCTGGACTTCAGAAGCCGATCTTTTTATTGGTAACAGGAGAACCGATGAACCGACAGTGGCAAAGCTTATTAAAAAACCCGGATCCGTATTTCTAAAATATATAAATGATGAAGGGGTATTAGAAGGCTGTGTTTTTCTTCATAAAAAGGATAACAGGCTTTATCTCGGTATGTTTTCTGTCTCGCCTTTATCACAAGGAAAAGGGATCGGTAAAAAATTATTGACAGCAGCTGACGATCATGCCAAAGAACACAAATGCTCCTCCATATAC
>Ga0193738_1000788_pt1 | contig 14457 bp, 13 predicted proteins | sample L2a1metaG_FD_144927 | JGI IMG/M metagenome (GOLD analysis project Ga0193738, IMG submission 144927) | Soil microbial communities from a riparian zone of the East river system, Colorado, United States - L2a1 | ecosystem: Environmental > Terrestrial > Soil > Riparian zone | place: USA: East River...
TAGTAGCAAAACAATCGAAATGGCTGATTAGAATTGATGCAGTACAAGAGTGCGACGCAACAGTGAAACACTGAAACTAGTTCTATATTGAAGCTTTTTTATTTCTTTAATAATGCAGAACACTTTTTAAGAATAGAGTCAACATTAGTTTTATCAATTTGAGGAAACTTTATCGGATCTGCAGGATCCTCTTTGTGAGGATTTACTTCAAATTGCATCCAACCCACATCATGCCATTGTCCAAGCTTATAACCGATCTTTTTATAAGTAGTGAGATATTCAAACCCAAATTTCTTATGAAACGCAATACTCCTGTCGTTGGGCAAAGTAATAACAGCATAAGCATTTACATAACCTTGCATTTTTAAAATATCAAACAACGCTGTATACAATGCATTTGCAATTCCAAAACCGTAATATTTTTCAGAAATATAAACTGAAGGCTCCGTGCACCATTGATATCCTTTGCGGTCACGATGTTTTCCTGCATAAGCATAACCAGCGATCTCATTATTTATTTCGCAAACAAGCCATGGTCTTTCTTCCAGGTTTGAGATAACTCTTTGTTGAAAATCTTCCACAGATGGAACTTCTGTTTCCTGCGTTATACCGGAATGAAGGATAAATGGAGAATATATCTCCAGCATGTCAGCTGCATCGATCCTGGTTGCCACTCTTATAATCCCACTCATTTTGACTTTTTTCCTGATAGCTATCCGGATTTGACTTTGTACAGCCTGCAAAATAAGTCAAAGTAAATAAAATCAGGATTCAAACATATAGATACTTTTACCAAATAGGAACATAGAAACATAGTTTTCACATAGACTCCTATGTGTTTCTTCCTGGTGTTTCCTATGTGTCTATGTGGTTTCGCTACAAAGTTGCCATATGTGAATAGTCACTAAAATTATTAAGCTTCATAAACCCATTTCCGGAATATTGGCGCTGTTTCCTGGCTTACAATGATCGCATGATTAATATCCGAAGTAGCAAGATCTATCTGCAACTTTACCTTTTCATATGGTTTAAAGCTCCTGATGTAATTAATATTTACAATGTATTGCCTGTTTGCTCTGAAGAACCGGTTTTTATCCAATTCCATTTCAAGATCACTTAGATTTTTGTCTGATAAATATTTTTTACCGGCTTTATCAATTACATACACCACTTTGTTCTCGGTAAAAAACAAAACAATATCATCAAAAGGCAGGGCAATGTTTTCAATTCCTTTTTTTACAACCAGTCTTGTCTTTTTCGATTGCAAAAATGGATTTACCAGTTTACTTATATCGTTGAACTTACCGGCAAAATGATGTTGAAGCATTTTATATTTTTTCAGCGACTTGTCCAATTCTCTTTCATCAACCGGTTTCAATAAGTAATCAATGCCATTATGTTCAAATGCATTCATCATAAACTCATCATAGGCCGTAACGAAAATCACCGGCGACTCTACTACACATTGCCTGAAGATCTCAAATGACAATCCATCCGGCAATTGTATATCGCTGAAAATAATATCAGCATTCCGTGGTTGACCAAGATAACTGATCCCTTCCTGCACGGATGTAATTGTTGCAAGCAGGTTTACATCGGCAGAAATACGGGCCAGGGTTTGTAAAAGACTCTCCCTCGAGGGTCGCTCATCTTCAATAATAATAGTGTTTAACATGGCATAAGGTTTAAAGGTTACTAATCAATGGAAGTTTCACAAGGAAATGAAATTCTTTATTCTCGATAACGATATTTCTATTACACACAAGCATATATCTTGAACTCAGGTTTCTCAACCCGGTACTTGTTGAATCAACGAGGTAAGGTTTAGGTTTTTTGTTATTGCTAACTTTCAAATACTCTCCGTTCAGCGATAACTTTATCTTCAATGGGTCCTCAACGCTGAATTCATTATGCTTTATTGCATTCTCCACCACGGTTTGTAAGGAACAGGGTGGCATCATTATTTTTCTTATCTCCGCATCCTTCGCATCTAATTCGAATACTAATTTATTCTCATAGCGAATTTGCAAAAGGAAAAAATAGCTTTCAATGAACTCCAATTCTTTAAATAAAGAAACAAGCTCTTTATTCTTATTCATCAATACATATTTATATACCTGGGCAAGCCGCGAGTTGAATACATAAGCGGTATCGGGGCTTGTGATGATCAAATGATTCAGTGTATTGAGTGAATTAAAAATAAAATGCGGATCCAATTCATTATTTAATACATCCAGTTCTGCCTCCATTCTTTCCCTGTCGAGTTCTTCAACAATTTTTGTGTCCAGCTCCCTTTCTTTACTTAAAAAAAGTATCTCGTATATCAGGGTAAAGATCAGTACCGCCATTATGGTAAAAGCAATGAATGCAAAAAACGTACTCCATGTAAAAATCTCCCGCGAGATACGAAACCAGATCATCGTCATTGCACCGCCTGATGCAGCGCCATATAAAGCCGATACAAGTGATATGGACAGGATCTTAAAAAACGGGGTCTGGGTTTTCCGAAACATTGGCCGCAACTTCGTGTGTATCCAATTGCAACCTCCCCATATTGTAAATGACGTAAGTATAAAATAGCAATTGGAAATAATTATCTGCGCTGCAGAATATTTCTCATACGTAATGATCCCTGAAACTGCGGGGATCAACAACCCGAGCAAGGGAATGAACAAAAGCCTTAACTGAAAGTCTCTTACCATAGCAGCAACGGTTGTGGTCAATAATTAATATGCCGGCTTCGTCATGTGTAGTCATGAAAATTATCAAACGATATTTTCACTCAATTTATTTGTCCTCTATGTTAACTAATGCTAAATAATGTCATATGGACAAATACCATTACAAAAGGCAAACGAAAATCAATCGATAGTTCATGTGGAGGTGAAAGCTATTAATGCTGACTTCAATGTTTACTCTATCGCTGCATCATTCATAAAAAATTACAAACTGCTGAAGAATTCAGTAATTCATAACGGGGTTTTAATAACGAACATTCATGCTTCAGGAATTGAACATAGACATATTGAAGCAAAATCATGCAAATTGATGCCTACCTAAATAGTGATTAACAAAAAAAATGTTTACATGAAAAAAATCTTATTTACTGCCTTATTCTTTTTGTCTGCATTAATAATGTTTGGACAAAACAGAATGGTTACCGGTAAGGTAACTGGTGCTGATGGAAAGCCTATACCTTTTGCCACGGTAACGGTCAAGGGTACTTCCACAGCTGTCTCTGCCGATGAAAATGGAAATTTCAGCATCCAGGCTCCTGCAAATGCTGTTCTTGTTTTCAGCTCTACGGGCTATCAATCCGGTGAGGTGAATATCGGCAATGAAACAACGGTCAATTCAACTTTAACCGGCCAGGGAGTTATGGCCGAAGTAGTGGTCACCGCACTTGGTATCAGGAGAACTGATCGTGGTCTTGGTTATTCGGTCGCGAAAGTGAATCCTGATAATCTCTTACAAAAATCAGAGCCAGATGTTTTAAAAAGTTTGCAGGGTAAAGTTGCCGGGGTTGATATCCGCAGTTCACAGGGAACTCCGGGTGCTGCTACCCGGATCCAGATCCGGGGCAACAATTCCTTTTTTGGAAACAGTGAGCCACTGATCATTGTTGATGGTATTCCTTACAGTAATGACCAGGTAACGACAACCAGCCAGGTTTCTAACGGAGGTGCTTATAGCAGCGGCATTGCTAATCTTGATCCAAATGATATTGCAACGATGAACGTATTGAAAGGATCGTCAGCGGCTGCCTTATATGGATCAAGAGCTTCGAATGGTGTAATTGTTATAACCACCAAATCAGGCAGTGCCCGCCGTACCAAAGGAACAGAGATCAATTTTAAATCATCTTTTTCCATGGAAACAATTGCGAACCTTCCCGAATATCAAAATGAATATGGAGCCGGTTCCCAGTTAGGATATTCAAATGCAAACGGATCCTGGGGTCCGGCCTTTAGTGCATTAGACTCAATTCCTGCATGGCCATCTTACAAAGCTGCTTACCCGGAATTATTTCCATCAGCAAATATCGATTACACACCTTATCCTAATAATGTAAAAGACCTTTTCAGAGATGGATTTATTTATGAAAATTCAGTGAACGTAAGCGGTGGAGACGATAAAAGTTCAATAGGTGTCACAGCATCGCATTTATTTCATAAAGGATATGTATATAATTCAGACCTGGAAAGAGCTAATCTTGCATTAGGTGCATCCACCAGGTTGAGCATTGGTATTAATGTAAGTGGAAACTTCAGTTATACCCGTGCTAACCAGCACGGCGGTTTCTTTGGCGAAAACCAGATTGGTGGTACCGCCTCTTCTTTTGCCCGTTCTTTATTCCTTGCCCGCAACTGGGATCTTAATCTTCCCTATGAAGATAAAAATGGAATACCGTTGCAACCTAACGTAACTGGTTATGATAATCCCCGCTGGTCAGCCAGGTATAATACTATAAACTCAAATGAAGAACGAATGGTTGCAGGGGGACATTTCGATTTTACTATTAAAAAATGGATACGTGTTGATTATTCACTTGGTACCAATGTTGCCCGAATTAACAGAAGAGAAGTAACTGAAATTGGTTCAAGAGCAGCATCGGGTCTTGGAAAACTGGTATTGGATGATTACAGGAAACAGGAATTAGAATCAAACCTTATAGTTACACTTTCTCCTGAATTAAAAAATAAAGATCTTAATTTAAAAGTGCTCGTTGGCAATAATGTAAATCAGCGCACCATTACGGATGCTTTGCAAACCGGCAACCAGTTCATTACAAAAGGCATTCACACTCTTACCAATACTTCGCAGCAACAGTTCACTAATGATTTTTATTCAAGACAAAGAATCATTGGCCTGTTTGGTGATGTAACGCTTGGTTATAAAAATTTTGCTTTCTTAAATGGAACACTCCGCAACGACTGGTCTTCAACATTACCGGTTGAAAACAGGAGCTATCTCTATCCATCAATTTCCGGCTCTTTGGTCTTTACTGATGCGTTTGGCATAAAAAGCAATATCCTTGATTATGGAAAAGTAAGAGCTGGTTGGGCTAAAGTTGGCCGTGATGCAGCACCTTATTCATTGAATGATGTATATACTATTGATCCAAGTTTTCTGGGAGTACCTGCGGCCACACTCCCGTCTACTGCAAATAGTCCGGATCTTAAACCGGAGTTTACAGAAGAAATTGAATTGGGAACCCAGTTAAGTTTTGCAAAGAGAAGAGTTGAACTTGACTTTACCTGGTATAACAGGCAATCCACCAATCTTATTGCCATTATAACTACTCCTCCATCATCTGGCTACTTAGCACAGGTAACCAATTTCGGTGGCATCAGGAACAGGGGAATTGAAATTGACCTGATGGTACGTGCCATAAGAGGAAAAGATTTCACCTGGGATATCCATGGAATTTTTACCCAGAATGAAAATATAGTTACAGAATTAACCAGTGGTGTCGACAGGATACAAATGGCGGGTATCATTTCCGGTATCAATCCATATTTGGAGCCAGGTAAGCCTTTTGGATATTTAAGAGGTACAGTTTCTGCCCGTGATGCAGAAGGGAATTTATTAATTGATCCTGTTACAGGCTGGATGATCACTGCCGATGAAGAAGATATGGTTGGTGACCCATCTCCTGATTTTAAAATGGGGATCACGAATACACTTCGGTATAAAGGGCTTTCATTAAATGTACTTTGGGATTGGACACAAGGTGGCGATCTTTATTCTGTAACAGTTTCTTCGTTATTGGGCAGAGGAGTTACAAAAGATACAAGGGAGCGGCAAACTTCATGGATCATTCCGGGTGTATATGGTGATCCCAACAATCCGGGTCAACCAATGTTGGTTGGTGGTAAAACAGTTCCAAATCATACTGTGATAACCACAAATGATCTGTTTTTCTCTGCGGGAGGACCTTCTGGTTCATTCGGAATTAACTCTGCTACGGAATGGAATGTATTCGATGCAACATCTTTCCATCTCAGAGAAGTAACATTAGCCTATGATGTTCCAAAAACGGTGTTTAAAAAAATGTCGTTTTTTAAAGCAGTAACGTTGAGCTTAACTGGCAGGAATCTTTGGCATCTTGCTCCTAACTTCCCGCAGTACACCAATTTCGATCCTGAAGTAAACAGTTTTGGGTCGACGGCTGTACAAGGAATAGAGTTATCCGCAGCGCCAACAACAAGACGATTTGGTTTTCATATGAATTTTTCTTTCTAATTCTTAAACATCAATCTTAATACCATGTTACATAAAATAAAATTCCTGATCCCGCTTGTTGGCTTGCTGGCGATATCGTGTAAGAAATTTTTAGATATCAACACGGATCCCAACAATCCAACAACAATTGAAGTATCAAAGCTGTTGCCGACAACCCAAAGAACTTTAGGCGATGCATTATCTATGGATGAGCAAAATGGAGGGCTGTCTGAAGTACTCGCTGTATATACACATCAAATGACAACAAGAGAAGAAGCAGATAAATATGGCATCACGGGTGTGGATGTTAATCTTCAAACTGCCTGGTCTAAATTGTATGCTTCCACCGCTAACCCGGGATCATCCTTCCCTGTTTACGGCGTGTTACAAAACCTGGAAGACATTATCGCTAAATCAACAGAGGCAGGCAACCTGCATTATGCGGGTATTGCTAAAATTCTGAAAGCATACACATACAGTGTAGCAGTTGATGTATTTGGTGATGTGCCTTTTTCTGAGGCTAATAAATCGAAAGCAGGAATCCTTCATCCAAAATTTGATGATGATGCCAGTATTTATGAAAGTCTCTTTCCATTAATTAATGAAGGCATCGCCGATCTGAACAATACTACAGCACCAAATACCCTGGAACCCGGCGATGATGACCTGATGTATGGTGGAGATATTGGCCTTTGGATAAAAGCCGCTAATACAATAAAACTGAAATTGTATACGCAGATAAGGAAAGTAAAAAATGTATCTGCAGAAGTAAATGCATTGATCAGCGCAGGAAACCTGATCAGCAATACAAGTGAAAGCTTTCTGGTTCCTTATGGTCCCAATGCAGCAACCGATGACAGGAACCCTGGCTTTTATACCTATTTCGCTACACAAAGAAGCAATCATGTGAGCCCCTGGTTTTATGAGATCATGAAAGGATATAATCCGAATATTTTCACTAATAACCCTGATCCAAGGATCAGGTACTATATATATAACCAGGTAAATGCAACACAGCCTCCGCGGGAAGGGAATCAAACAGAATACAGGGACGGTCCGTTTGTTTCAATTTATTTTGGTTCAGTTGGCCCTGATCGTGACAGGACCCAGCAAAACACGATCAGCCTTTTTGGAATTTATCCTGTGGGAGGTAAGTATGATGATGGTAGTGCAACAGTAGCTACAGCAAATAGCGGAACGGGTGCTGCTCCTTACAGGCTTATAACTTATGCTGACAGGCTTTATCTCGAAGCAGAATTAATTAATACAGGTGTTATAACCGGCGATGCAAAAGCAAAGCTTGCAGCAGCAATGGATGAATCATTCAAACAAGTTGATTATGTAATTGCAAACTATGTAAGTCCCTCACAAAATGTTCCTGCATTATTTGGCACAACCGCAGTCGCAACTTATACTGATAAGGTATTAGTGAGCTATGATGCAGCATCAACTGCAAAGAAATTAGAGATCATCATGACACAAAAGTGGTTGTCATCTGTTGGTAGCGCAGTTGATCAATATACAGATATAAGAAGAACAGGGTATCCTGTTGTTTTTGATCCTTCGAATCCTGCTATGGCACCAGGTGGAAGAGTGCAACCGCCAATAAATGGTGATCCTGTAAACCCTGGCAATCAAAAATCAGTTCCTGTACAATTGAGCAGAACATTTGCTTTGGCATTGCCCTGGTTCCAAACAGAATTAGAAAGCAATCCAAATGCACCGGCACAAAAAAACCCAAGCACTTATAAAGTTTTCTGGATGCCTTAATTAATACTAAATAAAAAATTAACATGAAAAAAATAATCATCCTTAGCTTATATCTTTTTTCAATTGCAGGCTTATTTACTGCCTGCTCGAAAGATGAGAACGGAGAATTGCCGGATAATTTAACTCAGTTTCCCACTCCATTAGTTGTGAAGGTAGCCGGCACGGATCAGTCAATATCTGCTGCGAATCCAAATGCGTTTTCAGGAAAACTCAGGGTTGCTCTTTATTTTCCTACTGGCGCACCACCTCAAAAATATGATGTAGTGGTGATAAAGAATAATGACAAAGCAAATGTGAAAGTGATCCAGGCAAACGTAACAACGTTTCCAAGTGACATAACAATTACAGGGTCCCAATTAACAAGCTTATTCGGTACCCCTATACTGGCCGGAGACACGTTTGACATAAGTGTTGATGTAACAATATATACAGGAGAAAAGTTTGAAGCATTTCCTGTAACGGGTAATGCTTATGCTTCAGGAATTGCAGCACAGCCAGGCTCAAGTACTTTTGTTCGCTACACTACAATTTGATAAACGAACTTCAGTATGAAACTTTCATGCTTCAGCAAGCTTATCAACATTGAACGTAATATGGAATTTAACTTTATACTGTTAGTTATGCTCAACGACAAACGCAGTTAAAATACAGTTTTCTCATGTGGGGGTCAAAAAGACCCATTAGCAGGGGGTTGTCTAGCCATCCTGCTTTTTTATTTTTATGCTTTGAAAGTTTTCAGAAGGCAATAGCTCCAATGGAAGCAATAGAATGATCTGTTTTTTTATCAATCCCTTTTTAGTTTTTTGTAGCTTACCCGTTTCCCTGTACCCGGAAATCTGAAATATAACGCTCCCTGGTAAATAATAGTAGTTAGTTGAATAGGAGTTTGATCACCCAAATACCATGCATTTCTTACATCCTGTAACCCGATCTTTAGGATCGGGTTGAAATATTTTATCGTTATTATATAATTCAATTTCCAATTATGTCTGGCATAAAAGTACAATGATTATCAATGAAAAATTATGCCAGCAGTTGCGTATATTTATGAGTTAGCTGCCATTATTTCGACCCACCCAACTATGACACTTCACGACAGATATATTGGCGGAGAGACAGAAAAAGTTTACGAAGACATTTATGCTTTGGGACAAGACGCATTCTTGCCAGCCAACTTGCACGAAATTGAAAAAGTGTTGATCGAAACTTTTCAAAGAGTTTCCTATAACCTTGACATAATTTATAAGGAACTTAAAGCTGTAAACTATCTATTTAAGACAGACCCAGAGTATAATTTTGAAAAACCTTTACATAAGCCATTGCCCGACACTGACATTTTACTTGAACAACTTGGCAACGCAGTAAAACCATTTGGATTTGTTCCGCTTTCAATGAAGTTTTTTTATAAAATTGTCGGTGGCGTAAATTTCGTTTGGGACTATGAAACAAATGAAGACTTTATGTGGGAAATGGCTGACCCAATTCAAATAGCGAGCCTTGACGCTGTTGTTGAAACTGTTACTGACGAATATTGGCAAGAAGATATACAGCAATATGTAGACGATGAAAATTTTGGAAATGCTTTTCTTGACTTAGCTGCTGACGATTTGCACAAAGACAACGTTAGTGGAGGACAAGCGTATGCGATACAAATAACAAAAGAACCAAGCATTGACAGTAATTTTATGAACGAGCCAAACGATACAACATTTATTAATTATTTGAGAATATGCTTTGAGTATTGTGGTTTTCCAAGTATAACAAGACCTGATATGAATAATGACTATCAAGCATTTTTTGACAAAGTAAAACCACGACTCAAAAAAATATAACGGCAGCTAACAACCGGTTTTGCAATAGTGCGGCTGACGAACATAGGCTCAACTTTAGTAATTATATTTAACTTTAATACAAAACTCAACTGACGGTTCGCTATTGCCGCACCATCGCAAAGCCGCCGGACGTTGCCTGCAATAGTAAAATGACATTCCGTTTAATCATAACAATCCTGACAGTTTCATTCTTGACAAGTTGCGACTTGAATTCTGCCGACACTTATTTAAAAGAAGGACATGATGTTGGTTTGACGGGAGATTATAAGTCGGCTATCAAATTATTTGACAAGGCAATTCAAAAAAATCCAAAACTAAAAGAAGCCTATATTCAGAGAGGCTTATGTTATGAAAATATCAATCAAGATGATAAAGCAATCAATGACTATAATACATTGCTAAGTTTTGATCCAAGCAACACGACGGCATTCTATTATATCGGGCTTTGCAAATACAAGCAAAAAAACTTTGAAGAGTCGATTCAGTTTTTCAACAAAGCGTTAATAACAAAAGGAGTTTCAAATCCGACCGACACCTCAAATGTCCAAATTGTTATTGACTTTAATAAAAACGGATTACTTGCTGTAGACCAAGCGGCGTTTGATGTCGCATCCTACGAAATTTATTATGAGCGTGGCTTAGCTTATTATTCGACAAAGCAAATCAAAAGAGCATTTTATGATTTTGAAAATTGTATTCGGCACAAGTATATGCTTGGAGAAAGCAATTATATGATTGGGCTTTGTTGGTTGACAGCAAACAAAAAAGACAAAGCCTGTGAAGCATTTAAACAAGGAGTATTTTATGGCGACAGCCTTTCAAAAACACAAATTCTAGAAGAGTGTAAGTAAACTACTGCAGGCAACATTGCATTTGTGCTATTGGGGTGCGACACAAAGCGTCGTTTACCCCGTTGTTGGTGTTTAAGTTTAGATAGAATTCAAGAATAGTAAATCGCACCAACAACCGATACATTATCAACTTCGTTTATCTACTCAATAATAAATTTGTATCCCCTACCATGTACATTAATAAATTTAATGGAGTTATCGTCGCTTAATTTCTTACGTAATTTAGAAACCAATACATCAACATTTCTACTGATCACAACTATACCTTCATCTTCCCAAATTTCTTTCATCAGTTTTTCCCTTTCTACGATCTGATTTATATTTTCTGCAAATATTTTTAGAGCTTTTGTTTCTTTTTCAGAAAGCGTAATACTTTTATTCTCAATTTTAAGAACATTATTATCTGCGTAGAATCTAAAGCTTCCTAATTGTATATAATCATTATTATCGAAGATTGATGCTGCCTCTTCTTTTTTCCGAAACTTATCTTTCACATAATAACCAACAAAAATCAAAGGAATGATCAACAGCAACAACAAAAAGAAATTAAACTTATTTTTCTTCAAAAGATCAATTTCAATAACATAACAACTAACCTCAAGCGTACGACCTCTGCAAGGTGTTAAATCACCTGTTTGGCTATTTATTTCGAATGCAAAGACAGTTTCATTTTGTTTACAATTCCTCAAAGTCACTATATAATCGTTTGCCAGGGCATTTTTTTGAAATGTTCGTTGAACTAAATTGATAAGTGTATCTGAAATAAAACCAAAATCATTTTGAAAGGAGATCTGGTATGTATGTTCATTTAATTTCTTAACCGGCATCACCCGGGATGAAGAATCTTTAGCTGTAAGTAAAAGCTGATGTCCTAGATCACGTAATACAACTTCTACATGCTTCCCAGGGATCTCATTCTTTTTATTGATAAATGGAACAGCAGAAATCAAAATAGCAATTATCATGATTGAAGATCCGAACAGAATAAATGTCTTCATGAGTGCAAAATAATCTATTAAAGCTTAGTTCCCGGTGGTTTTACAAACGTTTTACTCATCCTTTACAACTCTTTACTATTAAAAAGCTTGAGGATAGTTGACACCCAATACCTTTAGTTTATTATTTCACCAAATAAAGTATAGTCATGAAAATCTTTAGCCTTGCATTTTTGCTCCTTTTTCTATACCCCTTTGTATTTCCAATCACGGATAGTGAGCAAAAACTAAATAAAAATAAGCCGGGGGTTGCAAACATCGTTTTTAAATCTACTGATGGCGGACAAACCTGGCAGGACATTAGCAAAGGACTGCCAGAAAATTTGCGGGTAGATACTATCCGGGGTAATAGCTTCTTTGCAAATGATAAAGGGCTGTTTTTAAGGGTTGGAGACGGAGTTTATCACAATACAGCAAATGCCACAGCTCCTTTTTGGACTAAAGAGAATTTCCGGGACGAACATTGCAGCATTGCCCCCGGTAACTCCGGGATATCTGCCAACAACTACTGGGGAATAAATTTGACAAATTCAAACGGAACGAGTGTATGGTCGCCGATATTCGAAAATTTCCACGAGCCACGAATACGCAGCGTTTTTGAAACTGCCGGAGGTGCAATTTTCATCGGCATTGACAGAGGCTTTTTTAAAACTGCTGACAATGGAAAAACCTGGAAACATGTCCATGACGGACGCCTGGTAGGGCATTTGGCAGAGTCGGATGGCGTACTGGTGGCGATCAGTAATAGAAGGATAATAAGATCGACTGATAATGGCGAAAGCTGGGAGTTTGTGACCAGTGAAGGTGGTGCGGTTTTCGATGTAAAACACGTCAACGGTGGATTCGCAGCTTTGACTCCCACTTCAGCGAATATCAGGGGGGTAAGTACATCCTACGACGGCGGTAAAACCTGGCAGCCCGATGATGCCGGCCGTCAAGACAAAGTTGATATTGATTCAATATTTCGGACCTGGAATGATCGCCCTCGTGTGCAAGCCTTCGGGACTTCAATTATCCAGGTTGGTGAAAACTTCATTTGTACTCATCCTGACGGCATTTTCAGATCATCAGACAAGGGAAAAACATGGAAATTATTACTTCCTTCTGTAGAAGATAAGGTCTTCAGTGTATTTTTTTCAGGCAACGTGATCTATGCCATACCCAGCAAGGGTGGATGTTAAAAAATCAGGTTAACATTCATGCATTGTTTAAAATTACCTTAGGTGGCGGATATAATTAGTTGTGCTAAAGTTGAAAAAAAATAAAAAATATGAAAAAAAGTATAATGATATTGATAATGGTGACAACAGGATTTTTTTGCTACGGCCAAAGCAGTACAGATTCCGTTTATGTAGGAACTGTGGATTCGGTAAAAGCTAAAGTTGTTGTCCCTCGCGAACCTAACGGCCCAACCAAAGCAGGACTTGCTAAAGCAATCGAGGATGGAACGATTTATAACTCTACGTCGCCTTATCACAACGTTTCGCATGAGTTTACTTATTTGGTGGCTACGCGGGATTATTGTAATAAAACTTTATCGCAAATGCGTGATAATGGTGAAGTGAATAAGAAGCTTTCTAAGAAATTGAAAAAGGAATTGAAAAAGGCTAAGGCAGAATTAGCTTCAGCAAAATTTAATGGTTTAAAAATTGAGTCGGATTACTATGAACTGTTTTCAAAAAACATCAATGATAAATTTAGGGATTAATGCAGTGGCGTTTTCCTTCTATAGAAAGTAAGGTGTTCAATTTATCTGTTTCAGGCAACGTGATCTATGCCATACCAGGAAATGTAGGATGTTGAAAAACTCAGGTTAACATTCATCGTTGTTAAAAAATTACCTCAAGTGGCGGATAGGGTTAGTAAGACTAAAGTTTGCTGGTATATTAACTCTGATGTAGAATAAACAGGAAAAAATTAATGAAGCAAATGACCAAAATTGCACATATTTAAGTGTTGTGCGTCCTACAAAAAAATACCGTCAGAATGAAAGTGAACTCAGATAGGCAAAACATATTTATCCTTTGCTGCACATTTTTGATTGCTGTAACAATCTCTTGCAATAGTCAAGGTCAATCAAATAAGGAAAATCAGATAGTACAGACTAAAACTGACAGCAAATTGTTGAAATACACAACCGGAGTTCGTTCAATTTTAGAGGACAGTAAAGGAAATATTTGGTTTGGTAGTTACAACGAAGGAGTGTGTTTGCTTCGTAATGGGGAGTTCCAATATTTCACAACAGAAAACGGATTAAGTGACAACCAGGTAAGGAGTATTTATGAAGATAAAAATGGCATAATCTGGTTTGAATGCGGGGTAGGATTAAGTACTTATGACGGGCAGAAAATAACTACTTATCAGGAAAGAAATTATGATTCAATAAATAAATGGAAATTAATTGGTAGTGATCTTTGGTTTAAAAGCGATCCAACTGTTGGCTTCAACAAACTTGAAAGGGATCCGGGAGTGTATCAATATGACGGAAAAAATCTTTATTACCGCACCTTCCCAATAAAACCAAAATTAGGAGAGGAAAACAGCTATTCAATTTCAACACCTTTTGTAAAAAGTAAAAATGGAATGGTTTGGTTGGGAACATATAGAGTAGTGATTGGGTATGATGGTAAACAATTCAAAATGTTTAATAATGACTCATTGGGGTTAGATGGCACAACCGAATTTTTGCATATTCGATGTATTATGGAAGACAGCCGGGGTAATCTATGGATTGGAAATAATTCTGGTGGCAGTCCAATTGGGGGTATCGGAGTATTAAAATAT
>Ga0193738_1000789_pt1 | contig 14447 bp, 14 predicted proteins | sample L2a1metaG_FD_144927 | JGI IMG/M metagenome (GOLD analysis project Ga0193738, IMG submission 144927) | Soil microbial communities from a riparian zone of the East river system, Colorado, United States - L2a1 | ecosystem: Environmental > Terrestrial > Soil > Riparian zone | place: USA: East River...
AGAATGGGAACTGATGATCCGCCTGCAACAACTGCTTTTAATTTTTTTCCGTTCCTGATGCCGCCGCAATAGTTTTCAGAATATATAAATTCCTCAACGGGAACACCGAGTTCAATTTCATAAACCCCCGGTTTGTTGATATGTCCAGAAGCTGAAATCAATTTCGTTCCTGTTGATTTTCCGATGCCGATTTTCGCGTATTCATCTCCACCCATTTTTATGATCGGAACTACCGCTGCAAGTGTTTCAACATTGTTCACGACAGTCGGGCAATCCCACACACCTTTCACAGCGGGGAACGGAGGCTTGATACGCGGGTTGCCCCGTTTGCCTTCCAGCGATTCTATTAATCCTGTTTCTTCGCCACAGATATATGCTCCTGCACCGCAATGCACGTGCAAATCGTGATCGAAGCCGCTGCCAAGAATATTTTTTCCAAGCAGTCCCGCAGCGTAGCATTCGTCAATTGCTTTCTGGAGGATATGATAAACATACATCAACTCTCCGCGGATATAGATATATGAAGTGTTGGCACCAAGCGCAAAACTTGAAATGATCATACCTTCAATGAGCAGGTGAGGATTCCGCTCCATCAGGTAGCGATCCTTGAATGTGCCGGGCTCACTTTCATCTGCATTGCAGACAAGATACCGTGCAACTCCGGGAGGCTTTGCAATAAAGCTCCACTTCAATCCTGTCGGAAATCCTGCACCACCGCGTCCTCTCAAACCGCTCTTCTTGACTTCTTCAACGATGTCGGCGTCTTTCATGCGCAGCGATTTTTCCAGCGCCGAGTAACCGCCAAAGGATTTGTACACAGGAAGTGTGTTCAATCCCGGTACACTAATATTCTCAAGTAAAAGCTGCTTTGCCACGAATTACACTTATAAATTGTTATAACACTTTTTAGCCACGAATTCTCACTAATTTTCTCTAAGATTAAATTAAATTTTCTAAGTCTATAATATTAGACGCTTGAATTTTAAAGAATCTTCACCAAAATTAATTATCAGAGCAAGTTTTAGTTTTGTTGCTGCAAGATAATTTATCGTTTGTTTGAAATGATCTTCGATCACTCCTTGTTGTGCTTTTACTTCAAGAATTATTTTATCATCATAAATGAAATCTGCGGAAAATGAATGAGCTAATATGGTTGACTTGTATTCTATCTCGTAATTTTTCTCACGTTCATAATTTAAATTCAATTGTTTGAATTCATATTCCATTGCATCCTTATAAACAATCTCCTTAAAACCTTTTCCTAATATTCGATGGATCTCCATGCAAATTCCTATAATCTGATATACCTCATTTTTATAAATCAAATCTTTTGATTCAAATAAAGTGTTTGGTTCTTCAAATCCTTGTATATCTATATCCATTTTCAATTCGTGTTAATTTGCGATTTGGTTTTCAAATAATTTTTTCTTTTTCTAATTCGTGTTAATTCGTGGCTATCTTATTAATCCTTTTACAGATAATTCGTTTAATTAGTGGTCATGTTTTTAATTAATTCTTCTTTAGAGAAATTCGTGTTAATTGGTGGCTATTTTTTCTGCCGCCCAATGCGTCACCCGCTCACCTTTTATTTTGTAGTCATTCAGAATCGCATCACACTTTTCCGTGGTCAGGTTCTCATGATATTTTTCACCTATCTGCATCATCGGCGCTGTGCCGCAGCTGGCGAGGCACTCAACAGTTTTTAATGTGAACATTCCATCACGGGTAGTTTCACCGTCTCTGATGTTCAGTTTCTTTTCTATGTACCTGACAATATCTTCAGCACCCATCAGCCAGCATGGACCGGTGCGGCAAACTTCTATCAAACATTTTCCAACAGGCTTCAGGTTGAACATGGAATAAAATGTTGCCACTTCATAAACTTCGATGGGCTGAATGCTCAATATTGAAGCTACATAATCCATCACTTCCGGGCTGAGCCATCCGTCAAACTCCGCCTGGGCAAGATGAAGTACGGGTAGTATCGCAGACTTCTGCTTTCCTTCAGGATACCGTTTCATGATCCTGTCAATCAACGCCAATGCGTCGTTTGAAAATTTTATTTCTTTATTTTGAGTATTCATTTAACAATCAACTCAATTCTTAATCCTTAATTCTTAATTTTTAATTTCTTCACGAATCCAATTCCCCTGCGATCACATTCATCGAGCTCATCGTCAAGATTGCATCGCTCAACATTCCGCCTTTGATCATTTCAGGATATGCCTGGTAATAAATAAAGCATGGCCGGCGCAAATGCAGACGGTAAGGCTGCCTGCCGCCATCGCTGATGACGTAAAATCCAAGCTCACCGTTTCCACCTTCAACACAGTGATATACTTCGCCTTTAGGAACATCCGTTTCTCCCATTACAATTTTGAAATGATAGATCAATGCTTCCATATCGTTGTAAACTTCTTCCTTCGGAGGCAGGTAAAAATCCGGAACATCTGCATGGAATGATGTTTTGTCGTCAAGCTTTTCAAGTTTATCTATCGCTTGCTGGATAATGCTTAAGCTCTCCCACATTTCCTGCTCGCGTACCATGAACCGGTCGTAAGTATCGCCATTTGTTCCTACGGGAATTTTGAAATCAAAATCCTGGTAAGAAGAATATGGATTCATCACACGCACATCGTAATCTACTCCTGCAGCGCGAAGGTTTGGTCCGCTGAAAGAATAATTCAATGCACGCTCAGCACTGATGGGACCTGTGCCGATTGTTCTGTCCATGAATATCCTGTTACGTACCAGCAGCTTTTCAAACTCCTTCATACCCTTCGGATATTCTTTTACAAAATATTTGATCTTCCTCCATGCAATATCATTGAAGTCGCGCTCGAAACCGCCGATGCGGCCGATGTTTGTTGTAAGCCGCGCACCACAGATCTGCTCATAGATCTCGTAAATGAATTCGCGCCACTGGAAAATATAGAGGAAGCCTGTCATCGCTCCGGTATCAACACCGATCACACTGTTACAGATAAGATGATCTGATATGCGCGCAAGTTCCATGATGATCACGCGCATATACTCCACGCGTTTCGGCAATTCGCACTTGATGAGTTTTTCCACCGTCATGTGCCAGCCCATGTTGTTGATCGGAGACGAACAGTAATTCATCCTGTCAGTCATGGTCGTGTACTGGTAATACGGCTTGTGTTCGCCGAGCTTTTCAAATGCCCGGTGTATATATCCGATCGTAGGTTCCGAGTCGACAATAATTTCTCCGTCCAGCTTCAGCACATTCTGAAAAATGCCGTGTGTCGCAGGATGCGTAGGACCCAGGTTCAGTGTAGTAAACCGGTTCCCTTCCCTGTTTGCGAAGGGAATTGGTTCTGTTTTATTTCCTGTGACCTGGCTTGCCATTTTTTAATTTCCGTTAGAAAAGATTAACTGCGTTTTCTAAACTTTCACTGTATCATTTCCGAATCGTCCAAACATGGTATCGTCTTTATCCGTGCGCGTTTCATCTTCAATTTTATATTCTTTCCGCATCGGGAAATAGTCCATGTCTTCCACATTCAGGATGCGTTTCAGGTTTGGATGTCCTTTAAAACGGAATCCGTAAAAATCATATGCTTCACGTTCCATCCAGTTCGCTGCAGAAAAAACACTGGTAAGTGTTTCGTATTCCAAATCATCTTTTGTTGTAAAGGATTTAAAACGGATGCGGATGTTATGCACGAGAGAATGAACCTGGTACATCAATCCGAAAGGCAGTGCAGCTTCAGGGAAATGCAATCCGCACATGGTAGTGAGGTAGCGGAATTGAAAACTTTCGTTCTCATAAAGAAATTTCATGACGGGAACTACAGCCGACTTCTGGATCAGGATACAAGGGAAGTCATATTCCTGCGACTGCGAAATAATCTGTGCACCAAATTTTTCTTTCAGCGCATTGGAGATTTCTTCTATCGTTGGTTTTTCAGCCACAGGTAATTAGTTGATTAGTTGATTGGTTGATGAGTTAACAGCCTTTTATTCTATTGAACTTCGATACCATATCCGGCAAGCATGGCTTTGTACTGAGGTGCATTTCTTCTTCGCAGTGATTCATTCTTTACAAGTTTCTGAATACTGAGGATTCCTTCCAGAACCTGCTCAGGACGGGGAGGACAGCCGGGGATATAAACATCTACGGGCATAATCTTATCGATTCCCTGGAGTACTGAATATGTATCGAAGATTCCGCCGCTGGAGGCACAAGCGCCCATGCTCAAAACCCAACGCGGTTCAGCCATCTGTTCATAAACCTGACGCAGCACAGGGCCCATTTTTTTTGCAATCGTTCCCATCACCATCAGCAAATCAGCCTGGCGTGGAGAAAACGAAAGACGTTCAGAACCGAAACGTGCAAGGTCGTAAGTGCTGGCCATGGTAGCCATGAATTCAATTCCACAGCAGGAAGTTGCGAATGGTAGCGGCCATAAAGAATTCGCGCGCGCAAGTCCCACGGCTTTATCGAGCGACGTAGCCATAAAACCCGGACCACTATAGCCTACCGGCATATCTGCGATCTTGACTTCAGAATTCTCGAATTTTTTTTTCAGCTCAATCACGGGTACGAAATACGAATAGATACTAATTTACAAATCCAACTTATCTAACAACTGCTGATGCTTATGGTTCACAGATTTTTTACTGAATACTGAATACTGATTACTGAATACTTGTTCATTCCCATTTCAACGCACCCTTCTTTATTATGTAGAAGAATCCAGTAAGCAACAGCACCATGAATATCAGCATTTCGATGATTCCATTGATACCCAATGTTTTGAAATTCACTGCCCATGGATACATGAAAATCACTTCCACGTCGAACAGTACAAACAGGATAGCAACAAGAAAATATTTTATCGAAAACGGAGCGCGTGCATTGCCTTGGGGTTCAATTCCGCATTCAAATGTGTCGAGTTTTATTTTTGATTTTCGTTTTGGGCCAAGCAGGTGAGTTGCAATCATTGTAGTGACTACAAATCCTGCAGCTACGATAAATTGAAGAATGATGGGGAAGAAATCGCTTGGAAGATGCTGGTTTCCCATAGATTAATTTAAACGAGTGCAAATTTATTCAAATTCTCCAGTAGTTGAATATGATATTATTTTTATTTCACAAGATGTAAATGTTTCGCTGCGAGGACAATATGCGGCGGTACAATGTACTGTGTACTTTGTACCGATTATAGAGGAACATGAGGTTACCTTTAACATCTATTGAATGGTATCTACCCTTGCTTACAGCATACTCATCAAAATTGCGAGAATGGTTCAATAATATTTTGAAGGTTTACAGAATTATTCAACGCATGAAAAAAATTTTACTGAGCATTTTGTTTTTGCTGCCTCTTTTTTCTTTGGGGCAGAATACGTGGGTGAGGAAGTTGAGTTATAATACTCAGATGATGGGGTATTGGGATACACTTACCGGCCCAGGGGAGATTGAAATTGGCGCAGACGGATCTATTTATATTCTGGCAAGCACCACAGCCCATGGAGAACAAATGATTTATAAATTTTTTCCTGGCACAGATCATCTGGAATGGAGTACAGGTGCAGGATATCATTTTTCAGATGGTCCTCAATGGACTAGTCACATCAAGGCAACTTCAGATTCAGGCGTGATTAGCTGCTCCAACTGGATATATCAGATTGAACCTATTAGGGGTTATGTAAAGAAATACGCAAAAGATGGAACTCTGGAGTGGCAACATGATTTTTCTTTACTTCAATTCTGGCAAGGCCGACAAACTTATGATGTTATTGAAAGAAGCTCGGGTGGTTATTATGTTCTTGTAAGTGATTCAATGTTTACTCTTGATTCTTTAGGAAATCCTCTCGATTCCACCGGAGTTATCAGCGGAACAAAATTTATGGAAACGTCAAACGGTGACCTGCTGGTCTTTACAGGATCTAATCTTCATCGCATGGATATTTCCGGGAATGTTATCTGGTCGCATACCTGTGAAGGTTATTTTGCTTTCGACTCAGTAAGTGTTTTTATCGTAAACAATAATTCATACATACAAAAAGTTGATGCCGTGACCGGAGTGCAATCTTGGAACATCAACTTTGGTTTTTCCCCTGTTTCAGATATACAACCAACTTTCGATGGAGGTTTTATTGCTTCAGCAGGATATAAGCCGGATGGAAGCATGCATGGAGGAGGAAATACAATGCAAGGATTTCTTGTTCGGGCAGATTCAGTGGGTGATACAGTATGGACTAGATCTTATCCGTTTCCACATTTCGGTTTATCAGCGATTAATATTGCCCCAAATAATAATATTATTACTGGTGGTTGTTATATGTCTGGTAATGTAACTTTTGATTATAAGGATTACTCTGCTTTCGTATGCGTGATGAACGCAGACGGATCATACCCATTACAGCAAACGTCTTATGTCGCACCATCTGATGCAAACAATGATCACTTCCGGAATTTTGTAGATGAATCTCTCGAAACGATGCTGGCTATTGGCAATTCAGGACCACCGAGGGATTCTTCGCTTGATGGAATAACCATCCTGGGAGAATATGTTTGTGGTCTTAATGATATTGCCATTGATTGGAGTACATCATCTTCTATAGGGGTTAATCACAAGCACGCTGATTTTGATGGCAACGGTGTGGTAGATACAAATGATGTGAACGCACTCGGCACATACTGGAATTGCACTGATTCATCCACATTCTATTATAGATATCTGAACCCAGAATTACTATTCAACGTCGAATCATTCCAGTTTGTACCGCTCGAGGATACCATATTACCTGGTGAGGATGCATATTATTATATGATCCTGGGTAATACAGGAAACCCTGTTGATTCTATTTATGGCTATTCATTTTCTTATTTCATTAGTCAATGGGGTAATGATATTGTTACACTAGACACTGTTTATGCAACAACTTTTGGAATGCCCACGATTGATTTATGGGCATACCATGGTCGCGGAATTATGAGTAGCAGTTTTGTAAGGAATCAAACAATGTTGTGCAGGACGGATAATCAAAATGCCTTAAGTGTGTACGATACAGTGGGTCTCATCCGGTTTCAGGGAACTTTCCCATCATCTGTCTTCGCTCCCACAATTGCCGACTTCAAAGCAATTCTTGTTGATGGCTTAGAAATTCCATTTAGTGTTTCAGTAGGTAGTATCTTTATTGATTCCTCTTCTGTACGAATCGATGAAGCAAGCTTTCCAAATATTACAGTCTTTCCCAACCCCACCGACAAGGAATTAAAAATTGTAAATGAAAAATTAATTATTGAAAAAGTGTTGAATGTGGATATTTTCAACCTGCTCGGTGAAAAAATAAAATCAATTCCCAATTTTAATCCCGGCGAAAGTATTTCAGTCGCCGATCTACCTGATGGATTTTATACCGGACAGCTTATGATCGACAATGGAGTAAAGAACTTTTCTTTTGTAGTCAAACACTGATTAATCCTTCCTCTGTTATTTCCCATTTCCTGATTCCTATTTTCCATTTCCTATTTCCCAGACATAGAAGTTACTCGAATCATTCAGCACAAAGCCTTCCTGCGGATAAAGCTTGTTGCCGATTGTATTTGATTTTTCTGTTTCCAGCATCAGTCCTTTTGCGCCGGTATCTTTCGCCAGTTGTTTACACCTGCTGATGAGCTGCTTTGAAATGTCTCTACCACGAAATTCTGGTTTTACAAAAAGGTCGTTCAGCAGCCATAGTTTTTTCATTCCCACAGAAGTGAACAACGGATAGCACTGCACAAACCCGGCATAATCCATTTTATCTTTTGCAACATAGATTACGGACTCTTTTAGTCTTAACCGTTCGGAAATAAATTTCTCCGCACCAGGTATGTCAGTTTGTTGCCGGTAAAACTGCCTGTACAGATCGAACATCCCTGCAAGGGAATTCAGGTCAATTATCGTTGCATCAATTATATTAAGATTTTCTATTTTCAAATTGGAGTTTCAAAATCCTGATTACGGATTAATGTCACTGGCTCATTGTTATCTTCATCAGATGATTCCTTCCCCCAATCATCACAGGAACAAGAAGTTCGGAGTCGTTAATCTTAAGCGCATTGCTTGATTGGATGAGAACATTCGATTCGCCTTTCACGTCCGAAATGAAAACCTTGTTTTCAACTGAACCGTTTTTAGGAAAATGACTATAGCAGGGCTTCACACTTTCCCTCATTTCAGAATTGCTGAGCTTAGAGTAACTGTCTGACATCTCCTTACTTAGATTTTTCTCCTGGTCGTTATAAAAGAAATAACTATCCTCATCTGTGCATAGTTCAGTTGGGAAAGCATAGTCTGTAAAATCCTTATCTATATTGGTACCGTGCATTCCGTATTTCATCGAGAGTACCAATGAAGGACTCACGGTTGCTTCAAGAAAAACTCCTGATCGCATTTCCGAATATTCCTCGATGTAATTTTTTGAGAGCAGGTATTTAATTGAATTGTCTTTACAAAGGTGTACTGCTTTTAAACTGTAGAAAACCAACCTTATATTTTTCTTCGCTTTATTTTCAGATGACACCGTCCAGGGATCTATATGATCTCCTTTGAATGTTCCATCTTTATCAAACCATCCGGCATAAATACCACGCGGGTCACAACACTCATCATCATTCACATAAAGCCCTGCAAGCAGCACTCTCCCGTCAGCAGATTTATATAATCTACTTTCTAATATTTTGAATTTCAGTTTTTCACCATCATTCGCTGGATGGTATAGTTTTAAATTCCATGACTCGGAATTGAACACTGCAACAGTCTTGTGATAGTATTTTTTGGTGGCTGCCTCATAGCCATATGTATGATAGTCGGATCCTTCTTTTCCGGTAAGCCCATTAAAAAGCAGATATAAATTCCCATTTTCATCCGTTTCCTGTGAGATCAGTTGTGATGCACATATTTCAATTGGCAGTTTTTTTTCAGATATCATTTTTCCTGTGCCATTAAAAATTCTGATGTTTACTTCGGGTACAGTGAATATCATTTGCTTGCCTATTGCTGAAATACTCAGCAAAGAAACCATGATATAATTTCCAGCGCCATCCCTGTGAATTCCGGATTCAATATATTCTTCTCCTCTTTGGTTTACGAACCTCTTCATCCTGTCCTTTGCCACATTCAATTCTATGCTGTTGCCATCCGTCTTACCGGTTTTATCTAAAAGAAGAACGGCTGAATGGTTCATCTCATCCATCTGGCTGATATAATCATAGAACACGAAAATGTAATCTCCGAGCGCTTTTAATTCCCGGATGGTCATCTGTGTTGGTTCTTTCGCAGGAAGGTTAAGCGGCTGTGAAATTTCGCGCTTCATGGATTCTTTGTTATAAATATCAAAATATCCAACATTCACTTTCTTCGATTCTTTTTCCATGCGGATAACAAAATAATGTTCATTATCAGCAGTTGCATGTAAGAACCGCGCACTTTCCCCATTCACATCATTGCTGACGAGATACTCTGGTTTTTGAGCCGTAACATTGCATACGAAAGCGATTGAAAATAAAATGATCAGATTTTTCTTCATTGGTCTAGTGTTGATATAAAATTTTAATGATTATTTGGGGCGCGAATATAAGTACACGCTGAAACAGAGCAAATCATATGAACTAGTGATTTCAATCAAAAAATTCCTGTTCCAGGTTCTCAATTTGGATTTCCCAATCAACTAATCAACCGGCTGTTTCACTGCCTACTGGTACCCCGCAGAACCTTGCGCCACCGCTATAGCTTTAGTGAGCGCGGTCTGCAGGGCAGGCTGGCGACTGGCGACTGATACTGGCTGTTTACTGATACTCCTCCCTGTCCTTCCTCGCAGTCCAAAACGCCAATGCAAAAAACGACTTGACTACCTGGTAGCACGTCCAGTACCAGATGCGTTTCCAGAGATTTGTTCTCCTGTACAATTCTTCAATCGTTACGCGGCGGCACTGGGTGGCCACGATCTTCTCAAGTTCTTTCTGCAATGTCGCTGCAATATGTTCGCCGGGAATATCCACATTCAGTTCAATGTTGCTGAGCGTGCTCAGGTTATTCAGGTCATAGGAGCCGACGGAAATAATTTTTTTGTCGGCGATTAACACCTTCCCGTGTACATTTGAAGGAAGATATTCATAAATATTGATGCGGTGGCGAAGCATCCAGTTGTACAAGTATTGGATGGCATTGCGTTGAAGCCATACGTCCGACTCCGCAGCAATGATCACCTGGATCTGCACACCGCGCTGAATGGCATTTCTCAGCATCCGCCTCACACTGCCTCCAGGTAGAAAATAACCGCCAACGATAAATAAAGACTTGTCAGCATTTTTTATTTCCCTGCGGTAGGAAGCATTTGCTTCATTCAATCCGCGCATCATGTCGTTCTGCCTTGTTTGAATATCGGAAGCAAGAGACTTTTTTCCTTTCAGGATTTTTTTCAACGGAAGCTGGCGCAGTGGTTTCTTAATCCAGCGCTGCAAACAAATTGAATATAATTTTATAACCACGTGGCCGGTCATGATAACGGCAAAGTCCAGCCATGCTTTTTGGGTCTCTGTATCGTTGTAGTTGTCGCTGATATTTAACCCGGCTACAACTGCAATCTTCCTGTCGAATACCATCACCTTGCGATGCAACCGCCTGCCAAAGTGAAATCTTCCCTTGTAGTAAAAAGGACCATAGCGTTTTACTTTCGCTCCGGCCATTTTAAACTGATCGGTGATTTCTCCCGGCAGATTTGATGAACCGAAAGCATCTATGAGCAAAAAGATTTTTACGCCGCGAAGCGCTGCCCGGAGTAATGCATTGCCGATCTGGGTTCCGGTTTTATCGGATTCAAAAATATATACCTGGAAATGGATCTCCTCCTTTGCGTCATCGATCAACTGTTCCAGCGCGTCAAAAAAACCCGGACCGCTTGTGAACAGTTTTATATTTTCTCCCGAGGGTAAAGTTTCTTCAATCAGCATCCTGAAATATTTCGTGTTGAAAACAGGGCGGTAAAAGTCGGCTAAAATTTTCTTTCACGAACGAATACGTTGCTCCAAAGCCAGGGGAAATGATTTTTTTATTATTGGAAAAAATCCTGTAGGTTTGTTTCCGCTCAAAATTTTTATGCATGACAGGCAACGATGAATTATTCATTCAGCTATTGCTGATCTTTCATCAGAATGCATTGATGGCTATGGGCAAATTGAAAAACCCGGTGACAGATAAAATAGAACGGGATCTTGCGCAGGCTAAACAATCCATTGACATGCTGGAAATGATCAGGGAAAAAACAACGAATAACCTTTCGCCTGATTTGTCGCGTGCGCTTGATCATGCACTCACTGAGCTGAGACTTAACTACGTAGACGAAACCAACAAACAACCCACAAACACTTAAGATTGAAGTATGGATAACGACTCTACCAAATCTGACATACAGGACCAAGGTCCCAAAAAAGGAATTGTAATTATTGTAATTGCAATTTTACTTGGCACCAATGGACTCCTTCTTTGGCAGTTCTTTGAAAAGAAGAGCAACCTGGATGATGCCCAACAGAAGATTGTAACCACAACTGCAGAAAAGGAAGCCGTACAAGCGCAGTTGAACCAGATCAAGACGGAATATGAAAAAGTAAAATCGGAAAATTCAAATCTCCAGTCAGAACTGTCTTCGCGCGATGAAGAAATCAAAGCGAAAGTTGCAGAGATCCAGCGATTGATTGCAATCGGCGGTCCGGCACAGATTGCAAAAGCAAAGGCGGAAATGGCACAGTTGCGAGAGATGAATAATGGTTACATGGCGCAGATCGATTCGCTGAACGAAAGGGAAGGTGCAGAACCTGAATGATGAAAATGCAAAGCTCTCCGGAAAAATTGCCGCCGGAAGCGTGTTGAAAGCAATGAACATCAAAACCGAAGGACTGCGTGTAAAAGGAGCCAAATCTTCCGTGACAAACAAAGCAAAGCAGGTACAACAGATACAGACAACTTTTTTACTTCCTGAAAACAGGGTGATTGATGCAGGCCCTGTTGATTTTTATCTGCGACTGATGGATCCGGGAGGCGCTGTAATTTCCAGCGACCAGGCTACCTTCGACAGCAACGGACAACAACTCGTCTACTCAATGAAAAAAACAGTTGAGTATGAAAATAATGAATTGCCTGTTCAGGTTTTGTGGTCTTTGGTGAGCCCGTTGACCAAAGGAAAATACACCGTTGAGATCTATCACGTCGGTAACAAGATCGGCGAATCAGCTCTTGATTTAAAATAGTTGAAGGGAGGTTTGTAAGGTATTCGGGGATTGCCAACGATCTATACGGCTGCGATCTTTACTTACATATTACATCATACATATTACATCTTCTTAAAAATACGCCCTCACCTGTACGCCGCCTGTGTGCACAGCTTTACTTTCTTCCGATTTTCTTCCGTCATAATTCAGGCTAAGCTGGATCGAGTTGCCAAGCGAACGCTGTATCGATGCATTCCATGTAAAGTTTTTTCCCTTTTGTAATCCTTCAAGCATTTCATAGGAAAGTGAGGAGTTTTCATCTGCGTTGAATTGTATTCCGATATAGCTGATCCTTGCATTAATGATTCCGGTGTTGGTGTTGCTGTATTTCATTTCCAGGGCAAGCTGGTTGGATTCGGATTTTTCCCCGATCTCTCCTTCAGTATTTTCTTTGATGGAATATGTGTATGCTACTGATGTGCGGAAGGAAGTACCGGGCTGAATGGTGAGCTTGGGTTCAATTTTGTCGATAAGAAGATTGTAATCACGACCAGGAAAAAATTGTGATGTATTGGTTTTGATGTCGTGCTTGTAGTTGGCAGAAAGTAAAAACAGTTTTGAAAGATTCCATCTTGCATTGCCTTCGTATTCTGTAAGTGTGCGCGTTTCAAATCCGTTGATGAGGAAAGACTTGCCTTTGTTCTCCATGATGGTAGCATCAGCACCGAATCCGACTGCGGAGCGGTTGAAATAAATGGTGTTGCGGTAACTGGAATTAGTTGATACAAGCGTGCTGTCGCCTACATCCTGGTCGAATGGATTCAATGCTTCCAAGATATCTTCATCCTTTGTTTTCTTGTCGAGCCTGATGCTAAGTGAGTTTGAAAATCTTGAGATCAACGGCTGCTTTCCCTGGAAGGATTTATAAGCCGCCGCCGGATTGATGTTCAGCACTTCATTAAACTGGTTCGAGCGTGTGCTGATGTAATCATTCGTAGGTGTAAATACCTTGACATATACAGTCGCCGAGATAAGCGTACACGCCCTGTCCTGCAGGAACTTTAAGATAATAATATTCAAGCCTGCGTTCCTGCCCCGTGCTGATTTCATAATATGTTGTAGCACTGAGAATACCTTTCCATAATGAAAGCGTATGATTGATTTGGTTGAGCAATGTATTTGCCTCTTCCTGCTGTGTAAGCAAAGAATCAATTACGTTTAATTTACGGTAGGAAGTAAAAATCCGCAGTTGGTTGTTTTGTTTTTTTGCGAACTCCATCGAAAGACTCACTTCATCAGCTTCAGTCGCCGGACTGAAACGGTTGGCACCTACGCCATCATCATAACGTTTTTTATAATTCAGGCCAAACCTGTTCAGCAGCGAATCATTAGTATTTATATACGCTGAAAATTCCTTGAATGAAAAGCTGGAAGGTGTAAGCGTATCACTCAATATGGTATGCAGTTCGTTATGCTCCGTATTTTCTCTAACCCCCAGCACTATTTTCCAGATCGGCCTGTTGATGTCAACACTGTGCTTGTAAAATGTTGATTTCACAAACGTGCCTCTTGTATTCAACAGGCTTCCTGTTGAGGTGAGATTAAATTTTGCAATGGTTGCCGCAAGTCCGGCAGAGTGGAGCAGGCCGTTGTAATCACTTCCCTTGTTGAAGCTTTTGGCCTGGTAGGAAAGTGTTCCCAAGGTCATTTTTGTCAATGCAACCTGTCCTGTTGCGATGTGCTCATCACTGTAAACGGTTGATGTACCAAGATTCCAGTCGCGTTCGAATTCAACGTTGCGAAAACGTTCAATCGGCTTGAAGTCGCGATTTACATATTCATAGGAAACATCTGAGGAAAGCTTCCATCCTTTAACCGAGTCAGCGGTTAACGGCAACACATTATGATAGTAGGCGTGTGCAGCATAACCAATATCATTTTCAAGATCTTTTTTCGAAAAAAGATTTACGTTGTAATTGCTTAAAGAAACTTCAAATCCTGCCTGGTTATTTTTTGAAAGCTTTACATCGGACCCAAGCGTGAACAACTGTTGCTTTTTCGGTGTGATAAGCAAACCCACTGGAGCATACATGCCTGCGTGAATTCCATTCACAGGTTCTATCCATTTGAAAACCCTGCCATTCACGCTGCTGCTATCCTGGATGTAATCGCCGTTTCCCAATCCTACATTTGAAAACGTAACGCGCCAGTTCCCGCTGTCAGG
>Ga0193738_1000791_pt1 | contig 14420 bp, 13 predicted proteins | sample L2a1metaG_FD_144927 | JGI IMG/M metagenome (GOLD analysis project Ga0193738, IMG submission 144927) | Soil microbial communities from a riparian zone of the East river system, Colorado, United States - L2a1 | ecosystem: Environmental > Terrestrial > Soil > Riparian zone | place: USA: East River...
ACCGAGACCTGGTGGAGGAACTACTCGGCCACCTACGCGCTGGCCTTCACGAACATCGAAGCCCAGATGACGGGTGCCTGGAACACGGCGGCCAAGGGCAGCGGCAGCGACAAGACCCCGTCGCTCATCGTGAGCAACGCGGCGACGCAGGCCGGCTTCGAGGGCACGCAGCAGTCGCTGCAGCGCTACATCGACACCAAGGAAGCCAACGCGGGCTTCAAGGTGCTGGCGTTCAAGAACGCGCGCTTCGTGTTCTCGCAGTATGCGAACACGCGCATCTACTTCCTGAATCCGAAGAGCTTCCAGCTCCAGGTGTTCAAGGGCGCCTTCCGCAAGAAGGGCGACACGCAGGAACTCACCAACGCCGCCGCCTACAAGGTGGAGTTGTTCTCGGTCCTCCAGACCACGACCAACAACAAGAGCCGTCTCGCGGTTCTGACCGGAGTCTAACAGGCTCGGGCCGGGGCACTGATTGCCTCGGCCCTTTCCGGTTTCACCTTTCGTAGACAGATAGGAGCGTGTGACATGGCACTTTTCACTGGACAGGCAATCGCGGTGGTCGGCAACGACCTGACCCGCAGCACGACCGCCCTCAACCCCCTCGGTGTGCGTGCGTTCGACGAGAACGGCAACGAATACACCTACGTCAAAGCCGGCGCGGCCATCGCGGCCAAGGACGCGGTCAAGATCGCGGGCTCGGCCCTGGGCTACGACGACGTGCGGCCGACAGCGGCTGACGACGAAGTGCTCTTCGGCGTGGCCACGGCCGCGTTCGACAGCGCGGCTTACGGCTTTGTGCAGACGCGCGGTCGCGTCACGTGCAAGGTCATCGTGGCCACGGCAGCGGCGTCCTCGCTGGTGCCTGGTGCGACGGCTGGCACGCTGAAGCTGTCGGTCACCGCGAGCCTCAACTCGAAGCCCGCCACTGCCCTCGTCACGGGCGTCGCGGCTGGCTCGGCCATCCTGCTCATCTGAGCACTGAATCGGGGCGGGCCTTCGGGTCCGCCTCGTTCGGTCTCAAGGAGACACACCCATGGCAAAAGTTGAAGGACTCTACGCGCGGGGCACGTCGGCGGGGCTGTTGCAGAACCCGCTCGGCATTCCCCACGACTCGGCCAGCCGCAGCGCAACACAGTTGCTGCCGCTGGGTTTCCGTGCCATCGACGAGGCGGGAAACGAATACACCTACGTCAAGGCTGGCGCCGCCATCAACGCGAACGACGCGGTGAAGCTCAATGGCTCGGCGCTGGGCTACGACGACGTGCAGGTCACCACGAACGACGACGAAGTGCTCTTCGGCGTGGCGACGGCGGCCTTCACCATCGCGCACTACGGGTTCGTGCAGACGCGTGGTGTGGTGACCTGCAAGGTCATCGTCGCGACGGCGGCCGGCTCCGCGCTGGTGCCTGGTGCGACCGACGGCACGCTGAAGCTGGCCGTGGCGGCGAGCTTGCCTGGCAAGGGCGCGATTGCTCTCGTCACAGGCGTCGCAGCGGGTTCGGCGATTCACCTGTTCTAAGTGTCTCCTCACGGGAGATAGCGGCTCAGCCGTCTATGCGGGTGAAATGCCCGCAGCGTTTTTTCAACACAGCAGGGAGACAGGTCATGGGGAAAGCAGACGCGGTCGTGAAGCAGGCAGAGGCAGTGGCAGCACAGGGCGAAGGCGCCATCGTCAGTGCGTTCTCACAATTGCTGGAGGGCGTGCGCGAAATCGCTGCCGAGGGTAAGGCCGGCAAGCAGGTCAAGTTTCACGAAGCGAAGTTCCAGACCCCATGGAACCCCACCGGGGAGGCGCGCAAGGCTTTCCTGAAGTTCCCGCACCTCTACCAGAACGGCGCGCGCTGCGAGCCCGAGCTGATGACCGACGAGGAGATCCAACTCGCCAATCAGCTGAAGCCCGGCAAGTTCCTCGGGGGCAAATGGGAAGTGCAGCGCAAGCGCGACAAGTCGCTGAACATCCTCTACCCCAACGGCACGATTGCCCAGCGCTTCGACATGGCGCGTGAGGCCGGCAGCCTCGCCAACATGCTCAAGAAAATCCTCGTCGAGCAGGAGGCCCGCGTCGAGCGCAAGAAGCGTGGCGTGTTCGACGAAGAGGACGAAGGCTAATCCCATCAGCCAAGGTCGGCTCGACGTGCGCTGCGGAGGTGCTCAGTGACCTTTCTCGAACTCAAGCAGCGAACGGCGGGCCGCACCAATCTTTCCTCGACCCCAGCCTACGCCCGTCTCGGGCAGTTCATCAACGAACGGTATCGCGCCGTCGCCACCTCTATTGGCCTCGGCCAGGTGCGGCGCGGCACGGTCACGGTCAACACGACCGTGGGCGCCGCGACCGTCTCGCCCGTCATCGTCAAGCCGCTCACTGTCCGCATCCTCGCGCTGAACACCGTGCTCGACGAACGCACGGTGGACCAACTGCGCCTCGTCGACCCCAGCAACACGTGGACCGGCGACCCGGAGTTGTATGCCGTCGCCAACGTCGGTGCGAGCACGGTCACGCTGGAACTGCGCCCCATTCCGTCGACCATCCGCACGCTGTCGATTGACGCCATCCTGCGTGGCGTCGACCTGATTGGCGACGACGACGTGCCCGTGGTGCCGGAGGACTTCCACGACATCCTCATCTTCGGCGCCGCCGCTGATGAATACATGCACTTTGACAAGTTCGAGTTTGCCAAGGCCATGGAAGCGCGCTTCGAGAAGCGCCTGCGCGAGTTGCGCTACTTCCTGGCGAAGAGCGCGTATCTCTCGCGCGGGCAGAACGTCGCGCCGCAGTGGTGGGCCTACAACCGTGGCCTGACGGTCTGATGCCCATCTTCAACATCAAGGATCTGCGTGGGGGCGAAGCCGACGAGCAACCCTCCACGATTGCCGACAACCAAGTCGCGGTCGCACAGGACATCGACTACTGGCGGAGCACGCTCGGCGGCCGGCGCAACGGCTCCGTGCTGGCGCTGAGTCTGCTCGCAGCGGAACTCAATGCACTGATCCGGTTCCAGCCCCAGGCAGAGGCCGAGGGCACGCTGTGGACGCTCGACGAGAACGGGGCGTGGGTCTACTACGACACGGCCTATGCGCCAACCCCGGTCACGCCGAGCCCCGCCGACACGTTCGATCCACTGCAGTTTGCAACGGGCGTCACGCTGCATGGCAAGCTGTTCATCGCCAACGCCACCGAGTCGTCGGCCGTCGCGCTCAATCGGCTCCACGTCTGGGACGGCACGACGCTGCGCCGCACGGGTTTGGCGCCTCCGGTGCTGGCCCCTGTGGCGGCCAATGCGGGGTCAGGAGGGGTGTCGGGCACCCGCTACTACCGCGTGCGCTTCGTGGTGCAGGACGTCAGCGGCGCCGTGCTGCGGCGGTCGGAGCCCTCCCCCGAGGTGACGTTCACCCCGAGTGGCAGCGGTGCGTCCATCGATCTCACCAAGCCGGCGACGGTGAGCGAGGGCGAAACGCATTGGGAAGTGGAGACCTCCGGCGAAAACGCAAACTGGTATCGAATCGCGACGGTGCTCGTCGGCACGACGACCTATAGCGACGTCATCTCTCTGCCACAGACGATTGCGATCACGACGGGCGCCGTGTTGTCGGCGGACATCGGCGACTACGCGCTGCAGCAGTCCTACCGGTGGGTCGTCGCGGATCGCGACCGCATCATCGGCTTCGGCAATTTTTCTGACCCGGCGGAAGGCTCCCTCGTGGAGTGGACCCCGGTCGGCAGTGACACCTCCGGCGTCGGCAACGACGAGCGCGTGCCGGTGGATTCAGGGAACACCCTCGACCTGGACGGCGAAGAGAGTGGCGACATCACCGGCGCGGCCGCGTTTGATGGGCGCCTGTTCGCGTTCAAGTTGAACCGCGTCTACGGGCTCACGCAGACTGGCAACCGCGAGGCGGCCTACCTCCCACAGATCGTCTCCAGCACCTACGGCGCGCTGCCGGGCTCGGTGGTGGAAGGCGTGGATGCGCGCGGGCGCGCGGCGCTCTACTTCACGGATCCCGAGTTGGGCCCGATGCGCTTGAGTGCCGAGGGCTTCGAAGTGCTGGCGTGGCACCTGCGCGACAAGTGGCAGTCGGAAGTGAACTTCGCGGCCGACTACCGCGTGGTCAACGCGGTGTATCACCCGGGCAAGGGCCAAATCTGGTGGCACCTCTCGGGCTTGCGGCGCACCGCGCGCGGCTGTTGCCCGCCGCCGGTCATTGCCCCCGACTGGCCGTCATTCCGCTGGGTCTACGACGTGCGGAGCGGGGGGTCGTCCTTCCATACGCTGCCGCGCCTGGCGCGCGACACGATCTTCTGGCAGGGCAAACCCATGGTGACGGCCGAGGGCGGCGCGCTGGTGCGCTGCGACGAGGACGAAGCGCCTGACGACTACGGGGAACCCTTCCGCGCCTACTTCGTGACGAAGGCCTACGAGCCGGGCGCGCTGGTGAAGCGCGTTGTGGTGCGCTCGGCCATGGTCGTGGGCCGCTCGATTGGGCTCTCGCCTGGCCGCCGGCTGGGCTGCGCCACGCCCACCGGGGTGGAGCTGTCGTTCGTGATCGTCCGCGATTACGGCATCGAGCGCAGCGAACCCGTGCTCTTCAACCTTGACCAGGTGGGCACCGAGCACTACGTCATCAAGACGCTCGACGCGTCGCACATGGCCGAGGCCACCACGTTCCAGATCGAACTCGGTGACGCCGAGAGTGTGTCGCAGAGTCCGTGGGCGCTGTTTCAGATCGCGGCGGTCATCGACCAGAACGGGAGCAACATCTCGTGAAGATCGGGCTCCAACGACGCAACCAGCTGCAGGGCAGCGGGCCCGCCGGGCAGGCGGCGCTTGAGGAGTTCCAGTCTCTCGTCAGCGCGCTGGCAGGCTGGTCGCGGCGTGAGCACACGGACGAAGGCCTGCACACAAACCTGACCGCGCAGAGCGTCGAGATCGCATCGATCCGCAACACCGCCCTGAAGGTGGTCTCCGGCCTCACGGATTTGGGCGGGGGGCTGGCCGCGCACGGCGCCATCACGCCTGACACGCTCACGGCGGACGTGGACAACTTCAGCCCCCCCGGCATCGACGGCGCGTTCTGCGTGCGCGTGCAGACCGACGCGTCGCGCGTGATGACCGGCATTCAGGACGGCCCACGCATCGTGCCCGTCAGCGGCCGCCTGCTCCTGCTGTTCAACGCGGGGTCCAACAACCTGGTGCTGGAGCACGAAGGCCTGACGTCCACGGCCGAGTTCCGGTTCCGGCTCTCGGGCTTCGCCAACGTCACCGTCGAGCCCAACAACTGCGTGTTGCTCTACTACGACGCGCGCGCACGGCGCTGGATTCTCGTGGCGAGCAGTGGCGGTGGGGCGGGCAGCATCTATAGCGAGTTCGACGCAGGCGACTCCGGGGCGTCCATCACCATCGATTGGGCGAGCGGCACACAGCAGATTCTCACTCTCACGGCGAACGCCGCACTGTCGTTCTCCAACCCTGTCGAAGGGGCGGAGTATCGGCTCGTGCTGGTGCAGGATGGCTCGGGAGGCCGCGTGCCGACGTTCGCCGCGAACGTCTTCATCGACAACACAGCGCTCCCCGCCCTGAAGACACAGCCCGGTGACCTGGTGCTTCTGACCCTCGCCTATACAGCAGCGGGGGGCGGCAAGTATGTCGCCTCCTATTCCGATGTGGAGTTTGCGGCCGGCGACGTGGTGGGCCCCGGCACCACCGTGGACAAAGAGATCGCGCTGTTCGACGGCACGACCGGCAAGCTGCTGGAGCGTGCCACGGGCACGGGCATCGTGCGCGTGGCCAGCGGCGTCTACGGCACGCCGGGCAACGTCGTCGAGTCTGAGATCACGCTGGCAGACAACACAACCAACAACGCACTGACGACCGCCCACGGATTTCTCAAGAAGCTCTCCAACGTCTCCACTGAATACATGGACGGCACGGGGAACTGGTCCACGCCCGCCGGGGGCGGGGGCGGTCTCAACATGGGGTTCACACCCCCGGTGCTCGCGAACTTCACCAACATCAACACCATTGTGGCGACGTCGGGCACGGTGTGGGGTGACACGGCGATCACGGTGACGGCCGCTGCGACAGGGTCGATCAACGTGCGCGCGTTGGTCAAGGCGGCGCCTGCGACTCCCTACACGGTGACCATCGCGATTCTGCCGATGTTCATCAACGCGCAATACGTGGTGATGGGCCCCGTGTTCCGCCAGAGCAGCGACGGCAAGCTCATTCAGTTCGGCATGGGCTACGAGAGCGGCGCCAACCTTCCGTGGGAGGTGCTGGGCTATCGGATGACTTCGCCCACGGTCTACGCCTCGCAGTTCACCACACTGGATATCACGGCGCCCATCTCGCCGCTGTGGATGCGAATTGCCGACAACGGCACGAACCGGATCTTCTCGATGTCCCCGGATGGCGTGACCTTCCTGCCTGTCTTCACCGAGGGCCGCACGTCGTTTCTGACGGCGAACCAGGTGGGGTTCGGGTTCTATCAGCAGAGCGCGTCCGTCGTGCCGCTCTACTCGGTCCTCTCCTACGCGGAAGCCTAAAGGACGTGCCCCTATGAATCTCTTCCTCGACGGCATGGGCCACTACGCGACGGCGGGCATCGACAAGAAATACACGGTGCTGAACACGACCAACGCCACCTTCACCATTGCGGCGGAGGGCCGGTTCAACAACGCGTTGAAGAAGGTCTGCTCGACGGGCGTCTCGACGGGCTACGTCGAAGTGGCGCCGCTGATGACGCAAACGGGCGTGTGGACCCCGAACGCCAGCGGCGTGCAGGGCTTCGCGTTCAAGATCGACGACCTCGACACCGTGCTCGAAGCCACGCAGGGCAACGCGGCACTGTGCAACCTCTTCTCGATCTACGAGGGCGTAGGTTGGATTCTCGCGGTGGTGCTCAATCCGAATGGCACCTTCAGCGTGTATCGCCACCACGAGGGCGGGTTCGGCATCGGGAGCGTCTACCTTGGGAGCAGCGTGCAGGGCCTGCGGAGCAACGTGTGGTCCTACCTGGAGTTCAAGTGGACGATCCACGACTCAGCGGGGTCCTTCAAGATCCGCGTGAACAACGTGGAAGTGTTCTCGTTCACAGGGGACACCAGCGCGTCGTCGGCGTCGCAGAGCTTCACCAACGTGTGGAACGTCACGCGCTACCTGCAGCTCGCGTCCAACGCGGGCGGCGGCGGGCCCCACCCCACGATGTGGATGTGCGACGCCTACCTCCTCGACCAAGCGGGCAGCGGTGACGAGGCGCGGGACTTCCTCGGCGACGGCGCGTTCGACTACATCATCCCTGACGGGATCGGCAACGACGACGGCTTTACGCCGCTGGCGGGCGACAACTGGGAAAACGTCGAAGAGGTGCCGCCGGATGACGACACGACCTACGTGTCGGCGACCGCGCCGAGCACCCGCGACTCGCACACGATGAGCAACCTGCCCGCCGGCACGGTGCCCATCATCTTCCAGACGCTGATCTACGCACGGAAAGAAACCGAGGGCGCGGCCGGCATCAAGCCGACGTATCGCGAAGCCGGGGTGACCTACGACGCCAACGAGCAGGGCATCGCGACGCCTGACGCCTACCGCTACATCATTCAGCCCTACGACACGAACCCGGCCACGAGCGCCACGATCACCGAAGCCGAAGTCAACGCCGGCGAGTTCGGCTACGTGAAGGAGTCCTAGCTATGGCTGGATTGTTTGGAGACACATTCGACGGCTACGCCACGGCGGACATCCTGCAGAAGTGGGATGCCATGACGGGCGCGACGATTGCCAGCAACGGGCGCAACTCGACCAACGCCCTGAACCTGTCGAACTTCAGCACGAAGTTCGTGCGGAAGACGGTCACGCCGTCGGGCACCACGGGCGTCGCCGGCGCGGCGGTCTACATCGGGACGTTGCCCGACTTCATCGCGACACTGTTCGCCGTCTACGATTCGGCGGGCACGGTGCAACTGACCCTCGCCGTCAACCCGACCACGGGGGTGCTCACGGTGTGTCGAGGGGCCGCCTTGGGGACGACGGTGGCGACGTCGAGCGTGGGTCTGTCAGCGGCGGCCTATCACTACGTCGAGTTCAAGTGGACGATTCACAACAGCACGGGCGCCGTCGAGGTCAGGATCAACAACACGACGGTGGCGACGGCGTCGGGCATCGACACGCAGAACAGCGCCCTCACGAACTGGACGACCTTCCAGGTGGGCGCGAGCATCTTTGACGCGACGGGTGCGGACATCCGCATCGACGACCTCTACCTGCTCGACGGCAGTGGCTCGGACAACAACACGTTCCTCGGGCCCGTGCGTGGCGTGCGGACGTTGCCTGATGGCGCCGGCAACTCCACGGACTTCACGCCGTCGGCCGGCAGCAACTTCCAGAACGTGGACGACGCGTCGCAGGACGGCGACAGCACCTACAACTCCGAGACCACACCCGGCGACCACGACACCTACACGTTTGGCGCCCTCGGGGTGACCGGCGTGGTGAAGATGGTGCAGATCAACATGGTCGTCCGCAGCGATGGCGGCGGCGCAGAGACCATCGCGTCGATGCTGCGGATCGGCGGCACCGACTATCAAGGCACCACGCAGGGTGTCTCGACGTCCTACCTCGATAAGCGACAGGTGTATGACATCTCCCCGGCGACGAGCGTGCCGTTCACGCTGAGCGAACTCGACGGAGCGGAAGTCGGTCAGAAGCTGGTGAGCTAGGGCGATGGCCGCCCGCGTCACCCAAGTCCTCCTCGAAGGCTTCCTTCAGCAGGACCCACAGCTTCGCGTCACGGCGCTCGGCGTCGAGTCGTTCGTGCAGCAGACGCCGCAGGTGCGCGCGACGTCCGTCTACATCGAGAGCTTCGTCTCGGAGGTCACGAGCATCCGCTCGACGGCGCTCTATCTCGAAGCCTTCGTCGAGGACACGAGCTACCCGCCCATCCCGGTGACCAGCGTGCGGGTCAGCACCGTAGCCGTCGAGACGTTCGTGGCGGTCTCGCCCTACACGTTCATCCCGGCGAACACGCGCATCAGCCAGGTCGTCGGCGAGGTGATGTCGGGCCAGCCAGCGACGGCGCGGGTGTCCTCCGAAGTCGCGGAGTTCTTCAGCCGCACGTCGGCGACCGCCCGAGTGTCCTCCGAAGTCGCGGAGTTCCTCTCTGGCCAGCCGGCGACCGCGCGGGTCTCGCAACTGATTGTCGAGATCTTCCGCACCTTCACCGGGCCGCCCCCGGAGTTCCCCGGCTGGCCGCCGTGCCCCCCGGAAGTCCCCCTCGACCCGGAGATCGACGGCCCTGGCACTGGCGACGACGCGGACGCGGAGTTCGCGTGGGGTGCGTGCGCCGAAGATACCGGCGCCGATCCGCTGACGCCAGGCGTGGGCGACGAGTGGGACGGGGGGTTTGCGTGGGGCGACTGCCCCGATATTGGCACGCTCGGCGGTGGTGAAGGCGTCTGAAGGCCTGGTCGCACGACAGACACTGACGGTAGGGGACCCCGCCCCTTCACGGGGACAATTTACATGAGTCACGCGGAGGTTCCATGGACCCTTACAGTTACACCGGCGGCGGCAACTACGACGATGAGGGCAGGGACCGCGCGGCGCTGCTGTCACAGATGGCGGGCGCCCCTCGCAGTGCGCCCACGGGAGAGACGGCCAGCGCGGTGCGTTACACACCCGACATGGCACGCAGTCGAGGACCCTACGCGCCACCTGGCGCGGTTGACGAGATTCGCGCACAGGCACCCGGCGCCTCCGGCACCGCGCCACTGCCTGGCCCGAACTCGCCGTATGTGGCCAAGGGCGCCGCGATGGCGATGCGGGGCTTCAACGCGGACAAGATCAAGGACGCGAGTCACATCACTCCGAAGTATGTGTTCGCGCGCGCCGCGAAGGGTCTCGGTATGGGGGATCAGGACGAGCTACTCCGCCGGCTGAAGGCGGACCCGAGTGGCTTTTTCACCAACGCCGAGTTCTTCGGCAACAACAACGGCAAGCTCCGGGTCAATGGCGACCGTCACAAGCTGTTTGGCAGCGCCCATTCGTTCGACGTCATCAACAACGCGGCGGACGGCGGTGAAGGTTGGCAGTTCAGCGACATCCACAAGCCGCGCCCCGGTGTCGCCCCCGCAGTGGCCATGGCCGCTGGCCCGATGGGTGAAGCGTTCTCGCAGACGGGCAAGGCCCTCTTCACGGATGGCCAAGGCGATAACAGCGCGTTCCGAAAAATCATGGCGCAGTTGCAGGCCATGCCCCAGGGCCAGATGGTCGATGAGGCGCTGGACGACGACGCGATCCGTGCACTGCTGGCACAACGAGACCCCAACCACCTCTCCGTTGCGGGCTTTGCTTCGGACCCCGACCCGGTGACGGGCGTGAGGGCTTACTAACATGGCAACCACTGACCCCTACGCACAGCCGGAACTCAATCCCGACGGCACTCCCAAGAAGACCGTCGCGACGCAGAGTGCCGCCGCGCAGACCTACACGGCCACGCCAGGCGCAGCGCCGACGGCGCCGATGACCAATGCGGGCACGCAGGACGTCGTGCGGAACTCGTATCTGGATCAGGCGACGCAAGGCACGTCCGTCGATCAGAACGATCCGAACTTCCGACAGCAGGCCGACACGTATGCCGCGACGCAGGAACGCGCGCGCCGCAACCAGATCGCGGATGACGCCGAGGCCTTCAGTGCCGCCGGCTCCGGTATGGGTGGAAGCGGCGCGCAGGACGTGCGTGAGCGCATGGTCAACGAGGGCGCCGCACAGAACACTGCGTCGTTCGAAGCTGAACTCGTGGGCCGTGAGCTGCAGAATCTGCGCGACGAGAAAGCACAGGCGTTGGCGGCGTTGATGGGCATGGGCGAGAACGACCAGACGCGCGCGCTGCAGCGAGAACTCGCGGAGCTGGACGCACAGATTCGTCGCGCGGGGATTGCCTCCAGTGAGCGGCTCGGCATGGCGGGCATCGGCGTCGACCGCGACCGTCTCAGGATGCAGGACAAGCACTTCGGGCTGGACCTCGGGTTTCGCATCGGCGACGCCGAGGCCGGTTACAACGAGCGCGCCCTCCGCGCGTTGATGGGATAGGGGGCGCACCATGGGTTTCTGGTCAGGTCTCGGCAACGTCTTCAAGAGCATCGCACCGGTGGCCGCGTCGTTCATTCCCGGGGTTGGCCCCATCATTGGGAAGGCGATGACGACCGCGCAGAAGATTGCCTCGGGCGTCAGCACAGCAGGGAGCATCGCGGGCGCCGTCGCACAGGGCCGCGAAGCGGGTCGCGACAAAGAGACGGCGATCAACTCCGACCAGGACAAGACCCGTCTGCTCGCCGACCGGAACTACGAAGACGCGCTGATCGCGCGGGGTGGGCTGGACCTCGACCAGCGCGAGAACACGCGCGACGCGCAGACCGACGCGTATCTCAAGGCAATGAAGTCGGCCCTTGCGATGAACATGCGCGACGCGTCGTTCAACCGTCCAAAGGGCGTCGCTGACATCCACTTGGGCGGCGGCGCACGTCCATCCGCCATCGGCGCGGAGGGTAAAGCGGCGGCCGAGCTGATGAACCGCCAAGCGATGGACGCGCTGATGAACGGCGAGCAGTATGACACGCTCCCCGAGCTGCAGCGCAGCACCGTGACTGAGGCACCGAAGGGCTCGTGGGTCGACACGGTGCTCGGCGCGGCCGGCGTGGCGGGCCAAGCAATGGACCGGAAGTCGAGCATCGAGCAGGGTGCCGACAACCGTTCGCTCATCGAGCGGATTCTGGAACAGGCCAACAGCGGCGGTGGCGGCGGGGCGTTCCCCGGCGTGCGGGTGCCACAGACCGGGCCGCTCCCCGGCATCGTCTCGCCGGAAGAGGGCGTGCGCCTCGGGAAGATCGCGGCTGACGAGCGCGCACGGGCAGCGGCACGCACCCCGTCCTTCGTCCCTAACGACGTGAGCTGGTAAGGGAGTCACACATGCCCATGTCTTGGACGACTGCGCTCAAAGCGCAGGACGACAACCTCGAATCCCTCCTTGCTCGCCGACAGTTGCAGCAAAACCAGATGCTCGATGCGGCACAGACGCTAGAGTCACAGCGGCATTCGCGTGTCGCCGAGGATCACAGCGCACGTCAGCTTGACGAGCAGACGCGTTTGCGGGAAGCGAACCAGCGAACCCTCGACGAGCAACGCGCTGCGATGGCGGCGGACAAGATGGCCGATGTCGAACTCGCCAAGCGCCAGGCCGCGAAGCTCGAATCCGTGCTGGCCGATCCGAACGCCACGCCGGAAGAGAAGCAGGCCGCGCGTTTCATGCAGATGGGCATCAAGCCCGCCGCCGGCATTCAGACCGGAAACGATGCCGACGCGATGGCGGAGCGTGCCAGGGCCGTGGCTGACGCGGCGGCCGCGCGGTCGAACAACACCATTGCCGGCGCGATGGCGCGCGCGCTGCTGCGCCAGGACGGCATCCAAGACGACGGCCCCAAAGGTGGCGGCCGGGGCGCGGCGAGTAACCCGGTGAAAGCGCGCAAGGAAGCCTTGGAGGTCGCAGAGGAAGAGGACCGGCTCGGCGCGCTCCCCAACGGGATGACGGTTGCCGAACGCGCCGACGAACTGGTCGCCGAATCTGCCGGAACACCGCGTCCGCGTGCAGGCCGGGACGCACCGGCCACTTCAACGGGGCAGGACATGGAACTCGGTGCCGAACCCGCGCCGGCGCCGGCGGGAAAGAAGCCCGCCCTCGTGGTAAAACCCGGCGCGCAGCAGACCAAGGCCATCGCCATCCTGAAGGCCAACAACATGCCGACGGACCCCGCGTCCGTGGCGACCTTCATCGCGAAGAACAAAGACAAGCTCTAACCCATGCCTGATCCGCAGTATGACTTCTCGGGTCTGAAGGGCGGCTACGACTTTTCGGGCCTGAAGGCGGAAGCTCCGCCCGTGGCAGCCCCGCGTGGGCTGTCGATGGCTGAGATGCTGGCCGGCGCCGAGGGCGACGTCAGCACCGACGTCGCCCCAGTCGACGACCGCACGCTCTTCGGCAAGGCCGCTGACATGGTGGTGCCACCGGCGCTCCGTATCGGCGGCGCGATTGCCGGAGGAGTCGGCGGGGGCCTGGTATCGTCCCCCACGGTGCTCGGCGTGCCAGCAGCTGTGATCGCGGGCGGTGCGTTGGGCAGCGGCGCGGGCGAAGCGCTGGCGCAGGAATATGAAGTCGCGCGCGGGATCCGCAACGATCGCAACCTCAAACAGGTGGCCGTGCAGACGGGCCTCGGCGCCGTGCCGGTGGTCGGCCGTGTGGGCGGCGTCGCCAAGACGATGCTCTCGCGCGGTGCACAGGGCGCGGTGCTCAGTGGCGCTGGCCATGCCATGGGCGAGGTGGCCGAGGGCCGCTCTCCCACGCTGGAGGGCACCGCGATTGCGTCCGGTGTGGGCGCCGTAGTCGGCGGTGGCGCGGGCGCCGTTGAGGGCCGTGTGCTCTCGCGTGCGGCCGCGAAGAAAGCCGCGACGACGGCCGCGATGGCGGCAGCCTCGGACGCCCAGAAGGCCCGCATTGGCGCCATCCCACCTCCGGCCCCGAAGAACCTGCTGGGCGACACGCCCGTGCAGGTCGAGACGATGCCAGGTCGGAACTTCCACGGACCCGTGGTGCAGGCGTCGAGTCTGAAGCACCGGACGGAACTTGACGCGGCCGGCGCGCAGGCGCGCGCGGCGCTGGCACGCACGGCGGAGGCTCGGGATGCAGTGAAGGGCGAAGCCCTCGCGGGAGCCATTGAAGCGCCGGTGTCTAACCGTCGCCAGATGGTGGACGCCATCAACAAGGGCATCGAGAACGGCCCGTTGCCGACGGACATGCGTCCGACCCCCCGGCAAGCAGGCCCCCGCACACGACGCGAAGAGATGCGGGACATCATGCAGCGGTTCGGGAGTGAAGCCGGCCAGGCCAACCCCGACGTCGTGTCGGCCATTGGTGGCGGTGTGGCCGGCGGCGCAGCGGGCGCCACGCAAGGCGAGACCCCGCTGGACCGCACGCAGAACGCGCTGCTCGGCGCGCTGGCCGGCGCGGCTGGCGGGGTGGGTATCTCGAAGCTCGCCCGGCGCCCGGCGCTCCGCGTGAGCGAGGGGCCCTCTGTGCTGCCGGCCGCGAAGACCGAAGCCGAGGTGGGGCGTCTGCCACTGCGGAAGCCCATCGCCGACCACGACCTGGCGAACCTCTCGATGGTCAAGCAGCTCCCCGCCGAGATGCGGGAGAGCGTGGTCGACGTCATCCGCAAGAACGAGGGCTTCGCCGCGCAGCGCCGCGATGTGCAGCCGCACGCGCGCACGGCCGCGATGGCCGAGATGATCGACGTGCAGAGCCGACGCGCGCTCCCGAAGGGCACGGCGCTCAACGCGAGCGAACTGCGTGCCTACACCAACGCGACCCTGACG
>Ga0193738_1000792_pt1 | contig 14405 bp, 19 predicted proteins | sample L2a1metaG_FD_144927 | JGI IMG/M metagenome (GOLD analysis project Ga0193738, IMG submission 144927) | Soil microbial communities from a riparian zone of the East river system, Colorado, United States - L2a1 | ecosystem: Environmental > Terrestrial > Soil > Riparian zone | place: USA: East River...
GCTCGCGCGTGGATGAAGCAGATGAGATTGCCGGGTGTCGGCTCGTCCGCGCACGGCGTGACGATGCACCGCGCCCGTGGAGCCGACAGCCGCGGAGTGTCCGTGCTCGCCCTCGTCCGGGTCCTGCCCCTCACGGCCGCCTCCTCAGGTAGACGTCTTCCATCCGGCGGCCGGCCACGGTGCCCGGCGGGTAGCGCAGGATCACCGCCATGAGGTTCTCCAGCAGGCGACCGGCGAGGTTGCCGACGTCGCCGTGGTAGCCGCGCCGCCTCAGGCTCTCCTCGATCAAGGCGAAGTACTCGCGCAGCGTCATGTCGAGCTCGGCGACCTCGGCCGTCGTGGTGGTTCTCCCCGAGGCGAGCCCGATGAACGAGCGCGTGCACCCGCACCCGGTAGCTGGGTCGGCCACGCACTCGGCGCAGACGTTCGCGAGGCACACCAGCTCGCCCTCGACGGCGTGGAAGAAGTCGTCGGGCTGCTCGCCTTGGGTTGCCGTGGACGCGATCAGAACTCTCATGGCGCCTCTCCCTCGATGACGGCGAGCAGGATGTCTCCGTGGCATTCCTGATCGAGGCGGCACCAGCAGGCGAGTGTCTGGCCGGCCAGCTCGACCCGGGCGCGGTCGACGAGCCCGGGGTTCGCCCGGAGGTGGAGCCGGAAGAGCCGCAGCGACTCGGCGAGCCCGTAGCGCTTGACGCTGTGCGGGTTGGCCCACGGGCTGCGCTTGATGTACGGCGCCTGACGGCCGATGTAGACCGCGCCGTCCAGGATTTGCCCGTGGTATCGGTCGCCGAGGACCTTCACGCGCTGGCCGTTCAATGCACCCTCCTCGATGAAATCCCGGTCTCCGGTAGATGGAGTGTCAGCAAGTGTCAAACCGTCAAATTCCCTGGTCACGTGTGGTGCGGGACCTGACACTCTGACACTTGCAAGTGTCAGAGTGTCAGTGTCCACATGGCACCTGAGCTGCTGTTTTGACACTTTGACGGTCACTGACACTCGGGTGTCAGATAGCGCTTGAAGGTGTCGGCGAAGTCCTCCAACTTGTAGCCGCGAGCGTGCCCGTTGCTACCCGGCTTGATCTTGTAGTGGCGCAGCCGCTCGGCGAGCTTGTGCGTCGAGAGGTCGTACTCGGCCCACGGCGCGTCGTCGATCTGACGCAGCCGGTTCACGAGTTCCTTGGACGGCATGAACGCCTCGGTGAAGACCTCCTTGATGTCCCGCATCAGGCGGAGCGAGTCGGAAGCCTCGCCGTCGTCCTGCTCGTGGTCGTTAGTGAGGTCGACCGCCGCCGCACGGGCGAGCGCCGGCCACTCTCCGCCCGCGAGGTCGGCGACGATGATCAGCGACTCCCAGACGTCGGCCGCCCGGTCCTCGACGGGCATGTCGGGCTCGGCCTTCTCGACGTCCGCGTGCAGCGCCTCGGCCCACTCGTGGACACGGTCGCGCAGCCCGCTGAGCTGACCGCCGTCGCGCTTGGAGCGGTAGGGCTGCACCTTCTCGTTGTTCATCCGGCGCCGCATCACGATGTTCACCGAGCGGTCCGTGATCGTGTCGGGCAGCGCGCCGATGCCCGCCAGTGCGACGAAGCCGAAGGTCTCCAGCTCCTCGACGACCTGCTTTGCCGCGTTGTAGCGCAGCGTCGGGCGGCCCTTCTCGAAGCCAGCGTTCACCAGCCCTCGCAGGTCCTCGTTCTGTTCGGCCTGCTTCTTGGTGCCCCAGATCGTGTCTGCCTCGTCGATGATCAGCGTCCGTGGGTCGGTGCCGCCCATCACGCGGTAGAGCACGGCGGAGGAGATGTTCGCGGTCGGCAACGGCCGCCGGCACATGCCGCCGATGATGTCGAGCAGCCTGGTCTTCCCGCACCGCTTCTGCGGCGAGCGGATCGCCAAGCGCGGGAACGTGTTCAGGCCGGGTGCCGCGTGGGTCGCGACGATCCACAGCGTCACCGCGATCTCCGCGTTGGCGCTGGGCAGGATCACGTACCGCTTGAGTGCTGCGCGGACCTCGTCGAGCAGCTTGGCTCCGTCGATGGGCTTCATGCCACCCACCGCCCTGCAGCACGACTGCGGTCAAGCCTGCGGCCCAGGGCGTCCATCTGGCACGGAGTGCAGCAGTCCTGACAGGTCAGGCCCCGCTCACACGTGCCAGGAAGCAGGGCTTCCATCTCGGTGAGCGTCTTTCCGCAGTAGTGGCACGGGCCGTGTTGGTGCTGCGCCTTGGCGGGCAGCTCGAATAGCGTCATCTGGCTCATGCCGCCACCGCCTGCAGGTGCCGAACCGGGCGACCGGTTGCCCAGTCCACCGCCCCGCCGGAGTAGGAGTAGCCGAGGGGCCGTCCCATCCGCTCGTTGAGCGCTGCGTACTGCTCGGTGTAGTAGGCGAGCCGGGCCGCCTTGCGCTCGTCAGCCGTCGCGGCCCGCTGGGCGTTCGTCATCCACTGCGTGTGCAGCTCGGCGAGGTCGGCCTCAAGGCGCCCGTGCAAACCGGACTCGTAGGCCAGGGCGACGAGGTAGACGACCTGCTCGTCGGTCCAGGTGCGGCGGCCGTCGATGAGTGCGGCAGCGGCGGCCAGACGACCGCCGGACGTGAACCGGCGCGCTAGAATCGTCGTGTTGGTGTTGTCGGGGCGGCCTGTTGCGGGGCCGCTTCGTCGTGTCTGGCTCATGCGGCTGCACCACCACGGCGAGCGGACAGCAGGAGCGCGGCCAAGCGGGCGCGCTGGACCTCGGTAAGTGGCGGAGCCTCGTCGACGAGCCGACGGATGTAGTCCTCGGCGGTAGCGGCCTTGATCTCGCAGCGTGCGGCTTCAATGCGTTCGGGTGAAGCGCCGGTGCGCGTTAATCCTCCGAGGCGGCCACGAGCTACGTGGGTTGCAGAATGCACGGTCAACTCCGGAAATGACGAAACCGGAGCCCGTGATCGCATGACTTCAGGAGGCTCTGCTCCGCAGCTTACACCGCTAGCTTGGAGAGATCGAACTCCACGTGGAGGCGCCCAGCCTTCATCATGTCGATCGCTCCACGCGACAGCCGCGCCATCGTCGCGTGGCGAATGCGGGGCGATCTCGGGCAGAGGGAACAGTCCAGTTCCATCCGCGACTGCGGCAAGGTCGGCGTCAGGCCATCCGCCGACAAGCCCTCCAAGTCCTCCCGCGAGCCATGGAAGCGAGTCGTATGGAGCACTACGGGCGGATGACTTCCTCGGTCCGTGCAGATCAGTGCGAAGGTCCAGGTCTCGGACATCGGTGCGGTCCTTGGTCGAGTCGGGGTTGACGCTGGCGTACGCGGGTACGCCAGTAGGCTTGGACATGGATTGCTCTCCCTGGTCACTAGGGTTGGGTGATCAAGGGCTCGTCCGGTGTTGACGCACCGGGCGGGCCCGCTTGCCGTGCGGGTTAGGTCAGTCGGTTCTCCACTTGATCTCGACGCGGTTCGGGTCGAAGGTGCGCGCTCCCTGCTGGGTCGGGTGTACGCGAATGGTCATCAGTGACTCGACGATCTGCCGCTGGGTGCCGATGCTGAATGACTCCCACGCTTCCGCTGCGTTCGGGCCAGCCATCTCTCGCAGCAAGGGATGGATCTGCGTGGGATGGGCAAGGCGCTCCAGTTCGGCAATCTGCGGCAGCATCCGCGCCTCGATCCTCGCCATACCGGCCGCGCTGATCCCGCCGTCGCCGGCTCGGTCGTAGAACGCCTCAAGTTCCTGGCGCTTCTTCTTGAGCTCCTCCTCAGCCTGGGCGGCCTCGTCGCCCGTGGCCGCTGGCCGCAGCAGCTCCAAGATGTCGGGTCGGGACATCCGCGCGATGACGACCGCCGTCACCAGCTCCTCGATGTGAGTCGTCTTCACTGAGACGTGGAAGGCGTCCTTGCACAGGTAGGCGAAGTGAGTGCGGTTCTTCTGCACCCGCATGAAGCCGCCACAGACACCACACTTGGCCGCGCCGGAGAGCAGATGCTTAAGGGACGAGTCGCGCTGGGACTTGCGCCGAGGGTCCGACATGCGGTCGACGCACAGCCGGTGAGTGTCTCCGTCCACGATGGCCGGCCACGCGGCCGGTCCGGCGATCACGCCCTGGTGCACCCTGAGGCCAACGTAGGCGGGATTGGTGGCCAGGCGCCGAATCTGAGTCAGGTCCCACGTTCCTCCCTTTGGCGCAAGAATGCCCCTGGCGTTGAAGTCGAGCGCCACCGACCGACACGCCTCGCCCTCGGACACTCGGCGGGATGCCTCGCGCACGACGTCGGCCTGCTCCGGATGCTCGACCTGCTCTACGAACTCGCCGCGGTCGTCGTACTTCCTGATGTAGCCGTAGAGCAGCTTGCCGTGCGGCTTGCCAGCGGCGGCGTTGGCGCGGAAGGCGCGGAGTACACGGTCACGGGTCACGCTGGATTCTCTCTCAGCGAGCAGCGCGTCGAGCCCGGTGGTGAATCGGTCATCCGTCCTGGTGAGGTCGTACAACTTGCCGGAGTAGCTGTAGAGCACCTGGTGCTCGGCGCAGAGGTTGCGAAGCCTCACGTAGTCCTCAAGGTCGCGCTGCGCCCGACTGGCCTCCCATAGCACCAGGACGTCAGCTCGTCGACCGCGCAGGAAGTCGGCGAGTTCGGCGTATGCGGGCCGATCCTTGTGGGCGAAGCGACTAGCAGATAGATCGTTGTCGACGAAGACGCGGACGACGGGCCAGCCTTGCCGCTCGCAGAGGGCTCGGCACTCCGCTTCCTGCTCCTCAACCGAACGGTTGGTGAGCTTTGGATCGGAAGACACTCGGGTGTAGATGGCGGCGCGCATGTCGATAGGCTAGCATAGGCCCAACGGACATTCCTCGGAGGGAGTGTCACTTAGACAGAGCAGCCCCGGACGGTGCTACCAACACCGCGACCCGGGGCCTGACGGGAAGTGAGTCCCGCTATGAATCAGCTTATCGACCAGCCCACGACCGGCGAAAGCCCGGCCGAGGGATCGAGGAACCGCTACACCGCCGCTGACTACCAGCGCTTCGTCGCCGAGCAGGAGCAGCTCGCGGACGAGGCGCCCACCGCGCAGCAGCGCAAGACCGCAGAGCTTCGGGCCGAGTCGTACCGGCGGCAGCTCGCCGACGCCGTGGCGATCGAGATGCTCGCCGCGCTCGACCGGATCAACCCCGAGGCCGCCGGGAACCTGCGCAGCATTCAGCGCAAGCTCGACGAGGCCGACAGCGCCTTCGACCGTGGTTACGCCAACGGCTACGTGGACGGCGCGCGGCGTCGCCTGGGCATGCCGACCGCCAGGGACCTGACCGCCGCACCGCTCGTCACCGTGCCCGCCCCGGTCGTTCCCGACGCCCTGGACATGACCGCCGTGGAGCGGCACTTCGACGACATCTACTGCTCGCTGCAGGAGTGGGCCGCGAAGGCGACGACGCCCGAGCGCACGTACGTCTCCGCCGGCCACGAGGCGGTCAAGGCGATCGACGACGCGGTCCGCGCGCTGAACGTGCTCCGCGATGAGCTGATCGGTGAGATCCGCAGCGACGAGGACGAGCGGATCGTGCGGGTCGACGCGATGCTTGCCGAGGGCCGGGCGGCCCGTGAGGCGCAGGCAGCCGAGGTGACGTTGTGACCGCCGAGAAGCCCTTCGCCGATCTGCACTTCTGGGTCATCTCCGCCATGGCCGCGCTCGTCGCCGTCAGCGACCGGAGCGACATCGCCGCCAGCGTCGGCCGCGTCGGTGACTACGCCGCGCGGCACTTCTTCGGCCACCGCGTCGCCGAGTGCACCGACGTCGAGCTCCACGCGCTCGCCGACTGCCTCGACGAGTTCGCCAGTGCTTCCGACTACCTCGGCGACGTACTCGAGCAGGCCTGCCTCGTGGCGACGCAGCTCCGCCACACCCCGCACGACCTCACCTCTGAGACCTCCAGCCCGGAAGGCGTTTCCGCATGAACATCCCGCTTGCCACGAAGCACACCGCGATCGGCCTCGTCGCCGGGATCGCCGCGTACGCCTCCTACTCGCACATGCGCGCTCTGGCGCTTGAGCACGGGCAGACGAGCACGGTCGCCGCGCTGCTGCCGATCAGCGTCGACGGGATGCTCGTCGTGACGACGCTGGTGATGCGCGAGGACCGGGCCGCCGGTTTCAAGGTCCGCCCGTGGGCGTGGATCGCGTTCGTCCTCGGTGTCGGTGCGTCGGTCATCGCGAACGTCCTCGCGGCGGCCGACGACGTCACGTCGCGCGTCATCTCCGCGTGGCCCGCGCTCGCGCTGCTTCTCGTGATCGAGGTGCTCGCGACCGGCAAGCGTCCGGTCGTCGAGGTTCCGGAGGAAGCTTCCCGGGTCGAGGAAGCTTCGGGCCCGGTCGAGGTTCCGGGGGAAGAAGTGAAGCCCCGGGCGCCCCGCAAGGCCGCCGTGAAGGCCGTGCGGCGTCCGGTCGAGGTGACCAGGGCGATGGCTGAGGAGGCACTCGCCGAGCCCGGAACGACGCGTACGGCGGTCGCTAGGAAGCTCGCGATCACGCCGCGTCGGTTGCGCGAGGTACTGAACCAGCCGTCAGGCGAACTTCCGGTCATCACAGGTACGGAACTTCCGGTCGTCAACGGTCACGACGTCCTCGCGGACGCGTCGGTCTGACGGCTTCTGTGCGGCATCGGCTCCGGTCGGTGCCGTGCGGAACCCGCCAGCACGGCGGTCCAGAGGAAGGAACCCAAGGTCATGGCTTCACACGACTGCGCGAGCCTCGCGGTGTACAGCCGCAAGCTGGACAGCCTCGTCGGCGTCTGGCGCTGCCGCTGCGGGCAGGTGTTCTACCGCAGCTTCCGGGTCTGGCCCAAGCCGCGCTGAACCCGACCGAGTCCGCGACGACCAGAGGAGTACGGCAATGAGCAAGGGCTGGTTCGACGGTGGCGACAAGCACACCGGGTGGAAGGAAACGGCGACCGGCAAGGCGCTGACCGACAACGAGGCCAAGCGCCTCAGCGACTCGATCCCGAAGGACGCACCGACGACGGACCCGGAGCGGAAGTAGCCAGCGCGGGACGCAGCCCATGCCTCGACAGCCCGGCTGCGTCCCGCTCCACCTGAATGGAGGTTCCAGCATGCCAAACAACACACCGGCCCGAATCGCCTACCGGTTCCTTTCCGGGCGGCCGCTCGACGGGGTCGGCAGGACCGACGCCACCTATCTGCGCGCGGGAAGCAGCGCTCTCACGCCGTCCGGGCGCGCCTCACGCTGGGCGCACATGCCCGGCTGGAAGCGCCAGGCCGCCCGGCTCAGCCCGCCGGTCGCCCTGGCTGGCGCGGTGCTCGAGCCGACCCTGACCGCATCGGCCGCCGCCGTCCTCGCCGGGCTCGCGGTCACCCAGGGCCGCAAGCTCCTGGCCCGTCGCCGGTTCCACGCCGCGTACCTCGGCCCGACGATCGCGGCGATCCGCCCCGCGCTCGGCGAGGTCCGGCTCAAGCTGCACGTCTCGCCCGAGCTGGGCTCGCTCACACCACGGCTCGCCAAGCCGCTCAGCCCGGCAGAGGAGTCCGCACGGCGCTGGTACGGCTCGACCATCGAGCCGGTCATCCGGTGGACACCCGAGCGGGCGATGCGCGCCGTGTGGGCCGCACAGTCCGCTCTCCGGCCGCTGTCGGCGAAGCTCGACCGGTTCCGTCGCCCGACCGACGGGATCCGGCCGCCCCGGATCGAGGTGGTCGTCGAGACCCCGTATTTGACCGCCGAGGACCGCAAGTTCGTGTCGGCAGTGATCAGCTCGAAGATTCCCGTAGGAGACCTGGTGGAAGCCTGGAACATGATCGGTTCGTACGTCACCGGAACCTGGACTGTGCGGCGCCGGCCGCCGCAGCGCGTCGGGCTCGCCGAGATCGAGGAGGCGCTGAGCCGGGCCGCCGAGGATGAGTTCGTGCTGGGGCTCGGCACCAGCGGCGGGCCGGTCGTCATCTCGCTCAGCGACGACTCGCCGCACATCGCGATCAGCGCCGGGTCGGGCGCCGGCAAGAGCGTCCTCGCGCAACTCGTCGCCGCGCAGGTCCTCAGCCGCGGCGGCCGGGTCTTCATCCTCGACCGCAAGGGCTCGCACCGCTGGGCGCTCGGCCTGGCCGGCGTCACGTACTGCAGGCGGCCCGCCGAGATGCACGAGGCGTTCGTCGCCCTGGCCGAACTCGCCGACCTCCGCAACAACGAGGCCTTCGACCAGCCGGAAGGGTGGGATCCGGGCGACCGGGTCCTCGTCATCGCCGAGGAGTTGAACGGCACGATCGGGCAGCTGGTCGACTACTGGAACGAGGTCCGCGAGTCCGGCGACCCGAAGGTCTCACCTGCGATCAGGGGCCTGCGCGAGATCCTTTTCATGGGCAGATCGGCCAAGGTCAACCTCGTGGCGGTTGCCCAGATGCTCACGGCGAGAGCCACGGGAGGTCCGGAGAGCCGCGAGAACTTCGGCGTCCGCTGCCTCGCCCGCTACACCCGCAACGCCTGGGCGATGCTCGTCCCGGAGGCGAACATGCCGAAGGCGTCCCGCGTACAGGGCCGCTGGCAGATCGTCGTCGGAGGAGTCGCCACAGAGACACAGGTCGCGTACCTCACGACCGCGCAGGTGCGCGCACTCGCGGGTGTCCCCGAGCGCGCGAAAGTCTCTGATAGCCCACTGACCAGCAATGTCCCCGGGGACGCGCGGTCTATCGGGGACATCACCGACCCGCTCGCCGAGCTGGTGACGCTCCGCCAGGCCGTCGAGGCGGGCATCGTTGCCGGCACCTACGACGCGGCGAAGAAGCGGCTGCAGCGCGCCCGGCAGGCCGCACCGGGAACGCTCCCCGCTGCCGGGAAGCGTGGGCTTGCCGACACGTACCGGGTCGGTGACCTCATCGCGTGGAGCGAGACGGCGGGTGTTTCATGATCGCCGATCTTGAAGTCGGCAAGATTCCGCCGACCTTGGGCGCGAAAGTGCGGCGCTCCGGCGACGGACTTCATCCCGGCTGGTGCGCCGAGAGTCATCACTGCACAGCCGGCCGCCGCAGCGACGGCGAGCACGCCTCTGTGCCGGAGGTCTTCAGGACGAGCCACGGCCGGATCGTGGCGACCCGCTACCGCCGGGCGGATGGCTCCCGCGACCGGGTCGAGGTGCGCGTCGTCGTCGACCTGGACGTCGTCGACAGCGACCGCGCCGAGCTGCAGGCACGGACGGCGATCGTCGCGGTAGTCGAGGGGTTGGCCCGGCGGAGGGCTTGACTGGTCCAAACGGACCAGACGGCCCGACTGCCCAGAATTGGCCAGACGGCCCGACTGTCTCAAGCGAGACAGTCGGGCCGGACCGTTACAAATGTTGCGGCGAGGGTCTCCATACTGTGGAGACCCTCGCCTTTTGTGCCAGGTCAGCGGGGATGAACCGTCGATGCCCATCACTTCCTGACGCCCCGAAGTGATCCACCCGGGACGCAGGTGCGCCCGGGAGTGATCTTGCCTAGTCAAACCGGCCGGTCGATCAAGCGTGTTCAAAGCGATGGTCACCGATGCATCGGCAAGGGTCAGCGCACGGTCACGATCATGTTCAGCCCGCTGTCTGGGTGATAGGCCCACGTCGCGTGGTAGTCGTCCCAGTCCGCGCTCTGCCGGCCGTCGAGGGCACGCGTCGCAGCAAGCTCGCCCCGTACCGCGTCGGTCACCTCCAGTTCGCCGAGGAAGCACGCCAACTGCTGGATGTCGATCCCGGGGTCTTCCTTCCCTGCCGCGCGCAGGGTGAGCGTGTCGCCGCCGTCGCCGACCCGTGCGTATGGCGACGTAGCCGCGCAGGTGGCCTTCATGTCGTCGAAGGACGGCCCGGCGAACGCCAGCTGGTAGACGGCCACCACGAGCGCCGCGAGGGCGACAGCGGCCACGGAGAGCAGGAAGATCGCGCGCTTCGGGCTCATCGAGGTAGTTGCAGGTGCCGCCTCGGCCGGTGGCTCGGCTGGCGCGGCAAGGTGCGCGGGTATGCCGCCACCGATACGAAGCTCTGGTTCGGACATCCGCGAACCGTACCCACTGAGACAGCGTGATCACTGTCCGTAGAACGGTGATCGATCTCGGCCGACTGTCGAGGTCGGACAGCGTAGGGGTACCGGGGAGGGTGCCACACGGCCAGCCAGGAGGGACAGGAGACCCGTGATCCACCTTCTTCGGCGTGCCGTCAGTTCCTACATTTCTGGCGCGGCCGTGGGCACCCAGGGCGGGCTATGCCGACACGCAAATTTTTCGGAAACGACGGAGACCCCGCCCCCTCCGAAGATCCCCCCGCTGAATATCGGAAGAGATCAACTCTTGTTGATCATGGTGGGTTTGGCGTCTAGATAAAAGCACGGATCCTGGTGCGCGGGTCTCCGTGCGCCCACCCTTGCGTCCCCATACTACCCCCCATTACCTGTACCTATTGGCAAGGGTCGGGCCATGCCGTGACGCAATGAGCCCTCAGTGAGCGCGAGGACCAAGGCTGCTGTTAGCAGCCTTGGTCAGCCTCCGATCCGGCCGAGGACGTCCTGGACGATGCCGCCCTGACCGACGACGCCGATCTGCAGGTTCGGGATGAGCCAGTGGAAGAAGTCGTCGTTGCGTCCCGGTGCTATGGAGATCTCCAGGTGCACCTTCGTCGGCGCCGACGCAGCACCGCCCGACGCGCCCGACATCAGGCCGGCCGACTGGGCGGGGCTGAGTACCCGCCCGTTCTCGCCGAAGGTGACGGCCTCCGGTCCGTGCTCGTTGATGACGTAGCTGCGGCCGGCGATGACCGGGCCGCCCATCGCGCGGTGCTCGGAGGCATCCCGCTCAGCCCGCTTGAAACCGGCATCGGGGTAGAGCTCCCGGAACGTGTGCGTCGTCTCGATGTTCCTCGGGATCTTGAGGTAGGCGGCGACCAGCTCGTCGGCCGCCTTCTTGCTGAAGCCCATGGCGACCATGACGTCGCGGAGCTGCTTCACCTGCTGCTCATAGACCGTGTTCGCGGTCGCCACGTCGCCGGTCTGCCGGACGGTCGCCGCGCGGACGGCCTCGATGTTGGACAGCCAGTCGAGCACGTTCTGCGCGTTGTCACGGCCAGCCTGGGTGTTCCCCAGCGTCCGTTCGCCCTCGCCGAGCTCCTTCGTGAGGTCGACGACGCCCTGCTTGTAGCGGAGCGTGGCCTCGTCCATGCTCATCCGCTTGCCGAAGGCCTCGTCGATCTCGTCGCTGAACGTCTGCAGCATCCCGGCGGCCTTCTCGGTCTCGGTGGTGAGCCCGTGCATGCCGTCGCTCAGGTCCTCGGTCGGGCCCTTCGCGCGGATCATGCGCTGGGTGTAGCTGTCGGCCTTCTCGCCCGCGTCGCTGAGGCCGCTGGCGAGCGGGATGAGCCACGGGAAGGCGAACTTCGCCGGGCCGTCGAGGTACGCGTCGGCCATGAGCCCCCAGCCGATCGCGGACTCGTTCAGCTTCTCGTTCAGTCCGCTGAGGAACGCGATCGTCTCGCCCGTCACCTCGATGCCGTCCTCGAGGACGTCGAACATCTGCCGGGCCGCGATCGCCGCGCCGTCGCCCTCCTCCGCGATGTCGCCGAACATCTCCGTCAGCGACTCGGCCACCTCGGGCAGCTCCTCGCCCAGGATCGAGATGATCGGCTCGGCCGCCTTGACCACCTTGCCGAAGTCGAGCTTCTGCGTGAACCCCTCGACGCCGTCGACCAGGCCGTCGAGATCGTCGGCGAGCGGCGCGATGTCCGCGCCCAGCTCCGCGAAGAAGTTCGCACCGATGCCGTCGAGCCGCGTCATCTGGTCGAGCAGCGGCTCCACGAACGCCTCACCGCTACGCCCGAAGCTGGCGAGCAGGCTCTCCCCGAGGTCGGTACCCGCCGCCTGCACCCGCTGATCCTGCGACGCGGCGGCAATGCCGCCGACGATGCCGCCCATGCCCACCCCGCCGAGCACCGCCGCGCCGACGGCGGCACCGAGGAACGGCGCCATGGCGGCACCGAGCCCCGCACCGATCACGCCGCCCTTGCCCGCGAGCTGCGTGGGGATGGCGCTCAACGCGTCCATGATCCCGTTGCCCACGGCGGGCGTGATGTCGCTCGCCACCTGCTTGCGCAGATACGTCAGCATGCTCAGTCGTGCACGGTCGCGGCGTACGTCCTTGAAGAGAGCTTGATCGCCGGTCTTGGCGAACTCCGAGACCAAGCTCTTCAGGTGCCGTTCGGTCTCGCTGATCTGCTGGTCGTACTTCGCCAGATCCGAGTTCAGATCCTTGACCGCACCGCCGGCCTTGTCCGCGCCCTTCGCCAGGTGGTCCATCATTCGGCCGGCACCCGCATCGGTGCCGACCGCCCTGAACCGGAGCTCTTCTTCAGCCATGGTCAGTCGTCCTCAAGCGTGGCCGGGTACCGGTCGCTGAGCTTGGACCGCGCCTTCGCCTGATTGATCGCTCCCACCAGCATGCCGAGCGACTCTCCGTCGAGCGGCAGGATCTTTCGGGTCAGCAGCTCGGCGCAGTTCGGGTGCAGTTCGTCGAGTCCGGTGATCTCCAGTGCCTCGCAGAGCCTCTGGAGCTGGTCTGTGTCGTCGATGCCGATCGGGTTCATCTCAGTCGTCCTCGTCGTCCGGTGCGGGCGGATACAGGTCGTGGTGCTTGGCGGCCTTTCGGCCGGTTTCGAGTCGGCGCTCCAGGTCGGCGAGCTTGCCCCGGGCCTTCTCCAGGCCCGTCCGGGCGGCGTCGAACCGGGCCTGCGCCGCGCCCATCTTCTTCGTCGAGCGGTCGGCTCGGCGGATGGAGCTGACCTGAAGCCAGACCATCTGCGTCTCGGTGAACTTGACCAGGGCGGCATCGACGCGGGCCTGCGCGGACGCCATCGGCTCGGCGAGGCTGTCGATGACGGCCTGCTCCAGCGGTCCGATCGGGTCGGGCGTGGGATGGATCAGCTTGTCCGGGTCGATCCTCAGCTTGCCGCTGGTCCAGCAGTACCAGCCCATTGATCCCTCGCGGCAGCGCCTACCCGCCGGCTGCCCGCAGTCCGGGCACCGCCCGGAACCGGTCGCGGTGAACGACGCCCCGGTCGGCGTGATGGCCTTGTTCGCGAAGATGGTCCTCATCGGCTGCTCCAATCGAATCGTGCCTTCTCCTCGTAGACCCGGGCCTCGAGTTCGCTGCCGCCGGCCAGGTGGCGAATCTCGTGTGCGGCGATCGACCAGGCGTCGGCGGCCGACAGCTCGCTGTGGAGCCAGATCTCACCCGGCGCGGCCTTCGGTCGGCACAGCCCTTGCAGTGGCTCCAGGCTCCGGAAGTCGGCGAACTCCTCGTCCTGCTCCTCGCTGAACCAGCGCACGACCGGTGGGTCGATGCCCAGCAGCGGTGCATACGTCTCGACGGCCGCCTTCGCGGCCGAGCGAGCCTCGGACAACACGACCCACGGCTGATCTTCCGAGTAGCCGATCGCGACCGAGCGGAACGCCTTCTCCAACACGGGCCGAGTCGCGGCCTCGATGTCGCGGGTCAGGTTCATGTGGATAAGCTTCATGTGCGTGCTTATCAGGACATCGCGGGTCGTCGGACCCATGTCATCGGGCTCCATCGACATGCGCTCAAGCATTCGTCTGCGAGCGTCGTGCCTCCCGTCGAGCGGGCGGGCGTCGCGCTTCACAGCGAGCGTCCGGGTACGGCTGCCCGCACCTTTCATCACCGGGCTGACCTCGAACACGGTCACACCCGGCGAGCCGTCATCTAGCGGCTGCAGGAACCGCACCGACCGTCCCGCGAACGTGCCCTTGGCGGATCCGCCAGGCAGCACGTCGAACCCGTAGGAGTACTCCTGTAGCGCAGGCGGGTTCTCGAAGTCGTAGCGGATCGCCTCGTACCAGTCGACGGCGGCCGGCACCTTCAGATTGAACGCCAGTTCGGCGACGGCCTCTCCCGGCGTCTCGAAGATCCTGGCCTTACCCAGCGGGACATGCGCCCAGTCGTGGGCCGGGACGATAGACGCCACCTGGCGGCCGAAGAAGCCGCTCTTCGTGACGTCGCCATCGTGGTCGACAGCCGTGTTCAACGTCGCCAGCACGATCGTCACTTTCCCCGCGCCGTCCACACCTCGGATCGTGGGCGTGAACTCCTTGCGCTCGGTCACCCCGACCGCCTCCTCTCGATCTCATCCAGCACCAGGCCCCGGTCGACGGTCCAGCGGTTGCGCCGCTTCACCGCATCCCACTCGCCGCCCCGGGCGAGCTGGCGCACCCACACCTCGGAGTAACCGAGAACCCTTGCCGCTTCCGTGACGCCGATGCGATCTGCCTGCACAGAGCGTCGCGCACGGCCCTCCGCATCGGCTTTCGCAGCATCGGACAGCCATCGCTCACCAGCGCTCTCGATCGCACCGACCGCGTCGAGCACCTCGGTGCGCACATGTGCCGGCAGCGGGTCGAAGTCACCGCGGCGAGCC
>Ga0193738_1000793_pt1 | contig 14389 bp, 6 predicted proteins | sample L2a1metaG_FD_144927 | JGI IMG/M metagenome (GOLD analysis project Ga0193738, IMG submission 144927) | Soil microbial communities from a riparian zone of the East river system, Colorado, United States - L2a1 | ecosystem: Environmental > Terrestrial > Soil > Riparian zone | place: USA: East River...
AGGTTTCCGCGAGCCGTGTGCTCACGGACGTGGCCACACGCCTCGGCGGAAGCGTTCCCGACGGAGGAATGAGCTGCCGCACCGGCGAGGACGAGCTCGCGGTCATCCTCCCGCAGACGACGGCGAACGGTGCGGAGAGCGTGGTCGCTGCGCTCCAGGCCTCGCTGCGAGACTCTCCGCCGGAGGGCACCGAGCGGTTCGTCGTCTCGGCCGGAATCACCGAGCTCACGGCAACCGACGACCAGGACAGCGTGTTCGGCAGAGCCGAGGAGGCTCTGTGGCACGCGCGGCAAGCGGGAGAAGGCACGGTGGTCGTGGCGACAGCCAACGGGGACGCGCGGCGTCACTAGGAGGGTTTGGCGGAACGTTGCTCGACTCCGACCACGTTTCGCCAAACCCTCCTAGAAGCGCCGATCAAAACATCGAGCTCAACGCGGGGCTATCGGCATCCAGTTCCCTGAGTACAGTTCGGAGTACTTCGTTCGAGGGATTGTATCCCCCGAACGTGTGACTAAAACGAGAGTGTCTTCGGGAGGAGCGGGTTCTGGGGTGACCACGACTGCTGTGATCATCGTCGCGGCGGTTCTGGCCGCGGCTGCTCTGCTGGCGCTTGCGCTATCCCGTCGCCGCGCGCCGGCCGCGGCGCCCAACGACGACCTCGTTCGCGCCGTCGACGAGATGCGGAACAAGATGGACGATCTCGCGGGCGACCTCTCCGAAGCGCTCGACCGTGCCGAGCGAGAAAGCAAGCGCAACCGGCTCTTTGGTGAGCTCGGAGTCTCGATCGACCTCGAGGAGCTCATGGACCGCGTGCTCGACGCAGCGATGGAGATTCCGGGCTTCGACGCGGCGATGATGGTTGGCGAGGGCCACGGCGGCGCCCCCACCATAGTCACCCGCGGTATGACCCCACAGGAGACCGCGAGGCCTCCGACCTCGGGCGTCGCCGGGGCCTTGCCCGGCACGATCACGGTCAGCTACCGCTACGGACGCGATCGAGAGGTGCCGGATGCGACCCTCATCCGTGGCGGCGTCTTCATGCCCTTGATGGGACGCGAGCTAAAGCCAGTCGGTGCCCTCTCCCTCTTCTGGCGCAGCACGGATCACGAGCCGACGGCCGAGCATGTCGAGCTCGCCGAGGGTCTGGCCGAAAGCTCGGTTCCCGCGATCGAGAACGCCCGGCGGTACGGCGAGGCGCGTGAGCTTGCGGAGACCGACGCGCTCACCGGCCTCTACAACCAGCGATATTTCCACGAGACGCTACGCCGCGAGGTCATGCGCGCGCAGCGCTACGAACGCAAGCTCGCCCTCATCGTCTTCGACCTCGACGACTTCAAGTCGATCAACGACCAGGTCGGGCACCTCGCGGGCGACCGGGTGCTGGCTCAAGCCGCCGACCGGCTACGGGAGGCCGTGCGCAACGTCGACGTCGCCTGTCGCATCGGCGGAGACGAGTTCGCCGTCATCCTGCCCGAGTCGTCGGCCGAAGACGCCGAGCAGCTCTACGGTCGTGTCCACAACCTGATGCGAGGCACCGCGCTGGGTACCGACGAAGAGCGCCTTCGCATCTCGGCCGGCATCGCGGAGTTGCAGCACGGCGATACAGCCGCTGGCATCTTCGAGCGTGCCGACGGCGCGCTCTACCGGGCCAAGGATCTCGGCAAGGACCGAGCCGACATCGCCCGCACAGACCACTAGGAGGGTTTGGCGGAACGTTGCTCGTCGCAGGGGTGCGCTGCTCGTTCCGAGGCAAGGACGCAGGGAGCGCCGATAGTTGTGACTATCGGCGCGACTGAGGACGCAGCATTCGGGACGAGCAGCGCGGCCCGGCGACTCCGACCACGTTTCGCCAAACCCTCCTAGGCACTCTCCGGAGGCGGCGGCCTCGCAGCCGAAGGGCGTTGCTCTCCGCTCCTCGGCTCGAGTGCGCCCGGCCGCGCCGTCGCCGCACCTACAGGCTCGGCTGAGCGACGAGCTTCGGCGTCTGCGTCGGAGCGGGCGCTCCGCCGGCGCGCTCGATCGTGATTGCGACCACCGCTCCAGGACGCACTGCCACCGACAAGGGGACGATCATCTCCGTTCCTTCGAACACGGCCGCCGACTCGGGAGCCTTCGCGTTCGGCTTGATGACCCATGCCTGGTAGGACTTGTCCGTGGGCGCAAGGCCGAGGCCGTCGAGCACGAGGTACGCGCGCCCGCCGGTTCCCACGGCGAGGACGATGCGCCCGGCCGAGCCGTCGACCGGGACGCGCTGCGTGCTTGGCTTGGACAACAGCGAGATGACCTGCTCGGACTGAGCAGGACCCGACGGTGTGTCGTCGGAGGTGATGCTCGAGACGAAAGCCCACGACCCCAAAAGGATCGCGCCGACGCCGGCAAGAGCCGCGAAAGCAGCAAGAGTCGAGCCGGACAGCCGCTTTCTGGACGGCAGCTCCACGGCTCCGGCGACGACCTTCGGGAGCTCTGCACCGGGCGGGTCGGGGCGATCCGCCCTCGAGCCGTTCCCGTCGAAGCTCCCCGCGGCTGTGACGGGAGTGACCTCCATCGTGGCGCCCACCATAGCCTCGGGTCCTGTCGGACCCACATCCTCGTCGGCCGAGGGTGAGGGCCCTGTTCCTACCCAGCGACCGCGCGTCGCATGAGCCGAGCCGGCCGCTGGATTCGAGGGCCAACGCCGGCCGGACCGCACCCGGCGTGCTACGACGTACGCGCCAACCGCGAGAGTACCCAGAAGAAGCATCCAGCTGATCCGCCGCAGCACCTCCCCACCTCCGGGATAGAGTCGTCGGGGTTGTCGACCGGTCGAGGCGATATTACTACGGGTCAGGAGCGGCGAATGGAGGCGGAAGGGTGGATATGACGATCGCGATCTACGTTGCCTCTGTCGCGCTGGGGATTCTCTGCATCTGCCTTTTCCTGTTTGCCGTTCGGCGACTCATGGGACGGCACGAAGAGATCATCACCACCATGCTGCGCCGATACGACGACCGTCTGGGGGAGTTCGCCCAGACGTTGAACGACGCTCTCGCAGCGCCGCTGCCCGAGAGGATCTCGGCAGCGATCACCGGAGTTCCCGCCCGGGAGATCTCGGATCACGGCGTCCTACGCCTGCTCGAGGTCGCACGCGAGCGCACCTCCGCAGATGCGGCGGTGGCGGTGCTCGTCGATCCGAAGTCGGAGCCCATGCTCGCGACTGTCGGCCTGTCGCAGGCCGAGGTGGCACAGGTCGAGCGGCTCGGCATCCCGGACTACCGGGAGGCCCGCGCCCTGCAGGTCTCGTTCAACGGCGAGGCGAACACGCCGCCCGGGGCGTCACCCATTCGGGCGGGACTCGCTGTGCCGCTACTCGACGAGCCGCACCGACCGGGCATGCTCGCGGTACTCACGCGCACCTCCGATCGGCGGTTCACCGATCTGGACATCACGACGCTCGAAGACGTCCTCAGCGCCACCAAGTCAGAGCTCGAATCGTCTCTTTCCCTGCGTGAGCCCGATCCGGTGCCGGAGCTCGACGCGCTCACCGAGCTGTACGACAGGCGGGCCTTCCACGACTTGCTCGACCGGGAGATCGCCCGCGCAAGACGACAGGGACAGCCGCTCGCACTGCTCATGCTGGACGTCGATCGCCTCACGACCCTGAATGCCAGGATCGGCTTTCTCGCCGCGGACGACGTGCTGGCTCAGATCGCTTCGATGCTCCGCGACGTCGCCGGGCGCAGCGATCTGCCCTGTCGTATCGGCGGCGGCCGCTTCGGTGTGCTGCTGCCACGCGGGGACGCCCGCGACGGAGAGGAGCTCTTCGGACGCTTGCAGCAGATCCTGCGCGACCGGCCGCTCCCCGAGATCGGCGTCATGTCCGTTTCCGGAGGTGTCGCAGACCTTCTGGAGTCCGACGATGCTGCCGCGCTACTCGGTCGCGCCGACGCAGCACTCGGGCTCGCGAAGGGCTCGGGTCGTGACACGGTGATCACGACTGCCCGCAACTAGCAGCGCGCTCGCCTCGCTGAGACCGCTTCGACTGATGGCGCTCCTTGGGCTGCGCGCGCTAGGAGCGTCGGCGCGCCAACGCCCACCGGGCGGCCTCGACCTCGTGCAGCGACAGGAACGGGACGTACGTGGATAGGCTGATCACGCCTAGCTCGGGCAACCGGTCTCGCTCGCAGACGAGTCGGCTCGCAGCAGCCTTCTGCATGCGGATCGTCCACGCTGAATATGCATCCGCACGTCGCTCATTCTCGAGCGCGTGGATGATCGCCGGTCGGGCCAGCTCGTAGGGGAGAGCAGCGAGAGCGGCCGGATCGTCGACTGCTCGGACGGTGAACACGCCTTCCGCCGTCCGCAGCGTCACCCGTCGACCCGTTCCAGCGCTGAAGACAGCCTCGGGGGCGGACGTTGCCAGAGCTACACCGCTACCTCCGGGAAGCCAACTCGGTGCCGGCGAGACGACGATCCTCCGCGCGAGGACGGGCGCGTACGTCGTCCGGAATCGTGCGACGTCACCCGCCGAGGGACGGGCGACCGCGAGCCGATCGAGAATGTCGCGCGCCCTCAGCTCGTCGCCGATGATGCCGCGTGCGACAGAGAGGCTCCCGCCGGCGTCGGCCAACGCCGATCGATACGCGGCCGCGCTTCCGCCGAACCGAACGCCGACGATACGACTCTCGACGGTTAGCGCATCAGTCGGAGACACCCGCACGCGCTCGCGCTCGATCGAGCGCACGACGAGCGCCGTAAGCGCGAGCTCACGGTCGCGCGTGAGCTTGGCGAGGGTGGCCACGCTCGCCGCGGTGAGAGCGCTCGTCCCGTACATACAACGGGTTCCCGCAGGCATGTCGAGCTGGCCGGTACGCCGGTCGGCGTCGAGCTCCCGCCCAAGGATGCCCGGTGCGTCGCAGAGGCCAGGATCGCGCGCCCACAACCACACGCACGCGGCATAGGTCTTGTCCGGGTCGTTGGATCGTTCGTCGCGCTGCGCCCAACCCCACGACCACAGGTGAGCAAGCCGGAGCTCGCGAGCGACCTGATGCACGGCGAGCGCCTGCCACTTGCCGACGCTGAACCAGCGCGACCGAGGTGCGAGACCTTCCCGTCCACCACTTCCCGATCCGGTTTGAAAGCCGATCATGATCCCGATCCGGCTCGCAGGAATTCCGACCGCGAGAAGCCTGGACGCAGACTGTCGATATCGCACCCGCAGGCGCCGCGACCCGTCGACCGCACCGTCCCGCCAGATGAGGTTCGCGTTCGCGTAGTTCTCGAGGACGAGGTCCGACACTGCCGCAATGGACCTCCACCAGGCCGCTGCGTCACCGCCCGTGAAGGGCTGGCTCGAGACCAGAAGCGCGGGGCGCCCGCCTCGCTGCGACAGTCGGCTCACGAACCGAAGGACGTTCGCTCGGTAACGCTCCGCCGTCGGCGTCAGCGGCGTGGGCAACGACGCTCCCCAAAGCTCGTTCAGAGCGATCAGCGGCTGCTGGCAGCCACTGACCGACACGGCGTAGTCGAAGAGTGAGTCCGCCCGCTTCTCGATGAGGCCCGCATCGGCGGGGTCCGAAGGAGTGCCGACGCGCTTGCGCAGATACATGTCCCAGTGCACCGTCCCCGCCCCTGCACCTCGAGCCTCAGCCGCGAGGTCGGGCCCGCCGGTTGCGACGACCACGCCAGGACGAGCAAAGCGGTCACGCCAGAACGAGACCGAGGAGTCCGCGAAGTCGATCCAGACCGGCTGCGTTTCCGAGAGTCCGCACGAAAGTGCACGTGCGGTGGACGGGGCAGCCGAACCAGTCCCCGGCCACGCAAGAAAAGCGAGAAAAACGGCGATTGCTGCGACGAAAACCCTGCACATGGGCATCAGAGGTAGCAGAAAGTCGTAAAGGAGCGGGGTCAGACCCGTGGGGTCAGACCCCTAACTGAATCAGCCGGGGTCTGGCCCCCTTGGGCCAGACCCCGGCTGCGCCTTTCTAGTCCTCCGCCGGAGGCGGCTCGAGCCCGGCTGCCTCGCCGTCGACGTCGAGCGGAGGCCCTTCGTCGAGCGGGAGGTCGAGCGCGGTGAGGTCGAAGCCGTCGCCCTCGCCGATCTCCTCGAGAGCTGCGAGTAGCTCGGCCTCGGCCTCGGGCCGCGCGAACGTCACCGGAAGCGGCTCAGTCGGCTCGATCGTGATCCCCCGGTACTGCTTGAGACCGGTCGCAGCCGGGATCAGCTTGCCGATGATCACGTTCTCCTTGAGCCCGTTGAGGTGGTCGACCTTGCCTTCGATCGCAGCGTCGGTCAGGACCTTGGTCGTCTCCTGGAAGGACGCCGCCGAGAGGAACGACTCGGTGGCGAGCGACGCCTTGGTGATGCCGAGAATGATCGGCTCGAACGTCGCCTGCTCCTTCTTCTCCTTCTTGGCGCGAAGATTCTCGCGCTCCAGTACGACACGGTCGACGAGCTGCCCCGGTAGGAGAGCCGTTTCACCGGCGCTCTCGACGCGAACCTTCTTCAGCATCTGCCGGACGATGAGCTCGATGTGCTTGTCATGGATCTCGACGCCTTGCGACTTGTAGACCTTCTGCACCTCGCCGACGAGGTACAGCTCGGTCGACGTCGCACTCTTGAGCATCAGCAGGTCAGCCGGGTTGAGCGACCCCTCGTTGAGAGGATCTCCGGCCTCGACCATCTGCCCATCGACGACGCTGAACCGTGTCCGACGGGGGAAGCTGTACTCCTTCGGATTGGGGAGCTCGCCGCTGTCGTCGAGCGCGGTCGGCGTGACCGTCACCTTGATCGTGCGGTCGGCCTCCTCGATGTCCACCTTGCCGGAGAGCTCAGCCAGTGTCCCCGCGCCCTTCGGATTGCGAGCTTCGAAGATCTCGACGACGCGCGGTAGGCCGTGGGTGATGTCCGCACCGGCCACACCGCCGGTGTGGAACGTCCGCATTGTCAGCTGCGTCCCGGGCTCGCCGATCGACTGCGCGGCGATGATTCCGACCGCGTCGCCGATCTCGGTCAAGCCACCCGTGGCCAGGAACGTCCCGTAGCAGAGGCGGCAAAGCCCGTACTCGCTCCGGCACTTGAGCACCGAGCGCACGGGCACGGTCGCGGTCTCGGCATACTCGCCGAACTCCTCGACGAGCCGGCGCAGTGCGCTCATGGTGATCTCAGCGCCCTTCTCGACGATCACGGTCTTGCCGGGCTTGCCGTCCTTGATCGGCTTGGCGATGTCGGATGCGGCGACGCGCCCGGCGACGCTCTTGTTCGGTGAGTCGTCCAGGATGAGCCTGAGCTTGATGTGATCGTCGGTGCCGCAGTCCTCCTCCCGCACGATCACGTCCTGCGAAACGTCGACGAGACGCCGGGTGAGGTACCCGGAGTCCGCGGTGCGAAGCGCTGTGTCCGCGAGGCCCTTCCGTGCACCGTGTGTCGAGATGAAGTACTCGAGAACGGTGAGGCCTTCCATGAAGTTGGCCTTGATCGGCCTCGCGATGATCTCGCCCTTCGGATCGGCCATGAGGCCGCGCATTCCGGCCAGCTGGCGGATCTGGTTGAACGAGCCACGCGCGCCCGAGTTGGCCATCATGAAGATCGGGTTCGTCTCCTCGAGGTTGTCCATCATCCGGTCGGCAACCTCGTCGGTCGCCTCGGTCCAGATGGCGACGATGCGCTCGTCGCGCTCCTCCTCCGTCATGAGGCCGCGGTCGTACTCACGCCCGACCTTCGTGACCTCCTCCTCGTAGCGCGCGAGAATCTCCTCCTTGTCGGGCGGGATGACGATGTCGTTCTTCGAGATCGTGATCCCGGCGCGGGTGGCGAAGCGGAACGTGAGCGACTTGATGACGTCGAGAGCGGACGCGATCGTGTTCGGCCCGTAGAGCTCGACGAGCTCGCCGATGAAGGCGTCGAGCTCTCGCTTCGTGAGCGTCTTGTTCCGGAAGGAGTGATCCTCGGAGTCGCCATCGGTTGCCTCGTGGAGCGCCCGCTCGACCTCCGCATTGAAGATGACGCGTCCCGGCGTCGTCATCAGCCGCTCGCCACCCCACTCGTACTCGATCGGATCCTGGTAGTCGACCGAGCCCGCATCGACGGCGAACTCCACGTCTTCCTCAGTGCGGAAGCGCGGGAGCCCGTGCTTGCCGAGCGTCTTGGCCATGTCCGCCGCCGTGGTGTTCACCAGGTCGTGCTTGCAGTACGTGAGGAAGTACGCCCCGAGCACCATGTCCTGGTTCGGGGTCGCGAGCGGCCGACCGCTGGCCGGCGAGAGGATGTTGTTGGACGAGAGCATGAGCACGCGAGCCTCGGCCTGCGCCTCGGCCGACAGGGGCAGGTGCACAGCCATCTGGTCGCCGTCGAAGTCGGCGTTGAACGCCTGGCAGACCATCGGATGGACCTGAATCGCCTTGCCCTCGACGAGCACCGGCTCGAATGCCTGGATGCCGAGGCGATGCAGCGTCGGCGCCCGGTTCAAGAGCACCGGATGCTCGGCGATGACCTCCTCGAGAACATCCCAGACCTCCGGGATCATCGACTCGACCATCTTCTTGGCGGCCTTGATGTTCTGGACCGCCTTACGCTCGACGAGCCGGCTCATGATGAACGGCTTGAAGAGCTCGAGGGCCATGAGCTTCGGCAGCCCGCACTGATGGAGCTTCAGGTTCGGGCCGGCGACGATCACCGAGCGGCCGGAGTAGTCGACGCGCTTCCCGAGCAGGTTCTGACGGAAGCGGCCCTGCTTGCCCTTCAGCATGTCCGAGAGCGACTTCAGAGGGCGATTGCCCGGGCCGGTCACGGCGCGGCCACGGCGGCCGTTGTCGAACAGTGCGTCGACGGCCTCCTGCAGCATGCGCTTCTCGTTGTTGACGATGATCTCGGGCGCGCCCAGGTCGAGCAGCCGCTTCAAGCGGTTGTTCCTGTTGATGACGCGCCGGTAGAGGTCGTTGAGATCGCTCGTGGCGAACCGCCCTCCGTCGAGCTGCACCATCGGGCGGAGCTCCGGCGGGATGACGGGCACTGCCTCGAGGATCATCCACTCGGGCTTGTTGCCCGACTTGATGAAGGCCTCGACGACCTTGAGGCGCTTGATGCCGCGCTGCTGCTTCTGGCCCTTCGACGTCTTGATGATCTCGCGCAGCGAGAGCGACTCCTCGTCGAGGTCGAGGTCGCGGAGCAGGTCGCGCACAGCCTCGGCGCCCATGCCACCACGGAAGTAGACCCCGAAGCCGTAGGGCGACCCGAACCGGTCTTTCAGCTCACGGAAGATCTGCTCGTCGCCGACGATCATCTTCGGCTCGAGCTCCTTGAACAGAAGCCACGTCTGCTCGAGCCTTCGAACTGCGTCGACGGCAGCCTCTCTCGTGTCCTCGCGACGAAGGTCGATGTCGGCGACCATCTCGCGCACCTTGAGCGCCCACTGGCTGACCGCGTCAAGGTCTTCCTTCCGCGTGCCCTCGACGAGACAGAGGTCGTACGCGAGCTCGCGCACCGCCGCCGCGTCGGCCTCGGGATCGACGGAAGCAAGCACGGCCGCAAGCAGGCCGTTGCCGACCTCACGCGCGCGGTCGAGGTTCTTGCGCTCGACGTCGGCGACGAGCGCCGCATCGTCCTCCGACAGCTCGGCACCGCTGAGCAGCCCCTCCTGAAGCCGCTTCAGGTGCTTCGTAATCGCACCCTTCTTGGATCCGGACGCCTTGTCGAGGTCGGCGCGGAGGGGTGCAAATGCAGCCTCGATCTGGACGGCAGCCGCAGCCACCGATTCGACCTCGCGCGGCGCCAGTCGACGATCCTCACGGGTCGCCGTTTGACGAACGAGCTCGCGAACGCGTCGCGGATCCTCGTTCGTGATCTTCTTGGCGAGCTCGACGAACACCCCGCTACCGAGAGTCCGGACGTCCTCGAGCGTCGGCAGCACAGCTTCCTCGGCCCAGTTGTTCAGGCCGCGGACCCAGAAGTCGTCGTCCTCGTCGAAGTTACGCTCCTTGCCTGCGGCGAAGAAGTCCCGCCGCCGGGCGAAGCGATCGTCGAGGCCCGAGAGGGCTTCGTCGCGATCGAGGTAGATTCGCTCGCTCTCGCCGGCGACCTTGTCCTCGAGGTCAGCGAGATCGGCCTGACGCTTCTCGCGATCCACCCCGGTGACGATCGAGGCCGCGAAGTACAAGACCTTCTCGAGCTCGCGCGGAGCGATGTCGAGCAGGTAGCCGATGCGGCTCGGCACGCCCTTGAAGAACCAGATGTGCGAGACGGGGGCGGCGAGATCGATGTGCCCCATGCGCTCGCGGCGCACCTTCTGGCGGGTCACCTCGACGCCGCAGCGCTCGCAGATGATGCCCTTGTAGCGGACGCGCTTGTACTTGCCGCAGTAGCACTCCCAGTCCTTGGTCGGACCGAAGATGCGCTCGCAGAAGAGGCCGTCACGCTCGGGCTTGAGCGTGCGGTAGTTGATCGTCTCCGGCTTCGTCACCTCACCGGAGGACCAGTCGCGGATCTGCTTGCTCGATGCCAGGCCAATCCGGATCGAGTCGAAGTCGTTGATGTCGGGACCGCGTCTACTGGTTTCCATCTAGAGCCTCGAACCTCTCTCTCTCAAGTTCGTGATGTGAGGGATCACTCTTCGACCTCGACGTCAGCGAGGTCGACCTCGAGTGGGGCTGCCCCCTCGCCTTCGACGCTGGGGAGCTCCTCGTCGGCTGCGAGCACGAGCTCGCCACCCTCGTCCGGGCGCTCCTCGCCCTCCTCGACCTCTTCGGCCGTAGGTTGGCGCACGGCCGCGCGCAACGAGCCGGGCGACAGGTCGATGCCGAGCTCCTCGGCCGCTCGGAGGAGCTCGTCGTCCTCCTCGCGAACCTCGACCTCACGGCCCTCGTCGGAGAGCACCTGGACGTCGAGGGCAAGAGACTGCATCTCCTTCAGGAGCACCTTGAAGGACTCGGGGATCGACGGCTCGGCGATGTTCTCGCCCTTGACGATCGCCTCGTAGGCCTTCACGCGCCCGATCGTGTCGTCGGACTTGATCGTGAGCATCTCCTGGAGCGTGTACGCCGATCCGTACGCCTCGAGCGCCCAGACCTCCATCTCGCCGAAGCGCTGGCCGCCGAACTGCGCCTTGCCTCCGAGCGGCTGCTGCGTAACGAGCGAGTACGGCCCGGTCGAACGGGCGTGGATTTTGTCGTCGACGAGGTGGAGGAGCTTCAGGATGTACATGAAGCCGACCGTCACTTCTTGCTTGAACGGCTCGCCGCTCTTCCCGTCGTAGAGCTCGACCTTGCCCGAGCAACGGTTGCCGCGGGCCGCGGAGTCGTCGACGTTCATCGCGAGCATTCCCTCCGAGCCGAAGGCGCGAGCGAGCTCGACCAGAGCATCGTCGACGTCCCCCTCGGTCGCTCCGTCGAACACCGGAGTCGCGACACAGCGCGGATCCGGAGCGTTGATCGGTGCCCGCGCGCTGACCGGACCACCTTCGGGGAAGACGCCGTGCGCGGCTGCCCACCCCAGGTGGGTCTCGAGGATCTGACCGATGTTCATACGGCTCGGGACGCCAAGTGGGTTGAGCACGACGTCGACGGGGCGTCCGTCCTCGAGGAACGGCATGTCCTCTTCGGGGACGATCTTCGAGATCACACCCTTGTTGCCGTGCCGGCCGGCGAGCTTGTCGCCCTCGGCGATCTTGCGCTTCTTCGCGACGTAGACGCGAACGAGCTCGTTCACGCCCGGCGGGAGGTCGTCACCCGCGTCACGGGCGAACGTCTTGACGCCGATGACCTTGCCGCCCTCGCCGTGCGGAACCTTGAGCGACGTGTCGCGAACCTCGCGTGCCTTCTCCTTGAAGATCGCACGGATCAGCTTCTCCTCGGCAGTGAGCTCGGTCTCGCCCTTGGGCGTCACCTTGCCGACGAGGAGCTCGCCCGAGGTGACCTCGGCGCCGATACGCACGACGCCGCGCTCGTCGAGATTCGCGAGCGACTCCTCCGAGCGGTTCGGGATGTCGCGCGTGATCTCCTCGTCACCGAGCTTGGTCGAGCGGGCGTCGATCTCGTACTCGTGGATGTGGATCGAGCTGAGCACGTCGTCCTTCACGAGCCGCTCCGAGATCACGATCGCGTCCTCGAAGTTGAAGCCCTCCCAGGGCATGAACGCCACGAGCAGGTTCGCTCCGAGTGCCAGCTCTCCGCCGTCGGTCGAGCTGCCGTCGGCGAGCACCTCGCCCTTCTTGACCTTGTCCCCGAGCGTGACGACGGGCTTCTGATGTATGAGCGTGCCCTGATTCGAGCGCATGAACTTCGTGAGCGGGTACTCGTCACGCGTGCCCCTGCCCTCGACCACGATGCGCTCGGCGTCGACGTCGATCACCGCACCGTCGTTGCGCGCCAGCACGACGTCGCCCGAGTCCACAGCAGCCCGGAACTCGAGCCCGGTGCCGACGAGCGGCGCCTGCGGGATCATCAGCGGGACGGCCTGCTTCTGCATGTTCGCGCCCATGAGCGCGCGGTTCGCGTCGTTGTGCTCGAGGAACGGGATGAGCGCCGTCGCGACCGAGACGATCTGGGCCGGCGAGACGTCCATGTACTCGACATGCTTCGGCAGGACCATGACCGCCTCGCCCTCGCGCGAACGGCAGAGCACCTGGTCGTTCTGGAACTTGCCCGTCTTCGGATCGACCTGCTCCGACGCCTGGGCGATCGTGAACTGACGCTCCTCGGCGGCGTCGAGGTAGATGATCTCGTCCGTCACCTTGCCACTCTTGACGACGCGGTACGGCGTCTGGATGAAGCCGAACTGCGACACCGTGGCGAACGACGCGAGCGAGCCGATGAGGCCGATGTTCGGACCTTCCGGGGTCTCGATCGGGCACATGCGCCCGTAGTGGGTCGGGTGCACGTCGCGCACCTCGATGGGCGCGCGCTCGCGGGTCAGGCCGCCCGCGCCGAGCGCCGAGAGGCGGCGGCGATGGGTGAGCCCGGAGAGCGAGTTCGTCTGGTCCATGAACTGCGAGAGCTGCGAGGAGCCGAAGAACTCCTTCAGCGCCGCCACGACCGGCCGGATGTTGATGATCGTCTGGGGCGTGATCGTGTCGACGTCCTCGGTGGTCATCCGCTCCCGGACGACACGCTCCATCCGGTAGAGCCCGACTCGGAACGCCTCCTGGATCAGCTCGCCCGTCGTGCGCAGGCGGCGATTGCCGAAGTCCTCGTACTCGTCGAGCTCCCCGCGGATCGGATCGCGCGAGAGCTGAGCTGCGTCGGCCGCGAAGTCCTTCGCGTCCTCGGGCACGCCGAGCTTCGTCGGGAGATCGACGAGCCTGCGCACGAGAGCGAGGATGTCCTCGGTGGTGAGCACGCGTGTGTCCTCGGGCACTTGAACGCCGAGCCGCTGGTTCAGCTTGTAGCGACCGACCTTGGTGAGGTCGTAGCGCTTGGGATCGAAGAAGAGAGACCGAAGCAGGTTCCTCGCGTTGTCCAGCGTTGGGGGCTCACCGGGGCGCTGCTTCTTGAACACCTCGATCAGCGCCTCTTCCTCGCGAGTCGTGGGATCCTTCTCCAACGTGTTCGCGATGTACGACGAGCCGCCGAACAGCTCGAGGATCTTCTCGTTCGAGGTCGTGTCGAGTGAGAAGCCAGTCGTCGGGTCCTCTGCAGGCAGCGCCCGCAGGAGCGTGGTGATCGGCAGCTTGCGCTTGCGGTCGATGCGAGCGAAGACGAGGCCCTTCTTGTCGATCTCGACTTCGAGCCACGAGCCGCGTGACGGCATGAGGTTCGCCATGAACACCTGCTTCGTGGCGTCCTTCGGCTCCATCAAGTAGGCGCCTGGGCTGCGGACGAGCTGCGTGACGATCACGCGCTCGGTCCCGTTGATGATGAACGTCCCCCAGGGAGTCATCATCGGGAAGTCGCCCATGAAGACCCGCTGCTCGCGGATCTCGCCGGTCTCCTTGTTGACGAATCGGACCGTGATCGAGAGCGGGACCTGGTACGTCAGGTCCTTCTCGCGGCACTCCTGGATTGTGAATTGCGGATCCCCGAACTCGTACTCACCGAAGTCGACGGCGAGCGTCCCCGTGTAGTCCTCGATCGGCGAGATGTCGTCGATGGTCTCGCGAAGGCCATCCTGGATGAACCAGCTGAAGGACACCTTCTGGATGTCGATGAGGTTGGGGAGGTCGAGGACATGCTTCAGGCGCGAAAAGCTCTTACGCGCGCGCGGCGCGACAGCAACGCTGCTCAAGTGTGAAAGCCTCCCTTTAAATGCGTGCAGGGTTGGACGGGCGGAGCCTCGGGCGAACCTCGAAGGATAGCGCACGAGCGCACCTCACCGCAACCGCCTTCGGAGCGGGTGGAGTGCGTCACAGAACAATAGCGGACGAGGCAAGAGCTGGGTGAGACAGGTTGGTCACACCTACCTTGTAGAAGCCGAGGCCAAGCA
>Ga0193738_1000795_pt1 | contig 14382 bp, 11 predicted proteins | sample L2a1metaG_FD_144927 | JGI IMG/M metagenome (GOLD analysis project Ga0193738, IMG submission 144927) | Soil microbial communities from a riparian zone of the East river system, Colorado, United States - L2a1 | ecosystem: Environmental > Terrestrial > Soil > Riparian zone | place: USA: East River...
AGAATTCAAAAACCGGATAATCTATTTACATTTAGAAAGCTAAAAGATCAATTTGAAAAGTAAGAGCATCATACCAGGCATAATTCTTCTGTTGATATTACAGCAACCTGTTTTCAGCCAGGTTATTTCCTTTTCTCATCTTAATACTTCAAACGGGTTATCGGATAATTATATACAAAGTCTTGTAATTGATAAGAAAGGGTTTTTATGGATCGGTACCAGCGATGGATTAAATAAGTATGACGGTCATACTATTACCACTTGGTTTACATCATCGCAGGTTGGTTTGCCGTCAGACACTATCAGGCAATTATATTGCGACAATAAGAATCGTATTTGGGCATCAACACCTGGAGGTGTTGCATGGTTAGACGGAGAAAGAAAATTTCATCAATTAGAGTTACCCGGCAATAAACAACGGTTTTTTTGTTATGCGGTTTTTGAGATTGAGAATACAGGGGTTGTTTTATTTACAGGAGATGGACATTATGTTTTTAATGAAAGAAAAAGGGAGCTGGAAAAAATTGAATGGTTATCAAGGCTTATTGATAATAAGGGGATGAACATCGCGGTGCCTTTTTCAAAAACGCAGACCATTTATGTGTATGAAGACAAAGTTGTACTTGTAGATCATCAAAAACAGGCAAGGGTATTTGAAAAAGATATTCCCGGGTCTGTGACGTCATGCAGGTACAATGACAACAGTATTGCTGTAGCTACCCGTTCAGGATATGTAACAATTATTGACATCAATACGAGGCAGGAATCAAAGTCGTATAACGTATATAATGAAACCGAAGGAAAGAGATCGAGCCCACGGGTAACTGAAATGGTAAAAGCCTCTGATGGAAGCCTGGCTGTTGCCACCTTGTTGAATGGTTTAATAATTATTGACAGTATAACGAATAAAACAACAGTGTACAGGCATGATCCGCTGAATGTTTCAACCATTTCTGCTAATATTTTATACCGTGTTTTTGCCGGGAATAATGGTGAATTGATAACAGGTTCTCAATCTACCGGGGTAAGTATTTCTAACATTAATAACAAGGGCTCGGTTTATAAAAAAGTATTCAGGGATAAGCAGGGAAATATTTTCGATGGACATGTTAATGTGATAACAGAGGATAAGGATGGTTTTATCTGGATAACAGCAATTGATCGTCTTATCAAATGGGATAAAAAGAATAACATCTCAGTTTTTTATTATTACTTCTTTAATGACGCTAACCTCGGTCCGCGCAATCTTGAGTTTCGAACGATTTGTATTGATAAAAAAGACAGGATATGGGTTAGTGCCATTGGCGCCGGTGTTGCATTGTTTAATAGACAAACAGGAGCTTTTCAATTAATAACAAAGGATACTTCATTAGGCCCCGCAGTAAAAAGTACTTATGTAAATGCATTGATGGAAGACGGTGATGGCAATATCTGGGCTTGCAGTTTTGGTGGAGTGTATCGTATCGATCCAACTAATTTTAAGATCACCACATTTTATGAGCACCCGGTATTGAAAGAGGTGGCTTCAAAAGTTGTGATCTCTTTGTTTGAGGATAGTTCACGACGGCTCTGGATGGGAACTCAACGATTTGGTATCTATTGTTACGATAAGAACAAAGATCACCTTATCAATTATGCTACAACGAATGGTTTATTGAATAATTCGGCCAATTCAATTGTTGCTGACCGGTATGGGAATATTTATACGGCTCATCTAACCGGCTTTAGCGTTATTGCTCCAAATGGAACAATAAAGAGTTTCTCTAAATCAAACGGAATGCGATATGCCCGTTGCGAAAGTATTGTAACAGACGATCAGGGTTATGCATGGATCTCCAATAATAAATGTCTTGTAAAATATGATCCTGTTGAAAATAAACTTGAATATTTTGAAGAGAATGCAGGCATCAGTACTGATGGTTTTCGTTTTGATGCGTCCGGTAAATCAAAAGATGGGATTTTATATTTTGGCACAAACCGCGGCATAAATTATTTTGATCCATCCCTGATAAAAAATCACACTGCTCATCTTCGTGTAAACATTTACCAGGTTTCATTGCCAAATTCTGTTATTGCTTTTGATAGTTCACGATTAATTAAGACGAAGTATACGGAGAACAGTGCACAGTTTTATTTTACAGCCGTTAATCTTACTGGTTCACGCAAAATTGCGTATGAATACATGCTGGAGGGGTATGATAAAGAATGGCAAAAAGGAACTGATATACATGATGCCCGTTATCCATCATTGCCGCCCGGTAAATATAATTTTATAGTAAAGGCAAGCATTGATAAAATAAACTGGACAGCAGCTTCAAATAAAGTAAGTATAGAGGTGATACCGCCAATTTGGAAAAGATGGTGGTTTGTTCTTGGTACAACTGTTTTACTTGTGGGATTTATAATTGCAATAATTCAACTTAGAATAAACCGTATTCGGTATAAAGAGAGATTAAAAACTATTTATAACAGGAAAATATCAGAGACTGAAATGAAAGCGTTACGGGCACAAATGAATCCGCATTTTATTTTTAACTCACTCAATTCGATCAATAAGTATATTCTGAAAAGCGATCATACAAATGCATCCCGCTATCTTACTCGTTTTGCCAAATTGATCCGCCTGATACTTGACAATTCAAACAGCAGGGAAGTGCCTCTATCCAGCGAACTGGAAGCATTGAAACTTTATATTGAAATGGAATCACTCAGGTTCACCAATAAATTTTCAATGGAAATAATTGTTGATGATAATGTAAGCCCCGATACGTTGCAGGTGCCGCCGCTTATTATTCAACCCTATGTTGAAAATGCCATTTGGCATGGATTGTTGCATAAGGAAAATGGAGGCCGCTTGTCTGTTTATATAAAAAAGACCTCTGATAACATGTTGCAATGTGTGATAGAAGATAATGGTATTGGAAGATCCAGGGCTAATGAATTAAAAAGTAAATCGGCAACGCAGAACAAATCATTGGGCATGAAACTGACAGAGGAAAGGATCGCAATGCTGAACCAGTATGCGTCTCTAAATGCAAGCATCGATATTATTGACCTGGAAAATGACAATGGTGAGGCAACAGGAACAAAAGTCATTTTAACGATACCTATTTAATTAAAAACATTTTTATGATAAGCTGTATTTTAATTGATGACGAAGCGGATAGTCTTGAGGTAATGGAAATGTTATTGAAAACATACTGCCCGCAGGTAAAAATAGAAGCAGTTTGTAATAGTGCTGAAAACGGGATTGCTGCAATTAAACAATATCGACCTGATGTTGTTTTTCTCGATATTGAAATGCCCAATATGAATGGATTTGATATGCTGGAAAAATTTGATGAATTATTTTTTGACGTGGTTTTTATTACCGCCTACCAGCAATTTGCAATTAAAGCTTTTCGGTACAGTGCATTGAATTATTTATTAAAACCGGTTGATTCAGATGACCTGGTAAAAACAATTGAAAGGGTGGAAAAAAAGAAATCTCCGCCGATGAAGGAACAAATGGAAATGCTGATGCAGCAAATGCGAAGCTCCGAAAAGCAAACTGTTCCCCGAATAGCTTTAACAACATCAGATGGAATGTTGTTTGTGATGACTTCAGATATTATTTTCTGTGAATCAGACAGTAATTATACAAAGGTGATCCTAAAGGACGGCAGGAAGATACTTGTTTCGAAACCCATGAAAGAAATCGATGAAACTTTATCGGGACCGGATTTTTATCGTATTCACAATTCATATCTTATTAATCTTAATCATATAAAAAAGTATGTTCGTGGGGAAGGCGGCTATGTTATCATGGCAGATGGATCCAATGTTAGCATCTCCCGAACAAAGAAGCAGGAATTTGTAGATCTATTTTCCAAATTCTAAAAGAAGAAAATGATAGAAAAATATTTATGGATAGCAGGAACATTGCCATTGCTGATATTGGGAACGCTTCATCTTATTTATACTTTCTTTTCAAATAAGTTTTCTTCAACAAATAAATCACTGGAAGAAGAAATGAAAATTTCATTTCCAGTCATCACCCGGAAAATAACTATGTGGAAGGCATGGATCGGGTTTAATGCCAGCCATAGCATCGGTGCCATGTTTATTGGAACCGTAAATTTATTTATCGCCACATTTCATTTTTCCATTCTCCAAAATTCAATTTTCTATCTTTTGCTCAATATTGTTACCATTCTTTTTTACCTATGGCTTGCAAAGAAATATTGGTTCAGCATTCCTCTTATCGGAGTTACCATCAGCAGCTGTTGTTTTGTTACGGCAGGCATTATTATCCTGGTAAAATAAAAGATTTACCATTTTCTCAGTCAGTTATACCATTTGATCATAACCGTTTTCAATCCCCTCCCAGGATATATATTTTCGGGTTGTAATTAAAAACTATTAACTATTAAACTTTTTTAAAATGCAAATCGTAAAAGCTAATGCAACGAAATTTTTAAAATTCATGACGATCATGCTTTTCTCCGGTCTCACCTTTATTTCCTGTAAAAAAGATGAAGTTGAAAAACCATCTGCTCCTGCAGTTGAAGGCGCCTATTTCGGCAAGTATGGATTTGGCAATGATGTACCTTCCGAAGATCAGAAATACAATATTAAGGCAGGTGGAGTTTTCCAGGAGATCGGTATTAATTCAGGAACGGTTGTCGGCGAAGGAACATGGCAAATGAATGGAAATGTTTTGACCGCTACTTACACTATTGTGTGGGCTCCCTTTAGCAAGTATTCTATCAGCGCCACATTTGATCAGGCTACAGGTAAATTAACAGGAACATGGGGTAATGATAATAATGCTTCTGATGGTGGAAAGATAGATATGGTCAAACTATAAATAGAAAAGCTGTTAAAATTTAGAAAGCTGTTCCGGTTATTCCTGGACAGCTTTTTAGGTTAACGACTTATTGGAGACTTCATTATTACAGTTGACAACGTGCAGAATACTCATTTAAACTGCTGACTACTCAAATTTTTGTACGGCTGCTCAATAAAACGTACTGCATCACAACACTTTAGTAAATTCAAAAGGAGTTTAATATACGCCGATCGATTATGAGTAAATTTATAATACAATAATACATTGAGGAGGATCAGCCATATTACGCTAAAACTATTTCTTATGTTAATGCCCCTGGCAACATGGGCACAATCCGCTTATTTTTCTCATATCACCACTGAAAACGGTCTTACCAGTAATAATATACGTTCACTGGCTGTAGATAAGAGTGGTTTTCTTTGGATCGGCACAATGGATGGGCTTAATGTTTATGATGGATATTCGGTTACCGGTTATTACAAAAAAGATCACGCAGAAATAGCAGCAAGTAATATCATTCATTTAACAGTAGATAAAGAGAATAACAAATGGCTCGGCACATATGAAGGAGTAACCCGTGTGGATGCAAATAGGAAATTTGAAAGGATCATTCTTAGGGACACGGTATCAAGGTTTGGTTGCCGCACAGTTATGGATACAAAAACCTTTGGCGTTATTCTATACACCAGCCTCGGACAATTTTACTTTAGTAAAGCAAATAAATGGCAACAACTGGAATGGATTCCCGGGACAATGCGTTACCGGGGTTTTAGTGATGCTGCTCCTTTTTCGGAAGACAAAATAATTTATGCTACCGATAGCCTTGTAATGATCATGGATTATGCTGCAAGACGCATTATATATGAACAACCCTTTTCCAATGTATCAAGTGTTTGCAGGGTAAATGAAAATGAAATTGCTATTGGCATCCAGACAGGGCTTGTAAATATAGTTGACATAAGAACAAAAAAAATTGTACGTCAGTACCAGCTCAGGTATGAGTCGGAAGGCAAGATCATCAATACAACGTTGAATGAATTACGTCCTACAAAAAATGGGTACCCCCTGATCGCAGGATCTTACTCCGGCCTGTTTGTTATTGACAGCTCCGGCAAAATAACGATCCATACACATAATCCGATTGATGCCCGTTCTATCACAGCCGATATAATTGTACGGGTTGAAGTAACAAATGATGGAGAGGTGATCACCGGTTCAAGCTTTGCAGGCATTAGCATTTTTAATGTTTATAATAAACCGGCTGGCTTTACAAGGATCTTTATGGACGAGCAAGGAAAATTTTATGATAGTTATTTATCAGATATCGCAGAAGACAGAAAAGGCAATATTTGGATCGGTGCTTATGAAACCATTATTCGGTGGGACAGGAAAAAAAATATTTCGAAATTTTATAAATATTATTCATCCAATACCGGCGATTCACGGGGATTTGAGTCTTGGCGACGGATTATCAATTTTAGACCAGCATTCCGGTCAATATAAAAAGATCCCGCTTGATACTTCGTTTAACGGGGACTTGCAAAATAATTTCGTTGCCAGGTTGATGACTGCATCGGATGGTTTTATCTGGGCGGGAACAGGCTATGGGCTTTTTAAAATAAATCCATTCAATTTTGCCGTCACCAGGTTCAATGATCATCCTCAACTTAAGGAATTGATTGGAAAACGGGTGAATACTTTCCTTGAGGATGAGTTGCATCGCATATGGATAGGAACACAATTCGACGGTCTTTATTGCTTCGATCCTCTAAATAATAAACTTCTTCATTATACTATCAAGGAAGGATTAACATCCAATTCTTGTTATGACCTGTTCGGGGACAAATTGAAAAATATATACGTTGCCAGTCCCAAAGGGTTTAGTATCATTTCGAAAAATGGAAATATAAATTCTTATACACGGGCAGATGGATTAAAATACGATCTCGTTGGTGGTTTTATGGAAGATGATAATGGAAAAATCTGGATGCCCAATGACCGTTCCCTCATCAAATATTCGCCGCTAAATAAAACTATGGAAGTATTTGATCACCAGGCAGGGTTTACATCGGATTATTATCGTGTCAATTGTTTCCTAAAAACACAGACTGGTGAATTTTTATTGGGAAGTCGTACAGGAATACATTATTTTTTTCCCGATCAATTGGTTCACCATCCGCCTCTATTAAAGGTTAACATTTACCAGGCTGATCTGAAAGATACTGTCCGCTATACAACAGGAAACGAAAACATAGCTCTTCGTTATTCTTCCAATAATGTCATATTTCGTTTTGCCGCTATTAATTTGCTTGGCTCACATAATATCAGGTACCAATTTATGCTTGATGGTTATGATAAAGACTGGCAACCAGGTATTGATATTCGCGAGGCTCGCTATTCATCAATTCCACCAGGCAATTATACATTTAGATTAAAAGCAAGCCTGGACGGATCGAATTGGATAAATGCAAGCAATGAAATTGGATTAGACATCGTACCACCTTTATGGCAACGTTGGTGGTTTATCGGGGGGCTTGTCTTGATCATTGCAGGTAGTTCTGCTTTATTTCTCCGGTACAGATATAAAAAGCAAAAATTGCAAAAAGAAAAACTTGAAACTGAACAAGCTATTAATTATTTCGCTACAAGTTGATAGACACAGCAATCCGTTGATAGCATTCTATGGGATGTAGCAAGAAACTGTATAGGCCGCCTTCAATTTGAAGACTGTGTGATATACCTGATGGATGATGAGAAAAAAGTACTGGTGCAAAAAGCTGCACATGGTCCTAAAAATCCAAAACAATTCGAAATTGATAAACCTATTGAAATACCACTGGGAAAAGGTATCGTTGGAAATGTTGCTTTGCATGGCCAGGCAGAGATCATCAATGATACTTCAAAAGATCCCCGTTATATTATTGATGATGAAAGAAGAAATTCTGAAATTTCTGTTCCCATAAAGTCGGACGGAAAGGTTTTGGGAGTAATTGATTGCGAACACTCAAAAAAAGCGTTCTTTACTCAAAAACATTTGTCAATTCTTACAACAATTGCTTCCTTGTGTGCTAATAAAATAATCCGTGCAAAAGCGGAAGAAGAAAAGCAAATGGCACAAGCAACGCTGATGGCGACGCAACAAAAAATGACAGAAGTGGAAATGCAGGCCCTCCGGGCACAAATGAATCCGCATTTTATTTTTAATAGTCTTAATTCCATCAACCGCTATATTGTAAAAAGCGACCAGGCTACCGCATCGCTTTATCTTACCCGGTTCGCAAGACTGATACGGTTAATATTGGATAATTCAAACAGTAAGAATGTTATCCTGTCACATGAGCTGGAAGCATTGAAGCTTTATATTGAAATGGAAGCCTTACGGTTTGATAAAAAATTTGCTTATAGGATCGTTGTTGATGAGTCGGTAAACCCTGACAGCGTGGAAGTACCGCCGCTTATCATCCAACCTTATGTAGAAAATGCGATTTGGCATGGATTGTTGCATAAAGAAACACCGGGCTGTCTTTGTATTACCGTAAGTATGCCGGAGGATAATATGCTGCAATGTATTATTGAGGACAATGGTATTGGCAGGCAAAAAGCAAAGGAATTAAAAAGTAAATCCGCTACCACACGTAAATCACTTGGAATGAAACTTACGGAAGACAGGTTGACATTATTAAATAAATATGCTGAAGTGAATGCCAGTGTTGATATTATTGATTTAGTAAATGGAAATGAAGAAGCAGGAGGGACAAAAGTGATTTTGAAAATACCAGTGTGATGGTGAATTGTCAATGGTCAGTAAGAAAATTCGGAAACAATTGCCCACAATTCACCATTGACCATTCACAAAAAAATTAAGAAGTCTTAAAATTTAGAACTATGATACGATGTGTACTGATCGATGATGAAAACAACAGCCTTGAAATGATGGAATGGCTGATCAAGACGTACTGTCCACAGGTAGCTATTGAAGCAATGTGTAACAGTTCCGAGAAAGGAATTGAAGCAATCAATAAATTCAAGCCTGAAGTGGTTTTCCTGGATATTGAAATGCCCCATATGAATGGTTTTGACATGCTGGAACAATTTGATAAGCTTTCGTTTGATGTAGTTTTTTGTACGGCGTATGATCAGTTCGCTATAAAGGCATTTAAATACAGTGCACTGAATTATCTTTTAAAACCCGTTGACCCTGCTGATCTGCAGGAAACATTCCGCCGGCTGGAAGAAAAAAAATCTTCTCCTTCAAAAGAGCAGATCGAATTGCTTTTACAAAATATCAGGGAAAATATGAAGCCCGCTGTTCAGCGTATTGCATTAACAACAGGTGACGGGATGATTTTTGTGGCAGTTGAGAACATTTTATATTGTGAGGCGGAAAGCAATTATACATCTGTTGTATTAAAAGATGGAAAAAAGATCCTGGTATCAAAAGTATTAAAGGATATTGATGAAACGTTATCCGGATCTGGTTTTTACCGCATACATAATTCTTTTCTTATTAATCTCAATCATATAAAAAAATACGTTCGTGGCGATGGCGGATATGTGATCATGGATAATGATGTTACAGTAAGTATTTCACGATCCCGGCGACATGAGTTCATGGAACTTTTTTCAAAGTTTTAAATCAAAATTTTTTATAAGATCCCTGTTAACACAACAGGGATTTTTTTATGTCATCCACATAAAAAAATATTCCTGTTACTCAATGATGCTTTACACAGGCAACTACAGGATTTATTTTTACTGTGTAATTAAAAAACATTAACTATTAAAACCTAACCAAAATGAAAGTTTTAAAAATTGCGTTGATCGCATTGTTTGCTTCGGGGATCTTTGTAGCCTGCAAAAAAGAAAAAACAGAAAATCCTGCTCCATCCATTGAAGGCAGATGGGTGGGTAAATATGGATTTGGAAATGATGTTCCCAGTATTTACTTCAGTTTGAATTTTAAGGCGGGTGGTGTTATTGAAGAAATCAGCTCATCTGACCAGGTAAAAGGTACCGGCACATGGACAATGATGGATAATGTGATAAATGCTCATTATTCGTGGCTTCCCGGCAACCCTAATTCATTTACGATTGTAGCAGCCTTTGATGCTTCAACAGGTAAACTTTTAGGTAACTGGGGTTATGGAAGCAGTGCTACTGACGGCGGCCTTTGGGAAATGACAAAACCATAATCTTATAACAGGTTATGAAGAAACTGTAAAGCGGCTTACTACAAGCCGCTTTTATTTTTCTTTATGTTGATCACTCAAAAAATCTTCTGATTACTCAACCTTATTATTTCCTGGTTTGTACCTGGTGTAAGTTTATGATGAAATTAGAAACATTAATCATTAGACCTTTTATTATGTCAACGAAATTTTTTTTGAGAATGACATCGATAAAAAGAAACTGCTCAACCGCTTCTTTAACTGCTTATTGAATTAGATTCTTTATTAAAAAACAACAATCATGAAAAAGTTTATTTATTTATTTGTTATTATGCTGTTGGCCAATGCTGCATTTGGACAAAATGTAGCTGTCAATACTGATGGGTCAGTGGCGCACGCAAGTGCTTTGCTCGATGTGAAAAGTATGAACAAGGGAATACTTGTTCCAAGAATGACTACTGCACAACGTACAACCATTGCATCACCGGCAACCGGTTTGTTAGTCTATGACACTGATGCAAACAGTTTTTGGTTTTATAATGGAAGTGCCTGGATCAATATTACTGGCCCGGGTGGTGGCGGCAGCGGTGTAAACTGGAAACTTAGTGGTAACAATGGAACAAGTTCATCAACGGATTTTATTGGCACCTCGGATAATCAATCATTGAGATTTAGAGTAAACAATGAGCACTACGGCATGCTTGATACCAATGGTTCAATATTGTGGGGTATGCATACAGGTATGAATAATACAGGCTATAGCAATGTTGCTATCGGAACAAAAGCATTGTATAATAATACAAATATATTTAACCTGGTGGCGGTGGGAGATTCGGCTTTATTTAATAATGGATTGGGTGTAACAAATTTTGGAGAAGGCATGTTCAATACTGCCATTGGGTCTAAATCACTTTTTTCAAACACCAAAGGATATTTAAATACCGCATTGGGTTACAAAACCCTCTTCAACAACACTACCGGGGGTGGCAACACTGCCTTGGGCACACACTCATTATATTATAATACGACAGGGGGTAACAATACTGCTACCGGTAATCATGCCTTACACAACAATACTACCGGTTTTCGAAATTCCGCATTTGGCCAGGCAGCTCTTGCCAGCAACAGTACCGGCAATTATAACACCGCTGTTGGAGATCAGACTTTGAGTGCTAATTATAACGCCAGTGAAAATACTGCAATAGGATTTGCTGCAATGTACCGAAATAGTGATGGGTCAAAAAACACAGCAGTAGGATATGAGGCTCTGGGCTGGGGTCAGTCCGGAAACTACAATACCGGTGTTGGTCACCAAGTTTTAAATGGAAATGAGGGTATATATAACACGGCAACTGGATATTCTGCCGCATCCGCTGGCAGTTATGGTTCAAGAAACAGTGTGTATGGGGCTCTTAGCTTCACTGCTAACTATGACGGACATCAAAATACTGCAATTGGATATCAAAGTATGAATGCAAACACTACCGGCAGCTTTAATGTGGCAGTGGGAAACTCTGGTCTGACTGGCAATAAAACAGGAACATATAACACAACCATTGGCTATAATGCCGATGTTACTATTGACAGCCTGACGAATGCTACTGCGGTTGGTGCAAATGCAATGGTAAACGAAAACAATAAAGTTGTTATAGGAAATTCTTCTGTTACATCGATCGGGGGTTATGCCAACTGGAGCAACTTCAGCGATGGTCGGTTTAAGCAAAATGTAAAAGAAGATGTGCCCGGTTTAGCCTTTGTCAATAAGCTTCGACCCGTTACTTATACTTTAGATGTAGATGCCATCAATGATTTCACTTCAAAAGACCTACCTGCTGAAAAGAAACAGCAGGCAATAAATCCTGAAAAGAAAAATGTAACATATACAGGTTTCATGGCACAGGAGGTAGAAAAAGCAGCAAACGAGCTTGGTTATAAATTCAGTGGCATTGACAAGCCACAGGATGCAAACAAACAAACTTATGCATTACGTTACAGCGATTTTGTAGTACCAATGATAAAGGCTATACAGGAACAACAGAAAATGATCAAGGAGCTGAAAAAAGAAATTGAAGATCTAAAAAAGAATAAATAGCAGGGTTATTTTAACTGATTATATTTAAAAGCGGCCTCGTTTTCCACGGGCCGCTTTTTATTTTACTGTTTCTCACCCCCGTAACCATTTACTCATTACATGTTTTAAAAGCTTTATTCGATTCTATATTGGACAACTTTCGTTTTTAGTAAAATTCATCCCGAAGAGAGCTGCTAAATTATTTCTATCGTATTTTTGTATTCTTATGAAAAAGAGGATCGTCTTAGTGGGGGTTATTTTTATATTGGCAGGATCATTTTCCCAAAATTCTTCTGCTCAGTGTTCCATCTGCACAAAAACAGCACAGCAACTTGGCGAAAAACCTGCAAAGGGTTTGAATTCCGGGATCATTTACCTGATGCTATCGCCTTTCCTTATCGGCGGTTATGTTTTTTATCGTTGGAAAAAAAGTGCTCATACTGATTAAGCACTAACAGAAGAACTTATTTCATTTCCTTTATTTTATCCATGAGCTCATCTGCCTCGTCATAATCCAATTCTTTAAGTTTATAAAACATACTCATTGCGTCACCTTTTTTGTTAGTGGCAACAAAACAAAGCCCTTTATAATAGTACCCAAGTTTTGAACTTTCATCAAGACTGATCGCTTTATTTAATTGGGTAATTGCAAATTCGTACTCATCTTTCATATAATAAGCATAACCGAGCTCTTCCCTGTACCCGGAATCTTCACTATCATATTCAATTGCCTTTAAAAGAATTTTTATTGCGTCATCAAATCTCTCTTTATCGTTATAAAGCCAGCCAAGTTTATAATAAACAGGCTTTGAATTCTCTTCATCCACTGCAAGAGATCTTTCATAGTATTCGATCGCTTTGTCATGATCTTCTTCGATCTCATAATAAATATTTCCAATCCCTCTTATTGCTCCGCCATTGCCGGGGAATAATTCAAGTGTTTTATTATACTCTTCAATTCCTGCTTTTGCATTCTGAAGACTATAATAAGAAAAACCAAGTTCGTTGTATTTATTTTTCTTGCCATCTTTTGATGATGGATTATACTTTTTAAAAAAGTCAACCGCCTCTTCATAATTTTCCAATTCATTACAACACAAGCCAGCCTGGTAATATGCATCGCTGTAATCTGCTTTTTTGCTAATAGCATTTTTAAAAGCAGTTAATGCTTCATCATACTTTTGGTTCTCTTTTAATTTGGATCCTTTGTCATACCATTCTTTTGCGGTGCTTTGTGCAGAAATAATAAATGGAGAAACAAATAGTAAGGTGGGGAAGATGATCCTGGATAGCATGGTTCGATTTTTTCTAAAATTAATTAAGGATCATAATTTTTTCAATAAAATTATCAACATGTAGAAAATAAATGCCCCGGGTTAAGGAGGGTAGCGCCAATTCAAATGAAGACAAACTTGTGTTCGTAATTATTTTCTTTATTTCTCTTCCTGAAATATCTGTCAGCCTGATCGTTGTTCCGGCATCCAGGATACCGTTTATTGTGATCTTGCTTGTTGCCGGATTTGGATAAACTGAAAAATGATTTTCAGTTTTTAATTTGATCCTTTTTTGTATGGAATAAGCAATGCTGTTATCTTTTCCATTTACCCTGAGCCGGTAAATATTATCACCCGGTTCCGGGTTATTGTCAACTGTTTCATAATGATGAACATTTGCTGAAGGATCAATTGTTACAATTTCCATCCAACTATTAAAGCGGTTCATTTTTTCAATTGTGAAAGAAGTCGCTTCTTCAGGGTTTGCTATATCCCATTCCAATTTTACTTTCTTACCCCCAGTAAGTATTGCATTAAAGTAAATAATTCTAATTGGTAAAGCCACCGTGCAACCGGCAGAAGGAGTAACTGATGTTTGATATGAGTAATTAGAGATAGTTGATCCATCGGTCCCATTAACCGCCGGCACAGCTGCGTTACAACCGTTGGGATCAATATTTCGTCCGCCCGTTCCTGCAGAATCATAATGGGTAACAGAAGGGATCGCGCCATTAAAATAAATAACACCTCCACTGCCACCGCCGCCAGCGCCATAACATCTGCCTGAGCTGTTATCATCATCTTCATTTCCTCCATTACCACCAACAGCTTGTATTGTCAGAGCACCGGAATAACTATTTGAAACATTCATAATAATTGTGCCACCAGCCCCACCTCCTGATGCTCCATCATAACTTGTCGATCTTCCATTCTGTCCATTCGCCGAAATTTTATAACCATTACCAATAACATTATTTGCAAGTATTATAATTATTCCGCCACCATTACCACCGGCATAGGATTGCACAGTACTGTTTG
>Ga0193738_1000796_pt1 | contig 14374 bp, 12 predicted proteins | sample L2a1metaG_FD_144927 | JGI IMG/M metagenome (GOLD analysis project Ga0193738, IMG submission 144927) | Soil microbial communities from a riparian zone of the East river system, Colorado, United States - L2a1 | ecosystem: Environmental > Terrestrial > Soil > Riparian zone | place: USA: East River...
CGACATGGATGAATATGTTAGCAAGCAGGTAAGTAACAGCATTTCTTTAAAAGAAGGATTAGAACAGGTGGAAGTGTTTACCCGTGCCAGAACGAACTCACCTGGCACTACTCAAAGAGTTAATGGGTTGTTACCGGAGATCATAACTATTCCTGTGGTTTTTCATATACTTTATCACACTCCAGATCAAAATATAGAAATGGCAGGTCTTGAACGTTTGATAGAAGCTCTCAACCGGGACTTTAATAAAAGGAATGCTGACACTACAAACATCCCATCCGTATTTAAACCCTATGCAACTTCAATGGGCTTTGAATTTAAGCTCGCAACAACGGATCCAAGGGGAGTAGGTACCACTGGTGTTGTAAGAAAATATACACCTATAGGTTACTGGATGTCTGATGATAAAATGAAGTTCAGTGAATCATATGGCGATGATGCATGGGATTCAAAAAGCTATTTGAATATTTGGATATGCAACATGAAGGACGTTCTTGGGTACAGCACACTACCGGGGATGGATCCCAAAAAAGATGGAATTGTTTTAGCCTGGGAAGATCTGTTTGCGCATCGCGGCACGACACCTGCAAAGAATGACCTCAGGACTATTGTACACGAAGTAGGGCATTGGTTAAATCTTTATCATATTTGGGGAGAAGGTTATTGTGGAGATGATAAAGTGCATGATACTCCAAAGCAGAGTAGTTATACTCCCGGTTGCCCGAATGGCACCAGGGTGACATGTGGTAATGGCCCGGGTGGTGATATGTACATGAACTTTATGGACTTTACTGATGATGTTTGCATGAATATGTTTACCAAAGGACAAAGAACAAGAGCCAGGGTACTATTTGAAGCGGGTGGACCAAGAAATTCTATTCTTTATTCGAAGGGATTGAATGCTCCGGTCGGGGAAACCATAGTGCCTCCTGTTGACTTTTATCCAAAATGGTATTATGCACAGGTTTATCCAAATCCTGCAGCCACTTCCATAAACATTTATTTTGATCATGATGAAAGATGGAAAGGTAAAAAAATGGAGATCCTTGATATGAGCGGAAGAGTTGTGTTCAGTAAGATCATCGGTTCAAAAATTGAAACGATTGATGTGAGCCGTCTAACTGCGGGAGTTTATTTTATCCGTGCAGAAAAAGAAGAGGAAAAATTACGCGCCAAATTTATTAAACTATAGAAGAACAACCAATACTAACTGAGAGGCGGGGCTATCGGAAGATGGCCCCTTTTTAAAACCACGATTTATTGGATTATGAATGATTAAGAGGAAAATGAGAAACATCACTCATAAGACGAATCGAAGATTTTACTGACTTTTCAGCACATTTTTTATTTGGAAGTGCTTAAATAAAAAGAAGGATCACAAGTTTCCTCCTAATCCTTTCTAATCATTTTCTAAATCGTGGTTCAAAGGTGTATCGCTTCACCATAAGCCACTTCAATAGCGTCTTTCACACTTTCACTGATCGTTGGATGCGGATGGATGCTATTCAATACTTCCTGGTAAGTAGTTTCTAATTTTCTTGCAGTAACTGTTTGTACAATTATCTCGGTTACATTATAGCCGATCATATGAGTGCCGAGCCATTCGCCGTATTTAGCATCGAAGATCACTTTTATAAATCCTTCCGGGTGACCGGCAGCTGAAGCTTTACCACTTGCACTCAGCGGAAACTTACCGACTTTAATTTCATAACCGGCATCTTTGGCTTGCTTCTCCGTATAACCAACAGATGCAATTTCAGGATAGCAATAAGTACAGCCCGGTACATTATTATAATCGATCGGCTCAGGCTTATGATTATATTTTTTTTCATTGAACCCAATATTCTCAACACAAATGATCCCTTCTTTACTTGCAACGTGAGCAAGTGCCTGGCCCGGTGCACAATCACCAATGGCATAAATGCCGGGAACATTTGTCTGGTAAAATTTATCAACCATTACTTTTCCCTTCTCCGTTTTAATACCGAGTTCTTCCAAACCAATTCCTTCGATATTTGCTGAAACACCAACGGCGCTTAATAACACATCAGCTTCTATTGTTGTTTCTCCGTCGGGAGTTTTCACTTTTGCTTTTACCCCGGCTCCTGAAGTATCAACAGACGTTACCTCACTATTGGTCATGATGGTGATGCCATTCTTTTTAAAATTCTTATCCAGTTCTTTTGAAACTTCTTCATCTTCTACCGGCACTACTCTTGGTAAAAATTCAACGATCGTAACTTTTGTCCCAAGGCTATTATAGAAATAACCAAATTCAACTCCGATAGCGCCACTGCCAACCACGATCATTGATTTAGGTTGATGAGCCAGTGACATAGCCTCGCGATAGCCAATCACTTTTTTACCATCCAGTTTCATGGAAGGCAATTCACGGCTGCGGCCGCCTGTTGCAATGATGATATTTTTTCCTTCGACAATTTTCTTAGTTCCATCAGCTGCGATTACTTCTATTTGACCTTTGGCTTTTAGTTTCCCAAAACCCATATGAACATCGATCTTATTTTTCTTCATCAGGAACTGAACGCCACGACTCATTTTATCAGCTACGCCGCGACTGCGTTTGATGATCGCTTCAAAATTTGGAGTACCACTGGCTTCAATACCGAAATCTTTGGAATGCTTTATATCTTCTAAAACCTGGGCACTTTTAAGCAAGGCCTTTGTGGGAATGCAGCCCCAATTAAGACAAATGCCACCAAGACTTTCTTTTTCTATTATTGCTGTTTTAAAACCTAACTGGGCTGCCCGTATTGCGGCGACATATCCGCCGGGGCCGCTGCCAAGAACTACTACGTCGTAAGCCATAATGTTGATTTGGGATTTTAGATTTAAGATTTCGGATTTTCACCGGGTTGCGAAGCTACTGGAAAACAGGCATTCAAAAAAAGACGACCATGGAACCGGACTCCCAACGGAGCGTCGCAACGGAAGCCAAATCAAGGCTCAATGGCTGGTATCAAAATATTAACTTTGAACCTTTGAAAGTCAAAGCCGTAGCTTATAGGCAGGAATGTCTTAATTGAGGAAAAAAATCTAAGTTGTTTCCCCTACCTTTGCCGTCCTAAATTTTTGTTCATTATGGCTAGAGTATGTCAGGTTACAGGTAAAGTTCCGGTTACCGGGAACAATGTTTCTCACTCAAATATCAAGAGTAAGCGTCGTTTTCTGCCTAACCTGCAGACAAAACGTTTTTTCCTGGCCGAAGAAGATAAATGGATCACCCTGAAGTTATCAACTGAAGGTATCCGTACGATCAACAAAAACGGACTTTACACTGTTGTAAAGGAATTGAGAAAAAAAGGACAACACATTTAAAAAGTTTATCGTTTATAGTTTTTCGTTTTTGGTTTTTTTCTGTGCCACTTAACGATAAACAATAAACCCAAAACAATAAACTAAAAAATATGGCAAAGAAAGGTAACCGTGTACAAGTGATATTAGAATGTACTGAACACAAAGCAAGTGGTCAGCCCGGCACAAGCCGTTATATCACCAAGAAAAATAAAAAGAACAATCCTGAAAGAATGGAGTTGAAAAAGTTCAATCCAATATTAAAAAAGGTAACTGTTCATAAAGAAATAAAATAAGTTTATCGTTTATGGTCTATCGTTTTTGGTTTTAAGCCAGCTTTGATGAACGATAAACTATAAACAAAAAATCATAAACAGAGCAAAATGGCAAAAGCAGCAAAAACCGCGATCAAGACCAAAGATCAAAAGGCAGCATCCGAGGCAAAGAACTGGAGTAAAGTGATCAAGGCTGTGCGCAGCCCTAAAACAGGCGCATATAGCTTTAAAGAAGCGATCGTGCATAAGGATAAAGTGAAAGAGTTCCTGGCGCAGAAGTAATACACCCAACTCCGCCAAAGGCGGAGAGTAATGATATAGCTATCACTCATGGGTGATGGCTTTTTTATTTTATTGATTTGTGTTTCTTTAATTGGGTTTTGAAATTTGTCATTTGTTATTTTTAGACTATGGGATTTCTAAATAAACTATTCGGTAAAAAAGAGAAGGAGAGTCTTGACCAGGGTTTGCAGAAAACCAAGGAAGGATTTTTAACCAAGCTTACCAAAGCTGTAGCGGGCAAAAGCACGGTTGATGAAGAAGTGCTGGATAATTTGGAAGACGCACTGGTAAGCGCCGATGTTGGAGTTGATACGACTATTGAGATCATTAAAAAGATCGAAGAGCGGGTGGCGAGAGATAAGTATTTGGGGACTTCGGAGCTTAATAATATCCTGAAAGAGGAAATCGAGCAATTGCTGGTAGATGCACCTGCATCAAATAGTTATGCTTTTGATTCTGACCTTCCAACGAAACCATATATCATACTTGTGGTAGGTGTAAATGGAGTTGGTAAAACAACAACCATCGGTAAGCTGGCCCATAATTTTAAAGAAGCAGGCAAGGATGTTTTGCTCGGTGCGGCTGATACTTTTCGTGCGGCGGCGGTTGATCAGCTAACTATTTGGAGTGAAAGAGTTGGGGTGCCAATTGTAAAGCAAGATATGGGCAGCGATCCTGCTGCTGTTGCTTTTGATACGGCACAAAGCGCCGTGGCAAAAGGAAGTGAAGTTGTTTTAATAGATACGGCAGGAAGATTGCATAATAAGGCTCATTTGATGGAAGAACTGAGTAAGATCAAACGGGTGATCCAAAAAGTGATCCCGGATGCACCGCATGAAGTATTGTTGGTGCTTGATGGAAGCACTGGTCAAAATGCCCTGGAGCAGGCGAAACATTTTACGGCCGCAACAGATGTAACAGCAATAGCGATCACAAAATTGGATGGCACAGCAAAGGGTGGCGTGGTGCTTGCGATCGCTAATCAATTTAAAATACCGGTAAAATTTATTGGTGTTGGTGAAAAAATGACCGATCTGCTTGTTTTTGATAAGCATGAGTTTGTTGATAGCTTGTTTGATCTTGAAAAATAATTTTAAGCACGAATTAAAAACGAATTACACGAATTCGTTTTTAATTCGTGTAATTCGTGATAAATGAAGACAAAGAAATTACATAAAGACAAAGTAAATATCATCACACTTGGGTGCAGCAAGAACATGGTGGATAGCGAAGTGCTGAGTGGCCAGTTGCTGGCAAACGAAATAGATGTGGTGCATGAGAATAAAAAATCAGATCACAATATTGTTGTGGTAAACACTTGTGGCTTTATAGAAAAAGCAAAAGAAGAATCCATCAATACGATCCTTGAACAGGTTGAATTAAAAAACAGGGGCCGGCTTGATAAAGTTTATGTGACAGGTTGTTTAAGTCACCGGTACAGGGATGACCTGGAAAAAGAAATTCCCGGGGTGGATGCATGGTTTGGTACAATGGAATTACCGTTGATGCTAAAACAATTTGAAGCTGATTACAAAACAGAACTGCTTGGTGAAAGATTGCTGGCGACACCACAGCATTATGCATATCTAAAGATCTCCGAAGGATGTAATCGTACCTGTTCATTTTGTGCGATCCCATTAATGCGTGGCGGGCATGTAAGTAAAACAATTGAAGAGCTTGTAAAAGAAGCCGAAGGTTTGGTAAGACGTGGTGTAAAAGAAGTAATGCTGATCGCACAGGAGCTTACTTATTACGGGCTCGATATCTATAAAAAAAGAATGTTAGCAGATCTTTTACATCGACTTGCTGATGTAAAAGGACTGCAATGGATCCGTTTGCATTATGCATACCCATCAAAATTCCCCCTGGAGATTTTAGATGTGATGCGTGAAAGAGAAAATATCTGCAAATACCTTGATATGCCTTTGCAGCATGCAGCTAATAATATGCTGAAAGCAATGAAACGGCAGATAACAAGAGAGGAAATGGAGGAGTTGATCGTCGCAGTAAGAGAAAAAGTGCCGGGCATTTGTTTGCGTACTACGTTGATCGCTGGCTTTCCCGGCGAAACGCAGGATGATGTGGAAGAATTAAAAATATTTTTACAAAAGCAGCGGTTTGACCGTGTCGGCATCTTTACATACTCACATGAAGAAGGAACATCGGCACATGATCTTATAGATAATGTACCAGCTGATGAAAAAGAGCGAAGAGCACAGGAAGTTATGGAAGTGCAACAGGAAATTTCTTATGAACTGAACCAGCAAAAAGTCGGTAAGGTTTTCAAAACTATTATTGATAAAAAAGAAGCAGGCCGTTACCTTGGCCGCACTGAATTTGACTCAGTTGAAGTAGATAATGAAGTTGTGATCAAGTCTTCTAAAAAATTACCCATCGGTGATTTTGTAAATGTGAAGATCACCAAGGCGTATGATTATGATCTGGAAGGAGAAGTTCAATAAAATAATCTCTATCCTCTTTTACGCCTCACTAATTTTTCAATCTCTACTGCCGCGAATATCAATATCGATGCACCACCTACCAGCAAAAATTCATTTAGCGCCAAAGCTTGTGTTTTAAAAACAGATTGTAAGAATGGAATATATGTGATAGCGGCTTGCAATAATAAAGTAAGCAGTACAGAACCTATCAACAGCTTATTTGAAAATAATCCTACACTAAAGAACGATTGCTTTTCAGATCGTATCGCTAACACATGGCACATCTGGCTTATGCATAAAAAATTAAAGACCATCGTTTGCCAGGGCATATCATTTCTTATTGCCCAGCCCTGAAGTGATAATGCAATACCAGCCATTAATATTCCTACCCAGATCATATGCAAACCCCGGCCTTCTGCAAAAACTGTTTGCTGTGGCGGACGCGGAGCCCTTTTCATAATATCTTTTTCTGCTTTTTCAAATGATAGTGAAATGGCAGGCAAACCATCCGATACTAAATTTATCCAGAGTATATGTATGGGTAACAATGCAACAGGCAAGCCAATTAACGGTCCAAGCAACAACGTCAATATCTCGCTTGAGTTGGTTGTCATCAGGAATTTTATAAACTTAAGTATGTTATCATAGATCCTTCGTCCTTCTCTTATTGCTTTTATGATGGTGGAGAAATTATCATCAAGCAAGATCATATCAGCAGCTTCTTTTGATACATCAGTACCTGTGATGCCCATGGCGATACCAATATTTGCTCTTTTTAATGACGGCGCATCATTTACTCCATCACCCGTCATTGCCACATAGTGTCCTTTCTCCTGCAATGTTTTTACGATCTTTAATTTTTGTTCCGGAGATACACGGGCATACACTTTTATTTTTTCAACTTTTGATTGAAAACTTTCTTCATCTAAAGAAGCAAGTTCCTGGCCGGTGATTACAAGGTCTTTTTTGTTTTTTAAGATCCCGATCCGTTCTGCAATATTTTTTGCAGTTAGAGGATGATCGCCGGTTATCATTACCGGAATTATGCCGGCAGTTTTGCATTGAGCAACTGCATCAAGAACTTCTTCTCTTGGCGGATCGATAAGACCTGCCATTCCTAAGAACTCCAATCCGGTTTCGTGGGTCTCAGTTTTGGGATCCTTTGGTTTTTCATTCCAATAACGAAAAGCAAACCCTAAAACCCTGAGACCTTTTGCTGCCATTTCATCAACTTTCTTTAACAGGTCAGCGCTGTCGGCCTTTTTACAACCCTCCAGCAAAACATCTGGTGCACCTTTCGTGAATGAAATTATTTTACCGTCATGCTCGTGAAATGTGGTCATGAGTTTCCTGTCAGAATCAAAAGGAATTTCTGCGATGCGTGGCCATTTTTCAATATGAATGTCTTGTTCTTTTGCAATCTCCATAAAGGCAATTTCAGTGCTGTCGCCCTTGATCTTTTTCTGATCATCTTCAATTGCGTCATTATTCAGTGCAAAAGCATGCAGCAATAAATTGCCATCTTCATCATCCTTTAGCTTTTTGAACTCTTCATAAGTGTAGAACTTGTTGTTAACAAGAACTTCTTCCACATGCATTTTATTTTTAGTCAGCGTACCGGTTTTATCTGTACAGATAAAAGTTACAGAACCCAGGGTTTCAACTGCAGGTAATTTTCTAATAAGACTATTAAGCTTTATCATTCTTTTAGCTGCCAATGCAAGTGAAATAGTGATAACCGCTGGTAATGCTTCAGGAATCGCCGCTACAGCAAGTGAAATACTGGTAAGTACCATTTTCACAATGTCTTCGCCACGCAACCAGCCAGCAATGAAAAAGAGGATACACAATATGAGAACGAGGACAGAAAGTTTTTTTCCAAATGAAGCCATTCGTTGTTGCAAAGGAGTAAGCGAGTCATTTTCCTGCAGCATCTTAGCTATCCTGCCAAGCTCTGTTTTCATACCAGTGGCGAATACAATGCCTTTGCCACGACCATTGGCCACAAAAGTCCCTTTGAAAGCCAGGTTTTTCATATCGCCAATGGGCAGATCATTCTCCTCAAGCACATCGCTGATCTTATCAACGGCAACAGACTCACCGGTCAAAGCTGCTTCTTCTATTTTCAGATTATTTGATTCAATAATTCGTAAGTCAGCAGGCACTGCATTACCGGCTTCTAATACGACAATATCACCTGGTACTAATTCCGTAGCAGGTAAAGTCGTTATATTCTTATCCCGAATCGCCTGTGATTGCACAATGGACATTTGTTTCAATGCCTCCATTGCTTTTTCTGCACGATATTCCTGGAAGAAACCGATGACTGCATTCAATACAACAATAATGAGGATAACAATTGTATCAGTCACATCTCCAATGATGCCCGATATAATTGCTGCTGCCAGTAAAATAAGGATCATGACATCCTTGAACTGCATCAACAGCATTACACCTATAGTTTTCTTCTTCCCTTCTTTTAATTCATTAGGGCCCACTTTATGAAGCCGATGTTTTGCTTCCGCTGCAGATAATCCTTCTTCTCCGGAATCTGTTTGTTTAAATACTTCATCTATTTTTAGTTGATGCCAGCTCATTGGATTAAAAAGATTTTTGATTGACTGATACCGTTCGTAGACTAAAATTACATGAAGATCACGAAGCTTATAATTATGATTTGGATGGATGTCGTGTAACAAAAGTGGAAAAATATATGCTAAACGGATTCTTATTTCCTATTTTGTTGGTCTTGTTTAACTATTTCTACAATTGAAATACCATTGATCATAACATCTTTTAGAACAGACTCACCGTTTTTAATGTTTACTAGTGCATAGGCCACCTGGCTTGTATCTGGTAATGTTCGATTATAAGTCAGTTCCGCATCGTAAGCTTTTGATTCTTCCATGTAAAATCTTTCGAAAGGGTATTCAATAAAGAGTTTGAAACCATCATAATTGACATGATCCACTTTGGCTTTCAAAAAATCCTGGTTGTCTAACGGCTTTACTTTTGAAACAGATCTGATTTTGGCGAATCCATTGTTATCTGTTGTAAGGAGAACAAAAACAGTTTCACCACGTGCCCAATTTTCTTTGTTTTGGATCTCGACAGTATTGTCATTAAAATTGAGATCGAGATATTTTCCCCTAAAAGGATCGCTTGGATCAATGGGAGCTGTTTTGAATTTAAATTCTTTTCCGGAGTTTAATACTATAGCTCTGTCTAAAATGATCCTGGCGGGAACATATATTTGCACCAGGGCAACAACTATAAATGCAAGGAATATTATTTTCCTGCTATTCATTTGCTTTTCGTTTTTTGAGCATCCAGTAGTTTGTTGCAAAGAAACCGATACCAACCGATACAAATAAGAATCCTCTTATTATAAAGCTCAGATCAGTGTCGAAAAACCTGCAAATTGCTAAAACCATGATAATAAGTAATCCATAATTTAAAATTCCCAGGTGATCCTTCTTTGCTCCATCAAATATTGTCAACAGGCCGATCGCAAAAACAAAAAGATTAATAAGGACTACAGAGACTGGTGAAGCCAGCCCAATAATAAACGTTATAATAAAAAGGATGGAAACAAGTGCTATTGGCTCAATTTCTTTTGATGGTTTATTTTTTTGCTGGAAATAAAGAATGCCAAACCCCAATAATGATATGACTGCTGAGGCAAAAAATTCAGGCGAGGTTATTAATTCACCAGAATTAAAATCTCTATTTCTTAGATCTTGCCAGAACCCATCAAAACTTAATACCAGGAGTAATACGATCGTGCCTAACGATCCAAGTATCTTGTATCCATTATTTCTTAGCTTTTGCTGTTGAAAAAACTTTGAATTACCGATCAAATAGAATAATCCAAATAGACTGAAATAAGCAATGTACATCAGATCTCCCTCATTCCTTGCCACTGTTCCAAGGCAAATTATTACAGACAAAGGGACCACCCAATTATGAAAGATGATGAAATTGCTTTCGGGCCTTTTCTTATACAAAAAATAATAATGGGGGAGAACTGCTAACAACAAGAACCAGTATAGATATGATTCGGAAAATGGATGGGACCAATACCAATAGCTTGTCTCAACCGAATAATAGGTTATGCCGGTTAAATACAATAAAGATGTAATAGACGATCGCATTAGGTATACCAGTGGAAGACAAAGTAGCATCCATGTTAATAAAAAGGACGTTAGATCACCTGGGATATTATAGATCTGGGTTATAAGTGATATACATGCTCCAATTGAAAAAAATAAGAAGACTGTTACACTTTCTCTCCATCCAACACTACCGGTTTTTTTAATTAATACAAACCCACAAAGTATTTGTCCGGCTACAAGGGGCAAAAAAGCAAAAAATGATTTTGTTGTTCGTGAGAGCTCATCCCAATTGTGAGCAACCAATAAGATTATTCCAAGTCCCACTAAAATTGCTCCAAATAAGCCAAAGACTATAAAAAGCCGGTTGGGTGAATTTCTGTTTTTAGTGGTATAAAAGTCATTGATCTTGTCTGCCGTCTCCTGGGTGATGATGCCAGCTTTTATAAGTTCTGGGATGTCTTTTAATATACTCATTGCCCGGTTTTGGAGTTTGTCGACCTGTAAATTTATATATTATTATAATTTACTTTCAAAATCAATTCTTAATCTTAACAAAACCAATTATCCATTATCTTAGGGAGCAAGAATCAACAGGATGGCCAAAGAATATACTTTTATAAACAGGGACTTAAGCTGGCTGAGTTTTAATCACCGTGTATTGCTGGAAGCAGCCGACACTTCGGTACCGCTGTATAGCCGCATTCAATTCCTTTCTATATTTTCATCTAATCTCGATGAGTTCTTTCGGGTTCGCATGCCTTCTATTTATGCATTCACCAGTATCAATGCCAAAAAAACGTCTTTGCGGGAAGAGTATCCTGAGAATCTCTCACAAACGGTGATCGATTACGTACAAACTCACTTAGAAGATTTTGGAAGAATATTCAGAGGACAAATATTGCCATCGCTTGAAGAAAATAATATTCATCTTTACTATGGTGACATAATAAGAGCAGAACATAATGAAACTATTGCTGATTACTTTTTATCAAGAGTATTATCTTTTCTTCAACCCGTCATTCTTAAAAAAGAGAACCAGGGAAATATTTTTCTTGAAAACAATTACCTGTATTTTATTGTTGATATTGAAGACACAGATTTGCCGGATGTTCATGAATACGCATTGCTGAATATCCCTTCTGATCAGCTGCCACGCTTTTCGGAATTACCGAAGATCGGCGACAAACACTATTTACTTTTTCTTGATGATGTGATCCGTGAAAACCTGGCTGAAGTATTTCCGGGTTATAAGATTCACGGAGCTTATGCTGTAAAACTTACCCGTGATGCCGAATTGAATATTGAAGATGAATTTACCGGTGATATTGCTGATAAGATCGAAAAACAATTGGGAAAACGAGATATTGGGTCGGCTACACGATTTTTATTTGACGGTAAAATGCCTGGTGCAATAAGAGATTTTCTAAAACAGTATTTTGATATAAGGGACGAGGAAATGGTGGAGGGCGGCAGGTATCACAACCTGAAAGATATGGGCAGTTTGCCAAACCCAACGAATAAAAAACTGACTTACGACTCCTGGCCGTCTGTTCCTCACCCGGATTTTAGCACGGGCAATTCAATTTTTAAAACGATCACTGAAGGCGAACGTTTGCTTCATTTGCCCTATCATTCTTATAATTATATTCTCCGGTTTTTTAATGAAGCGGCTATCGATCCGCAGGTAAAAGAAATTTATGTAACGCTTTACCGGGTTGCTGCTAATTCCCATATTGTAAATGCATTGATGAGTGCAGCGAAGAATGGAAAAAAGGTAACAGTGTTTGTTGAATTGAAAGCAAGGTTTGACGAAGCTAACAATTTGAAATGGTCAAAGAAGATGAAAGCGGCCGGTGTAAAGATCATCAATAGTATCCCGGGATTAAAGGTTCATGCAAAGATCGCTTTGGTAAATCGATTTGAGGACGGGAATATGAATCGCTATTCATTACTGGCTACTGGTAATTTTAATGAAACTACAGGCCGGTTTTATACCGATCATGTTTTTTTTACTTCAAAAAAGGAATTCAGTGATGATCTGCAACAATTGTTTATCTATTTGCAGTCGCGGTTACAGCCAGAACAATTTGGTAAAATAAGTTTTAAACACTTGCTTGTAACGCAGTTCAATATGATAAAACGTTTTCGTAAAATGATCGATCGCGAAATTGAAAATGCAAAAGCGGGATTGCCTGCTCATATCATTATTAAAGTAAATAACCTGCAGGAAAGGGATATGGTGGAAGAGTTATATGAAGCAAGCAGGGCAGGAGTAAAAGTGGACCTGATCGTAAGAAGTATTTGTTGCGTGGCACCGGGTGTTGAAGGACAAAGCGAGAATATTACTATACGCAGGATCGTTGACCGTTATTTGGAGCATGCAAGAGTATTTAAGTTTTATAATAATGGCGAGGAAGAATTTTATATGGGTAGCGCCGACTGGATGAGTCGCAATCTTTATAGCCGGATCGAAGTGATCTTCCCGATCTATGATGAAAAATTAAAAAAAGAGATCAATGATATCCTGCAATTGCAATTAAACGATACTAAGAAAGCAGTATTGTTCAGGGCTGATCTCTCAAATGAAAAAATACTTACACTTGATGACAGATCGATCCCGGCACAGGAACGAGTTTATAATTATGTAAAGCATCTTTCCAGGTAAATAGCTTATTCTTTCAGCGACCTTTCAATATTTCTATCGGGTATCAGCCACATGATGGCAACAAGGATAATAAGGATCCCACCAAGCCTTGCACTTATGAATGATGCACCAATTGCGACGGTATAAAATATGCAGGATATTGTTCCTTTTCTTGATTGTTTCCTCAGCACTTCAAGCAATGCGGTGTTATCACGATTACAATCTTTAATCACCATTAATAAGATATAATAAGCGATACCACAAAGATCAGCCAGTAATGCATAAGCGGCTACCGTATTTTTTTCAAAATGATTTTCTCCCATCCAGGCCGTGGCAAAAGGAATAAGTGAGAGCCAGAAAAGTAAATGAAGGTTGGCCCATAAGATGCCGCCTTTTACTTCCTTAATTGTATGAACAAGATGATGATGATTGCCCCAGTAAATACCCAGGATGAGAAAACTTATAGTATAACTCAGAAATACGGGCCATAACTTTATCAGTGCATCAAAACTTGTATCATGTGGCACTTTTAATTCCAGTACCATAATGGTGATGATGATAGCAATAACTGCGTCGCTGAATGCCTCGAGGCGGGTTTTGGTCATACAGCGAATTTATGTACAACCGGTAATAATTCAAGTTTTGTTTAACTGATGATCATTTGGCCGGCGCCACCTTTCCTGAAAAGTCGATCCCGGTGCGATTCGTCATTATAAAGTTTGCCTGTGCATTGCCATTATCAAAAAAAGTAAAGCTCATGGATCGAACTTCTGGATGTGGTTTATTGATAGTTACCATCCAACCGCCTTTTTTTCTAACTTCTTTTGTGAGGTTGAACTCTGTAGATTTAAAATCCAATGGATTTTCGTTAGTGGCTCCGGCAGCAGAATTGAGTCTGCCATAATAGGGCAACGAAACAATCAATGTATCCTTACGGCATTGTACATAATAACTGCCGGTGATATATCTTCTTTGCCCGGAAGCAGGATGAGCATACTCGGCGGTAAAATCCCACCTGTCATTATTGATCGCCTGTGCTAATTCGTCTTGTGCAAGAGTGAAGGGAATTGGCCTTACAAATGAAGTTGTGATAAAAAAAACTAACAGTAAAAAGCAACCTGCCAATAGTATAAGGGGTTTGTTTTTTATTCGTTTCATAACTTACTTTTTAATTTGAAGTTATTCTTTTTTAAAAAAATGATTCAAATTTCATACCTGTTCTAAATATAAAAGGTTAATCACGATATAATATGGTAATTGACTCTATGTCTTTATGAAAATGCCTGTCCAGGAAACCAAGAAATG
>Ga0193738_1000797_pt1 | contig 14359 bp, 10 predicted proteins | sample L2a1metaG_FD_144927 | JGI IMG/M metagenome (GOLD analysis project Ga0193738, IMG submission 144927) | Soil microbial communities from a riparian zone of the East river system, Colorado, United States - L2a1 | ecosystem: Environmental > Terrestrial > Soil > Riparian zone | place: USA: East River...
ACCGAGAAGATGAGGGCCATCGCGCTGGCAATCCAGGAGGGCGCCGCGGCCTACCTGAACCGGCAGTTCCGGACCCTCGCCGTATTCGTCGTGCTGGTCTTCGGGGTGCTGTTCCTGCTTCCCGGCGACACCGGCGTGCGCATCGGCCGGTCGCTGTTCTTCATCCTGGGGGCGGCGTTCTCCGCCGCGATCGGCTACTTCGGCATGTCATTGGCGGTGCGAGCGAACGTCCGCGTCGCCGCCGCGGCTCGTGACGAAGGTCGCGACCCCGCCATGCGCGTGGCATTCCGCACCGGTGGTGTCGTCGGCATGGCAACGGTCGGGCTCGGCTTGCTGGGTGCGGCCACCGTCGTCCTGATCTACCGCGGCGACGCACCGACGGTGCTGGAGGGCTTCGGCTTCGGCGCGGCACTGCTGGCGATGTTCATGCGGGTCGGCGGCGGCATCTTCACGAAGGCCGCCGACGTCGGGGCCGACCTTGTCGGCAAGGTCGAGGCGGGTATACCCGAGGACGACCCCCGCAACGCCGCCACCATTGCCGACAACGTGGGGGACAACGTCGGCGACTGCGCCGGTATGGCCGCGGACCTGTTCGAGTCCTACGCCGTGATGCTGGTCGCGGCGCTCATCCTCGGCAAGGCGGCGTTCGGCGCCGAGGGTCTGGTCTTCCCGCTGGTGGTGCCCGCGATCGGCGCGCTGACCGCGGTTCTGGGCATCTACATGACCAGACCCCGCCCGGGCGAGAACGGTCTGCGCACGATCAACCGCAGCTTCTACGCATCTGCGATCGTCTCGGCGATCCTCTGCTCGCTGGCCGCATATGCATATCTGCCGTCCTCGTTCCTCGAGCTCGACGGCGGCATCGACCACGACGGCGACCCGCGGTCGCTGGCAGCGCTGGCTGTCATCGTCGGCATCGTGCTGGCCGGCATCATCCTGTGGCTCACCGGGTACTTCACAGGCACCGACAAGCGCCCCGTCCGGGACGTCGGCCGGACCGCTCTCACCGGCCCGGCGACGGTCATCCTGTCCGGTATCGCGATCGGGCTGGAGTCCGCGGTCTACGCGGCGCTGATCATCGGAGCGGCGGTCTACGCGGCGTTCCTCCTCGGCGGCGGCTCGATCGTGCTCTCGCTGTTCCTCATCGCGTTGGCCGGCACGGGCCTGCTCACCACCGTGGGCGTCATCGTCGCGATGGACACCTTCGGCCCCATCAGCGACAACGCCCAGGGCATCGCCGAGATGTCCGGCGAGGTCGGCGACGAGGGCGCGCAGATCCTCACCGAGCTCGACGCCGTCGGCAACACCACCAAGGCGATCACCAAAGGCATCGCGATCGCAACGGCCGTGCTGGCGGCGACGGCGCTGTTCGGGTCCTACAACGATGCCGTCAACACTGCGCTCGCCGAGGCCGGAACCTCCGTCGCCGACGCCGGAAGCTCGTTCCTGCGCACTGTCGACGCGCCGAACATCCTGGTCGGCATGCTCATCGGCGCCGCCGTCGTGTTCCTGTTCGCAGGCCTGGCTATCAACGCAGTCGGCCGGGCCGCCGGTGCGGTCGTGTTCGAGGTGCGGCGACAGTTCCGCGAGATCCCCGGGATCATGGAAGGCACGACCAGGCCCGAGTACGGTCGGGTCGTCGACATCGTCACGCGGGACTCGCTGCGCGAGCTGGCGACGCCAGGGCTGCTCGCCGTGCTGGCGCCGATCGCGGTCGGGTTCGGCCTCGGTGTGGGACCGCTGGCCGGCTACCTCGGCGGCGCGATCGCGACGGGCACGCTGATGGCCGTGTTCCTCGCCAACTCCGGTGGCGCGTGGGACAACGCGAAGAAGCTGGTCGAGGACGGCCACCACGGTGGCAAGGGCTCGTCGGCGCACGAGGCGACGATCATCGGCGACACGGTCGGCGACCCGTTCAAGGACACGGCCGGTCCGGCGATCAACCCGCTGATCAAGGTCATGAACCTGGTCTCGGTGCTGGTCGCACCGGCAATCGTGACCATGTCCGTAGGCGACGACGCTAACGACGCGCTCCGCTACTCCCTCGCGATCGGCGCCGCGCTGGTGATCGTCGGCGCGGTGTGGTTCTCCAAGCGGCGCCCCGTCGCAATCGACTCGGGTGGCTCCGGCGACAGCGAACCGGCTGCTCAGATCACCGCCTAGGCGCCCTTCTCACCTCCGCCGGGTCCCTGCTTCTTATGCTGGACTGAACTATGCAACGCGAACCGGCGTGCACTCCTACGGAGGTGTCATGGCGGACCCACGGAAGGAGCTGAGGCGGCCCGTCGACACGGGTCGCCGCCAGATCCTGGGCTGGGTCGGCGTCGCTACCGGTGCCGCCCTGCTCGGCGCGTGCAGCGACGACGAGCCGGCAGCGTCGTCTCCGACGCCGACCCCTACGGAGACCGCCAACCCTGCGCCGACTCGCGCCCCGACCCCGACGCCGACGCCGACTCCGGTGGCCTTCGACCCGGCGGCCGCGTTCGCCGTCGTCGAGTACCTGGCCACTCAGGTGGGCCCGAGGGAGGCCGCCTCAGCGGCCTTCGACGAAGCAGCGGCCTATGTCCAGTCACGGTTCGAGGCACTCGGCTATGCCGTAACGCAGACGCCCGTACCGGTGCCCGCCGGTGACTCGTGGGGCGTGCCGGTGGAGGCCGGCACGTCGGAGAACGTCGTCGCGGACCCGCCCGGCTTCGACCCGGCCGCCGTTCACGTCGTCATCGGAGCGCATCTCGACACGGTCGCCGTCGCCCCGGGCGCGGAGGACAACGCGTCGGGCATCGGTGTCATGCTCGAGCTCGCGCGCATGACGGCTGCCGAGCCGCCCACGCTCCCGGTGCGTTTCATCGCCTTCGGGGCTGAGGAGCCACGCGGGCGGGGCGACTCCATGCACCATTTCGGGTCGCAGGCGTACGTCCGCGACCTGCCCGCCGCTCAGCAGGCCGCGATCGCCGCGATGGTGTCGCTCGACCGGGTCGGTGTGTCGGCCCCGAGCGTCCCGTTGGCGACCGGCGGCACGGGGACGACACAGGTGATGGACACACTGTCGGCGGTGTCCGACCGGGCCGGCATCCCGACCGCGCGGTCGCAGGACAACCGGGCGAGCGACCACTGGTCGTTCGAGAAGGCTGACATCCCGTCGGCCCGGATGGGCAGCGTCCCGTATCCGGGCTACCACTCCGCGGGCGACGTACCCAGCGTGGTCGACCCCGACCAGCTCGGCCGGGTGGGCACGATCATGTGGGCGTGGCTGGGGACGCTGTAACTGAGCGTCGAGCGGGCTCGCGCATACGGACGAAGGCCGTGGAACCGAGCGCGAGCACGGCGGCGGCGACTCCGAAGGCGGCGGCGAACGACGCGTACTCCGCAAGCAAACTCAGCGACAGACCCGCGACGACACCGGACACTTGCAGCGTCAGCGACTGTACCGACAGGATCGTGGCCCGCTGCGCCGATGGCACCGCCCGGTGGGTCAGGTCGCTGGCCAGTGGGCCGCTCAGCCCGAGCAGCGCGTACAGCACGACGTAAGCGACAGCCGCGACCGCGAAGGTCGGCGCCGCGATGCCGAACAACGCGACCGCCGAGAGCGCCATGGACGCCGCGATCCCGCGCGGCGACGAGCGCACCAGCCTGGCCAGCGCGGGTGCCAGGGTCGACCCGACCGCCGTGCCGAAGAATGCCAGCGTCACGAGCACCGAGTACGGCCCTGCGGCGGCCTGTTCGCCGCCGAGCATGCGCGCGAACGAGACCGGCGTGAGCAACTCGACGCTGGCGAGCGTGACCCCGAGGCAGCCGCTGAGGAGCGTGAGCCGGCGTAGTGTTCCTGCCCGCGCGGCCAGTCCGACGCCGGTGACGATGGTCGACGGCACGCCGACGAGCACCTGGCGCAGCGCGGGTCGGTGCTCGCGCGGCGGGTCGTGGACCCAGCCGACGAGCGCGACCGCGTGGACGAGTCCGATGGCGGCGGCCACCAGGAATGGCAACGACAGGCTGATGACGACGCCACCTGTTGCGTCCATCGGCACGAGGGACGCCAGTGCTCCTCCGGTCAGCGCGCCGAGGCCGAGCGCCCCGGCCTCCGCCGCCTCGCCGCGCGCCAGCCCGGGCTTGAGATCCGCGTGCGGGTCGACGGAGTGGACGGCCTCGACGTACCAGGCCTGCAACGGTCCGGAGTCCAACGCCCGTGCCAACCCGCCGACGACGGCACCGGCGGCGAGCGCAGGGACGCTCAGCCCGAGGCCGAGCACGAGGTTCTGGACGACGAATAGCGCCGACGCCGCGATCAGGACGGGCCGGCGGCCGACCACGTCAGCCAGGCCGCCGGTGGGCAGCTCGCACACGGCGGTGGTGATGCTGTACGAGGCCATGACGACGGCAACGGTGGTGAGGTCGAGCCCTCGGGCGCGGAACAGCAGCACCATGACCGGGATCACCAGCCCGACCGGGAACCATCGCAGCGCCGACAGCACGAGGAAATGCCGCCGGACGCGGACCAGCTCGAGCGCGCTCACACGATCACCTCCTTGGTCGGCAGTGCGTGCAGGAAGAGGACGACCTTTTCGGCCTCGGGGTCGTCGACAGGACGCTGGGCGTCGGCGAAGCGCGCCACCACGTCCCACATCTCCCGGCCCATCCGATCCAGGTCTTCAGGCCGCATCCGGATCACCATGTCCGAGTCCTGGGCGGCCGAGATCCACTCGTGGGACCAGCCCTGCCGTTCGCCGTACCAGCGCTGAAGCTGGCCGACCATGAGGCCGATGCGCTCGCGGGCCAGGATTCGCAGAGCCGACTGTGCCGCTGGGTCGTCGAGGAAGTCGGTCGGCTCCCACGACGTCAGCTCGTGCGCGGCCTTCCACCGGCGTTCGCGGCGCGAGGGCTGCTCGTCGTCCTCGACGACGAACCCGAAGCGCGCCAGCTGGCGCAGATGGTAGGAGGTGGCACCGCTGGACTCGCCGAGGCGGCGGCCGAGATCCGAGGCGGTGGCCGGGCCGTCGACGCGCAGCGTGCCGAGCAGCCGCATGCGCAATGGATGGGTGAACGCGCGCAGTGTCTCGAGGTCCTCCACGCGCTTCTGGGTCAGGGCCATGAACAGTAGAGTAGACCGCAAAGGTCTCTTTGCAAAGGTCTCTTTGCGGTCACGTCTCGGTCTTGGTTCGGAAGAGAAGTCGTATACGGTGCGTTGTCCGTCGAATTGACAGCAGTGGCCGTCATGACCGCACACTCACCCTCGACCGCCCGAAAGGAGCACCCCTGTTGGCCCGAACGAGCAACGGCGCCCTGCGCCGCCTGGTCATCGTCGAGTCGCCCGCCAAGGCGAAGACGATCGCCGGGTACCTCGGCGACGGCTATGTCGTCGAGTCGTCGTTCGGGCACATCCGCGACCTGCCATCGAAGAAGACCGAGGTGCCCGCCGCGCAGCGCGACCGGTTCGGCGACCCGGTCGGCGTCGACGTCGATGGCGGCTTCGAGCCGCTGTACGTCGTGCCGGCGGGGAGGGCGAAGGACCAGGTACGCAAGCTCAAGGCGGCGCTCAAGAACGTCGACGAACTCCTGCTCGCCACCGACGAGGACCGCGAGGGCGAGGCGATCGCCTGGCACCTGCGAGAAGAGCTGCGGCCGAGGGTGCCGGTGCGCCGAATGGTCTTCCACGAGATCACCAGCGACGCGATCCGCGCCGCCGTCGACAGCCCGCGCGACATCGACGAGAACCTCGTCGACGCCCAGGAGACCCGGCGGATCGTCGACCGGCTATACGGCTACGAGGTCTCGCCCGTCCTGTGGCGGAAGGTCATGCAGGGCCTGTCGGCTGGACGGGTGCAGAGCGTCGCCACCCGGCTCGTGGTCGACCGCGAACGTGAGCGCATGGCATTCCGGTCGGCCGACTACTGGGACCTGGCGGCCACGCTCGAGACGGGCACCTCCGACGATCCCAGCGCGTTCGAGGCCCGGCTGGTATCGGTCGCCGGCGCCCGGGTCGCCCAGGGGCGCGACTTCGACTCGGTGGGCCAGTTGCGGACGCGGTCCGCGGACGTCGTCGTGCTGGACGAGCGCCGCGCCCGGGCGCTCGCAGCTGCGTTGGGCGACGTCCCGTACGAGGTCCGTTCGGTCGAGGCCAAGCCGTACACCCGCCGGCCATACGCACCCTTCCGGACGACGACGATGCAGCAGGAGGCGTCCCGCAAGCTCGGCTTCGGCGCCGCCCGGACCATGCAGGTGGCCCAGCGGCTGTACGAGAGCGGCTTCATCACCTACATGAGGACTGACTCGACGACGCTGTCGGGTGCCGCGGTAGCGGCCGCACGGGCCCAGGTCGGCGAGCTGTACGGCGCCGACTACCTGCCGGACACCCCGCGTATCTACGCCGCCAAGGTCAAGAACGCCCAGGAGGCGCACGAGGCCATCCGTCCGGCCGGCGAGTCGTTCCGCACACCCGCTGAGACCGGGCTCACCGGCGACGACTTCCGCCTGTACGAGCTGATCTGGATGCGGACGGTCGCGTCGCAGATGCGCGACGCCGTGGGTCAGACACTGACCGTCCGGGTTGCGGCAACCGCGACCTCGGGCGAGGCGGTCGAGTTCGGCGCGTCCGGGCGCACGATCACCTTCTTCGGCTTCCTCAAGGCCTACGTGGAGGGGGCCGACGACCCCGAGGCCGAGCTCGACGACCGCGAGCGCCGGCTCCCTCCGTTGCGTGAGGACCAGGCGCTGAGTGCCGCCGCGGTCGAGGCCGAAGGGCACTCGACCAAGCCGCCGGCCCGGTACACCGAGGCCATGCTGGTCAAGGAGCTCGAGGAGCGCGAGATCGGCCGGCCATCGACGTACGCGTCGATCATCCGCACGATCCTCGACCGCGGATACGTGTTCAAGAAGGGGACGGCGCTGGTGCCGTCCTGGCTGGCGTTCGCGGTGGTCCGCCTCCTGGAGGAGCACTTCAGCTGGCTGGTCGACTACGAGTTCACGGCACGGATGGAGGACCGTCTCGACGAGATCGCGGGCGGCCGAGCCGACCGTCAGACCGAGCTCGCCCGGTTCTGGAACGGTGGCGCAGGGCTGGAAGGCCTCAAGCACCTCGTGGACAACCTCGGCGAGATCGACGCACGTCGCATCTCGTCGTTCCCGCTAGCCGACGGCGTCGTCGTGCGGGTCGGCCGCTACGGGCCGTACGTCGAGGACGGCGGGGGCAACCGGGGCAGCATCCCCGAGGACCTGCCGCCGGACGAGTTGACGGCCGAGCGCGCGCGCGAACTACTGGCTGCCGGCAACGGCGATCGCGAGCTGGGGGTGAACCCGTCGACCGGGCGGGTAGTCGTCGCCAAGGCCGGCCGCTACGGGCCGTACGTCACCGAGGTGCTGCCCGAGGACGCGCCCAAGAGCGAGAAGCCACCCACGTCGTCGCTGCTGGCATCGATGTCGCCGGAGACGGTGACCCTCGAGGACGCACTGCGGCTTCTGGCGTTGCCTCGGGTCGTCGGTGCTGACGCGGCCGGAGCCGAGATCGTCGCGGCGAGCGGCCGTTACGGGCCGTACGTGAAGAAGGGCTCGGACTTCCGGTCGCTGCCGGACGAGGAGTCGATCTTCACGGTGACCCTCGACGAGGCCGAGAAGCTGTTCGCCGAGCCCAAGGGACGCCGTGGCCGCACCGCTGCCGCACCACCGCTGCGCGAGCTGGGCGCCGACCCGGCGAACGGCAAGGCACTGGTGGTGAAGGACGGCCGCTTCGGCCCTTACATCACCGACGGGCAGACGAACGTGACGGTGCCGCGGGGGACGTCGATCGAGGCCCTCACACTCGACCGTGCGGCCGAGCTCATGGCCGAGAAGCGGGCCAAGGGTCCTGCCCCCAGGAAACGCACCCGCTCCCGTACCTGACAATCTCGCCGTGGCCGCTCTCCGTCGACCGGGTGCGGCGACGCGCGATGGCCTGCTGTACGCCTACCAGAGCCGCTGCTACGACGAAGCCGACGACAACTGCGATGAGAACCTGCAACCACATCGGGCCCTCGGTGGTGTCGCCGACTACGTAGCCGAGTCCGACCATCCAGGCCGCCCAGGTCGATGCCCCGAACAGGCTGATCCAGACGTAACGGCGCGGCGGGAGACCGACCAACCCGGCCGTTCCGGCCGCTGCCGTGCGGCCGAAGGGGATGAACCGCGCCATAGCCAGGGTCACGGTGCTGACGTTCTCGATGCGACCGTACGCGCGGTCCGCGTTGCGTTGCACTCGCCGGCCGAAACGGGAGCGCTTCAGGACGCTGGGCAGTTTGTGCCGGGCAATGGCGTACACGAGGTGGTCGCCGATCATCGCGCCGGCGACGACGGCAACCGCAGCCCACGCGAGCTGGAGATGTCCGGCTGCCGCCAGTGCACCTGCGGACACGACGAAGGCGTCGGACGGGATCGCCGGAAAGGTGGCGTCGAGGGCTACCAGACCCACCACCAGCAGGTAGGCGAGCAGCGGCGTCGAGGCCACGGCGACGATGTCCACCCGTCCAGCGTCTGCGCTGATGGTGGCCCGGGCAATGGCGTGGGCGGAAGTCCAGGGTGAAGCCAGGGTGAACCCTTGCGGGGGCGATGCCCGCAGGCGGCTGCGGTGTCGCGACGTCACTACGCTGGGGACCGTGTCCGGGACGACTGGCGTGTTCATCGCGTTCGAGGGCGGCGAAGGCGCCGGCAAGTCCAGCCGCGCGCGGACGCTTGCCCAGCGGCTCCGCGCCGGCGGCCATGAGGTGGTGCTCACCCACGAGCCCGGCGACACCCGGATCGGTCCCCAGGTGCGTCACATCGTTCTCGACGTCTCGAGCGAGGGCCTCGACCCGCGGGCGGAGGCGCTGCTCTACTCGGCCGACCGCGCCGAGCACGTCGGCTCCGTCGTCCGTCCCGCCCTCGACCGCGGCGCGGTGGTCGTCACCGATCGCTACGTCGACTCGAGCCTCGCCTACCAAGGCGTCGGCCGCGGCCTCGGAGTCGACGCGATCGTGCGGTTGTCGGCGTTCGCCACGGGCGGGCTGGTGCCCCACCTCACGGTCGTGCTCGACGTCCCCGCGTCGATCGGGCGCAGCCGGCTCGCCGGCCCGGCCGACCGGCTCGAGGGCGAGCCCGACGCGTTCCACGAACGGGTGCGGCAGGCCTTTCTCGATCTTGCCGCCGCTTCGCCGCACCGCTATCTGGTCGTCGACGCCACCCTCCCGGTCGAGCACGTCGATGCCGCCGTGCTCGACCGGGTAAAGGAGCTTGGGCTGCCGTGAGTGTGTGGGACGCCGTCGTCGGGCAGACCGTCGTGCCCGAGTTGCAGCGCACGGTCGCCGACGCCACGGCCCTGATCGACGGCCGGACCGGCGCGGGCGCCGCCATGACCCACGCCTGGCTTTTCACCGGCCCACCCGGGTCGGGACGGTCGGTAGTGGCGCGTGCCTTCGCCGCGGCGTTGCAATGCCCCGAGGGCGGCTGCGGCCACTGTGCCGAGTGCCGCGACGTCCGTAACGGCACCCACCCCGACGTCGCCAATGTCGACACCGACGGGTTGTCGATCAAGATCAAGCAGATCCGCGAGCTTGTTCCGCGCGCAGCCCTCCGTCCGTCGCGCGGCCGCTGGCAGGTCGTCGTCGTCGAAGACGCCGACCGGCTCGGCGAGGACGCTGCCGATGCCATCCTGCTGTCGGTCGAGGAGCCGCCGCCGCGCACGGTGTGGATGCTGTGCGCTCCCACCCCGGAGGACATCGTCGCGACGATCCGTTCCCGCTGCCGGGTGGTGACGTTGCGCACGCCTGCCTACGACGACGTCGCCGATCATCTGGTCCGCACCGCGGGTGCCGATCCCGACCTGGCGGCATTCGCGGCCCGGGCGGCGCAGGGTCACATCGGCCGGGCTCGCGCCCTCGCCACCGACGAGGCCGCACGCACCCGTCACGACGAGGTCCTCCGGCTCCCCTTCGCGCTCGCCGACCTGCGCACGTGCCTCGACGCAGCAGCCGGCCTGGTCGACGCCGCCAAAGCGGATGCCGAGCACCGCTGCGACGAGCTCGACGCCCGCGAGGTCGACCAGCTCAAGCAGGCCATGGGCGTCGGGGCCACCGGCCGGCGCCCGCGCAACGTCGATGCGGCGGTCAAGGAGCTCGAGCGCGAGCAGAAGCTGCGCCGCACGCGCGTGCAGCGCGACTCGATCGACCGGGCGCTCGTCGACGTGATGGCCCTCTACCGCGACGTTCTCGTGCTCCAGCTCGGCGCCCGGGCCGACCTGGTCAACGATCACATCCGTCCCTCGATCGACCGGCTGGCCCGCGCGTCCAGCCCGGAGAACACGGTGCGCCGGATGGAGGCTGTCGTCGCGGCGCGTGAGGCCCTCGAGGCCAACGCAGCGCCGCTGCTCGCGCTCGAGGCGATGGCGCTGGCGCTCCGCGAAGGCTGACGCCGGGCGCTCGATGTGGTGCGCGAGTGGTGACTGAGGGGCCGCTCCCGGGCCATGGCCGTAAGGTGGCGGCGTGGGCATGGTCATGGCCGTCGCGTTCACCCGGTACGGCCGTCTGTACTACCTGGACCCTGGCGGGCACACCCCTCGGGTCGGCGACAAGGTGCTTGTGCCCACCGACGACGGCCCCGAGGTGGCCGAGTGCGTGTGGGCCCCGCAGTGGGTGAGTGAGGACATCGGCGGCCTGCCCGTCTGTGCGGGACCCGCTGCTACCGAGCACGTCGAACGCGACGAGCGGAACCGCCGCCGCCGCGCCGAGGCAAAAGTCGTGGCGCGCCGGCTGGTCCGCCAGCACAAGCTGCCCATGAAGGTCGTAGCGGTCGACTACATCGACACCCGCGAGGATGTCGACCAGCTCATCACGATCTACTTCAGCGCCCCCCACCGCGTCGACTTCCGCGAACTGGTCCGCGATCTCGCGCGGTCGCTGCGCGCGCGGATCGACCTGCGTCAGCTCGGCGCCCGCGACGAGGCCCGCGTGCAGGCCGGCATCGGACCCTGCGGCCGCGACACCTGCTGCTCGACGTTCCTCGTCGACTTCGAGCCGGTGAGCATCCGGATGGCGAAGGATCAGGATCTGCCGCTCAACCCGCTGAAGATCTCCGGCGCCTGTGGTCGGCTGATGTGCTGCCTGAAGTACGAGCACCCGCTCTACCAGGACTTCAAGGTCAGCGTCCCCGCGCTCGGTTGCGGGGTGAGCACGGACGAGGGCGTCGAGGGCACCGTCGTCGGCTACAACGTTCCCGCGCAGACGGTGTACGTGCGAGACCGCGAGACCGGCCGCAAGGTGGCCTGCCCCAAGGCCAGCGTCTGCGGCTCGCGGCAGGCGTATGAAGGGGCCGTTGCCGGTGGGATGCGGGCGACGTCCGACCAGGAGGATGGGTGACCCGTCGCGCGTTGTCCGCGCTAGCGGCCGTCGCGATGCTCGCGGCGGCCTGTTCGTCCGACGAGCCGACCGTCGGCCGGGAACCGACCTCGACCCCTGCGCCGGATGCCACCGCGGGCGTCGACCCGGCGCTGGCGCCGTTCTACGGGCAGAGCCTGGAGTGGGAACCCTGCCGCGACGAGTTCGAGTGCGCGACCGCGCGGGTGCCGCTCGACTACGACGCACCCGACGGCGAGGTGGTCGAGCTCGCCCTTCTGCGCGCACCGGCCACCGGTGACGAGCGGATCGGCTCGCTGTTGGTCAACCCGGGTGGTCCCGGAGGATCAGGCATCGACTACGCGACGACGCCGGTCGTCAACGATGCAGTGCGAGAGCGCTACGACGTCGTGGGGTTCGACCCGCGGGGTGTGGGCGAGTCGACACCGGTCGACTGCCTGTCCGACGCCGACCTCGACGAGTTCGTCTCGTCCGATGGCTCTCCGGACGATGCCGCCGAGGTCATGCTGCTCGAGGCACAGGCGACGGGGCTCGCCGGGGGCTGTGCGACGCGGGCGGCCGCCATGCTGCCGCACCTCGGCACGTCCGACGTCGCACGGGACGTGGACGTGTTGAGGGCCGCGCTCGGTGACGAGCAGCTGAACTACCTGGGCAAGTCGTACGGGACATCCATCGGCGCCCTCTACGCAGAGCAGTTTCCCGACCGGGTCGGCAGAGTCGTGCTCGACGGCGCCATCGACCCTGCCCTGACCGGACCAGAGTTGGCATTCGGGCAGGCCGAGGGCTTCGAGCGAGCGCTGGACTCGTATCTCGCCTACTGTCTCGACGGCGACGAGTGTCCTCTCGGCCGAATCGAGACCGAGGCACGCTCCACCCTTGCCAACCTGCTCGACGTCATCGACGCCACACCGCTGGCCACCGGAGACGAGTCGAGGCCGCTCACCCAGGGACTGGCCGTGCGGGGGATCGCCCTCCCGCTCTACCTGACGCCGGAGGAGGGATACCCGGTGTTGAGCCTCGCACTCGACGACGCACTCGCCGGGGACGGCGCGGCGCTGCTCACGCTGGCGGACCTCTACATGTTCCGTAACCCCGACGGCACGTACGACGGCAACACCAACGAGGTGAGCTACGCGGTCAACTGCGTGGACAGGCCGCACCCGGCCTCGATCGCAGAGATCGAGGCGGCCCTCCCCGAGTTCGAGGCGGCCTCGCCGATCTTCGGTTCCTTCCTGGTGTGGGACGAGTTGCCTTGCGTGCTGTGGCCGGTGCCGCCCGCTGTCGAGGCCGCGCCCGTGTCGGCGTCGGGGGCGGCCCCGATCGTCGTCGTGGGCACGACCGGCGACCCGGCGACGCCGTACGAGTGGGGGGAGTCGCTGGCGCGGCAGTTGGAGTCAGGCGTGTTGGTCAGCTACGAGGGGTCCGTGCACACCGCCTACCGGGAGGGCAGCGAATGCGTCGACGAGGCCGTCGACACCTACCTGCTCGAGGGCACGGCACCCGACGACGGCCTCCAGTGCGAATGACTTGAGACGGTGCGGGCAGGCCTTCGTTACCGTGCGCCGGCGGAGGGTACCGTCGCTGGTGATGAGACTCCGGACGCCTCCTGCGCTCGCCGTCGTCGCGGTGCTCGTGCTCGGCGCCTGCAGCGCCGGCGGCTTCGGCATCGACGAGCCGGACCCGACGGCGACCGTGGCGCCCCAACTGGTCGTCCCGACGGGGGAGGCGCCGTTCGACCAGCCGGTGACGTTGCAGGTGCAGGACGGGACCATCGAGGCTGCGACGGTCACCCCGGAGGGCGGGGAAGCGCTCGCCGGCGACGTTGCGGCGGACGGATCGAGTTGGGTGAGTGCAGACCTGCCGGTGCCCGGTGCGATTTACTCGGTGAGCGCCGAGGTCGCGGACCAGGTCGGGGATCCGGCCACGCTGACCGGGAGCTTTGTTGTCGCCGCGGTGCCGGAGGCGAACCGGCTCACGCTGACACTGCAGCCCGGTGACGGCGACGTGGTCGGGATCGGATCCCCGATCATCGTCCGCTTCGACCAGCAGGTCACCGATCCGGCCGAGGTCGAGGCGGCGATGCACATCTCGTCCGAGCCGCAGTTGATCGGCGCGTGGCGTTGGCTCAGCTCGACCGAAGCGCATTTCCGCCCGCAGGAGTACTGGCCGGCCGGTACCCATATCGGCGTCGATCTCGACCTCAACGGGGTCAGGGCGGGTGAGGACCTGTGGGGCGGCCGGGCGTACACCTACCGGTTCACGGTCGGGAAGGCCCAGGTCGCGACCGTCGACGCCGCGACCCACACGATGACGATGACGGTCGACGGCACCGCCGTCGGGACATGGAACGCGAGCCTCGGCCGGCCCGAGTTCGCGACCCGTAACGGCACGTACGTCGTGCAGTCCAAGGACGCCACACGGCAGATGACGTCGTGTGGCGCCAACATCACCTGCGACAAGGGCAGCCCCGAGTTCTACGACCTCGAGGTCGACTGGAGTGTCCGGCTGACCAACAGCGGCACCTTCGTGCATGCGGCGCCGTGGTCGGAGGGTTCGCAGGGCAACGCCAACGTGTCGCACGGCTGCTTGAACCTGAGCGAGGCGGACGGGCAGACGTACTACGAGATGGCCCAGTACGGCGACGTGGTGACGGTGACCAACTCGACCAGAGGGGCGGACGACCTCGTCGCGCGCGGCGACCCGGGCATGGCCGACTGGAACCTGCCCTGGTCGGAGTACGTCGCCGACTCGGCTCTGGGTCAACAGGTGACCACGGAGCCCTTCGCCGGCTGATTTCGGGCACCGTCATCGGCTCCGCCTATACTCGTCGGGCGTGCCGGTCGACCGGCATCCGCCGCCTTAGCTCAGTCGGCCAGAGCGACGCATTCGTAATGCGTAGGTCGTGGGTTCGACTCCCACAGGCGGCTCCAGGCAAAGCCGGGTCACCAAGGAAGGGCCTCAGGGTGGCAGCTGGCGGGTTGGGGACGCAGGTCAAGCTGGTGTCGAGCCTC
>Ga0193738_1000798_pt1 | contig 14359 bp, 12 predicted proteins | sample L2a1metaG_FD_144927 | JGI IMG/M metagenome (GOLD analysis project Ga0193738, IMG submission 144927) | Soil microbial communities from a riparian zone of the East river system, Colorado, United States - L2a1 | ecosystem: Environmental > Terrestrial > Soil > Riparian zone | place: USA: East River...
ACTCGAGAAGGCGAGTGAGCTCATTGACTGCCTGGGGCACGCAGGCGAGCCGGTGACCCTCGGCTACGTCCGGTCCGCCCTCGGGATGCCCAAGTCCTCGACACATCGGCTGCTCGGCGAGCTCGCCGCCCTCAACATCGTCCGCCGGACCGAAGACGGTCGCTACTCCCTTGGCCCGCGACTCCTGTACTGGGGCGAGGCAGCAGCCGACACGTTCGACCTCAGAGTCGTCGCCGAGGCGCCCATGCGCAGCCTGCGCAATCAGGTCGGCGAGAGCGTCCACCTCTACGTGCGCGACCATGACACGCGGATCTGCATCGCCGCGGTCGAAGGCCGGCACGAGCTGCGGCCGTTCATCCAGCTCGGACGCCCGCTTCCGCTGCGGGTCGGAGCGGCCGGCAAGCTCCTGCTGGCCTTCGCTCCGTCGGACGTTCGCGAGCTGGAGCTCCAGCGCGCCCTCGATGACGCCTCAGCAATGCCGAATGCGCCCGGCCCCCGACTCGCCGCGCAACTCGATCGGATCCGCGCCGAGCGGTGGGCAACGTCGATGGGTGAGCGCGAGGAGGGCGTATCGGCGGTGGCGACGGCGATCATCGATGCACGCGACCGGGTCGTCGCCGCACTATGCATCTCAGCTCCCACGACTCGCCTGGGGCCCGACCACTTCGAAGCGATGCGGCTGCCGCTCGTCGAGAGCGCCGCGAAGATCAGTGGCCTCCTGCAGCGGGGCTGATGGGGGCTGGAGTCCCCGTGCCCGTCAGCGGAGGGGCTTCGACACCGATCCAACCTTGGGCGCGGCTGATCCCCGCGGCGGCGGCAGATAGGTCATTGCGGAGGCCCTCCAACCGTTCGGCTGTGAGGCGCGCGGTCGGGCCTGAGATCGAGAGCGCTGCGTGGACTATGCCCGCCTGGTTCCGGATCGGCACGGCGGCTGCCGCAAGACCCTCCTCCCGCTCTCCGAAGGACATCGACCATCCGGTCTGGCGGATCTGCTCGAGCTGAGCGACGAGCTCATCGGCGGTGGGGGCGCGTGGCGTCAGCGGCTCCCGAGCCACGCGTCGGAGCTCCTGTGCCTGCGTCGCGGCGTCCGCGAAGGCGAGCAGGAGCTTCCCCGACGCGCCGACCGACAGGGGAAGCGGCTTGCCGACCTGGGTGAAATGGCGGAGCTCGTAGTTGCCCTCGACGGCCGAGACGCAGACGCGGCGGTCCCGCTGGCGGACATAGAGATGCACGCTCTCCCCGACGACGTCACGCAGGCGCACCATCGCAGACTTCGAGATCCGCACGATGTCGCTGACACCGCCGGCCGCGTCGCCCCAGCGAGCCAGGCGAGGCCCAGGCGCGTAGTTCGCAGGGCCGACACGGAACAGCAGGCCGAGTTGGACGAGTTCAGACAGAAGGCGGTGGGTCGACGACCGTGGCTGCCCAAGGCGCTGCGCGATGGAGGTCAGCGTGGCCGCCTCCGGCGCTTCCGCGACGATGTCGAGGATCTGCGTCGCCTTCTCGAGCACCGACATCAGGCGACGGGCGTCCCATAAAACGCCCCGAAGAGCTCCTCCTCGGACGGCCGGTCCTCCGCGATCGGGCGGCTCACCCACGTGGTGTTCATGTAGTGCTTGAGATGGATGTTCTCCGACGTGATGTTGCCACCCCACGTTCCACAACCGAGGCTGGACGTCATCGGCATCCCGTTGTCGAAGGCACCGGCATTCGCCTTCGACTGGGGCTGACGCACCATGATGCGGCTGACCGGGGCCAGCCGCGCGAGGCGGTCGATGTGATCGTCGTCGAACGAGTAGATGCCGCACGAGTGGCCCTTGCCGCCGACCTCGTAGATCGCCTCCACCATGCTGAGCGCCTCATCGAAGCCGCTGTAGCGGAAGAGCGACAGCACGACGCCAAGCTTCTCGGAGCTGAACGGGTTGTGGCTCCCGATCTGCGTTTGCTCGGTCATCAGGAACCGGCGATCCGGCGCGATCTCGAAGCCCGCCTTTTCGGCGAGCTGGTGTGCCGAGATGGCGATCGTGTCGGGCGTGCGATGGCCCTCGCCGTCCCAATAGATCCGGCGAAGCTTGTCGGCCTCGTCGGGCGTCAAGAGGTGGCCGCCTTCGGTGACGAGGCAGTCCCGCAGCGCGTCGTAGATGCCCGAATCGACGACGAGGTTGCCATCCGCGGAGCAGCCGGACCCGAAGTCCGACGTCTTGCTGAGGCGCGTGTTGCGCGCGGCCTCGCCAACGTCGGCCGTCTCGTCGATGACCATGGTCGAGTTGCCCGCGCCGACCCCGTATGCGGGCGTACCCGAGCTGTACGCGGCCCTCACCATGTCCTTCCCGCCGGTCGCCTGGACCAGATCGGCCTGGGTCATCAGGTACTGGGCCGCAGGGATGCTCGGCTTCTCGAGGCACTGGATCAGGTCGACTGGCGCTCCCTCGCGCTCGAGCGCCCGCCGCATGATCTCCACCGTCTCGCGCGTCGTCTTCTTGCTGCGCGGATGCGGCGAGAAGATGACCGCGTCACGGCACTTGATCGCGAACATGCCGACGCCGGGCGGCGTCAGCTCGGGGTTGGTCGTTGGTACAAGGGATGCGATCAATCCGACGGGCTTGGCGTACTTGACGATCCCCCGCTCGGGTAGCTCCTCGACCACGCCGATGCTCTTCTGGCGCAGGATGTCGCGCAGGATGCCCATGACCTTGAAGCGCTTGCCGACGCGGCTCTCCGGGTCACCGATCCCGCTCTCTTGTACGCCCATCTGGGCGAGACGCGTGAACGTGGTCTCGTTCGCCACCGCCCATGCCACGGCCTGGCAAAGACGGTCCACCTGCTCCTGGGTCGCGTCCTCGAACGCCGCCAGGGCCGATCTGCCTCTGGCCACGAGATCGTCGACGTGCGCGGTCTCTTCCGGTGTGATGGGACGAGGTGCCATGCCGTCTCCTTGCCGGCAAGGTGGTCGACGAGGTCGTGGACCGTGCCGGTGCGTTCCCACTATGTCGGAGGATGTGCCCACCCTACGGGAACGGGACGAGCCTAGAATCGGGGCCCCGTTCGTGTCAAGGCCGCCTCGGAACGCGTTGGCGGACAGACTTGACACCGCGCTGCCGCCGCGGCTAGGTTCCTCAATACCGGACTCGATAGTCCGATATTTGGGAAGCTTCGGTTTCCACACATCGCCGCCATAGGTGGATTTCCGCACGGAGGTGGCATGAATCCCACGGTGGCCGACCACATTGCTCGGTTCCTGGTCGACCGTGGCGTGGAGCAGGCATTCGGACTCTGCGGCCACACGAACATCTCACTCCTCGCGGCTCTCGAGCGCAATGGGGCCCCGCGCTTCGTCACCACGCGGCACGAGCAGATCGCGGCGCATGCCGCGGACGGCTATGCCCGCGCCTCGGGGCGGCCCGGGGTCGTGATCCTCCACGTCGGCCCCGGGATGACGAACGCCGCGACGGGCGTGGCGACCGCCTCATTCGACTCGGTCCCGATGCTCGTCCTGGCCGGGGACGTCCCGTCCTACTACGAGGGTCGGGGCCCCCACCAGGAATTCAATCTGCGTCGAGACGCGGACCAGGTGTCGGTATACGAGCCGTTCGTCAAGCGTGCCTGGCGGGTCCACCGGGCAGACCAGGTGCCGCGCATCCTGGCAAGGGCGTGGGACATCGCCATCGCCGGCCGGCCCGGCCCGGTCCTCGTCTCGCTCCCGATGGACATCCTGGCCGAGGCCTTCGAGGCGGATGTCGTCCCCGCTTCGGCGATCGAGCCGCCGTCCCTGGCCGATGCCACCGCGCGCGCGATCGCCGATGAGCTTCGCCGCGCTGAACGCCCGCTGCTTCTGGCTGGTGGCGGCACGCGCCGGGCCACGGCGGGAGTGCGCCGCCTCGCCGAGCTCGCCGGGCTGCCGGTCGCCCACACGCTGATGGGGACCGGGGTGCTACCACCGGACCACCCGCAGCTCCTTGGCATGATCGGCTTCTGGGGCTCACCGCCGGCGAACCGCCTGGCGCGGGAGGCAGACGTCATCCTCGCCGTCGGGACGCGCTTTCCGGAGACCGACAGCAGCAGCTGGGAGCCGGGCGTGACGTTCAGCATCCCGCCCACGAAACTGATCCAGATCGACATCGACCCGCACGAGCCGGGCCGCAACTATCCGACGGCCATCGCCGCTGTCAGCGATGCCGCCATCGCGCTGCGGGCCATCGCCGACGCGTACGGCGAGGCAACACCGGACAGGGCGTACGACTGGATGGCGCTTCGCGAGGAGCGGGAGCAGTTCCTCGAGCCAAGCCGGGCGAATGCCGGGTCGAACGACGTTCCGCTGCTTCCCGAGCGGATCCTGGCGGACGTCCGGCGTGCGGCCCCCAATGCCGTGCTCGTCACCGACGTCGGGTGGAACAAGAACGGCGTCGGCCAGCAGTACCCCGTCGATGGTCCCGACTCGTTCCTGACGCCCGGCGGCTTCTCGACGATGGGCTTCGGGCCCGCGGCTGTCATCGGCGTGGCGGCAGCTGCCACGGGACGCCCAGCACTCGCGCTCGTCGGCGATGGCGCGTTCGGCTCGAATCCGAGCGTGGTGGCCACGGCCGTCGAGATGGGGATCGCGCCGATCTGGCTGGTGATGAACAACGCCGCCTTCGGCACCATCGCTGGCCTGCAACGCAAGCACTATGGGACGGGCTACGGCTGCGAGTTCGAGGCCGATGGCCGACCCTATACCCCCGATTTTGCCGCCATCGCGCGCGCGTCCGGCGCCGACGGCATCTCTATCGCGAGCGCCGAGGAATTGGAGCCCGCCCTCCGCGCGGCGCTTGCAAGTGGCCGGCCGACCGTGCTCGACGTCCCGATGCGCAACACCCCCGTCAGGACACCCGGAGAGTGGGACATCGAGCGCATCTACCACGTGGCGCAATGAGTACAGGAGCGCATCGAGGGTCGCCCGCCGGTAAGGCGCACCAGGCCGAGCCCTGGTCGACGGCGATCACCGTCACGACCGACGACCGTGTCTTCGTGCGAGGCGTTGCCCTGGATGAGGCGATCGGGCGCGAAGCGTTCCCGGCGATGCTGCTGCGGCTATGGCGCGGCGACCCGGCGACCGACGACGAGGCTGCCTTGCTCGGCGCGTGCCTGGTTGCCTCGATCGACCACGGGCCGCTCTCGCCTTCGGCCCTGGTGACCCGCACCATCGCTTCGACGCGTGCCGCCCCGATGAGCGGGCTTGCGGGCGGGATCCTCGCCTTCGGCGAGCTGCACGGGGCTGTAGTGAGCCGGGCCATGCGAATCCTCGCCACGGTGCCGTCCGAGGGCGGCATCGACCCATGGGCGGATGAGGTCTTCGAGACCGAGCGGGCGGCAGGACGCCGTCTTCCGGGCATCGGCCACCGGTGGCACCACTCGGATCTGCGGGCCGAGCGGCTCCTCGAGTTGGCGGCCGCGCGGTCGGATGGCCGGCACGAGGCGGCCGTTCGCGCGCTCGCTGCGCGGGTGCGCAGGCACACCGGGAGCCCGGTCCCCGTGAACATCGACGGCGCGCTCGCCGTGGCGCTCACGTCGTTGCGGCTGGACCCGGCGTACGGCGACTTTCTGTTCGCGATCGCCCGAAGCTTCGGCCTGGCGGCGCACTACGTCGAGGAGCAGGCACGCGAGCGACCGATGCGGACGATCGACCCGACGTCCGCGCGATACGACGGGGCATCGGTCCCCGGATTCGAAGCGCTGGAGGAAGACGAGTGAAGGTCCGGCTGATCGATCCGTTCCGCGACTCGGAGCAGCTGTGGATTGGGCTCGATGAGCCCGGAAGGCGGCGCAAGGCCTTCCGATTCGTCTCGCCCGAGATCGGCTCGGAGGAATTCATGGCCGGCATCACCATCTTCGAGCCTGGTGAGGAGAGCTCCTATCACGTCCACCCCGGTTCCGAGGAGATCAACCTGGTGCTCGAAGGTTCCGGGATCCTGGTGTCCGAAGGGGAGGAGGCGATGTTCGCGCCAGGCCACGCGATGTGGGTCCCGAAAGGGGTCCATCACCAGCACCGAAACACTGGAACCTCGCCCCTCCGGCTCCTCTGGGTGTACACCCCGCAGGCGCCGCTTCCCAGCACCTGAGGTCGTCGGCGCTCCGCCCGATGTACTGATTCATTGTTTGCCACGAGATCGACCACCGCACATGGGGTATCCGATCAGCGTCACTCGGCGAGGAGGTAGCGATGGCTTGTTGAGACGTCCCACAAGACACCGATAGGGTGGCGCACGTTCTTGCAGGCGCGTCCTCGAGGGGCTGAAGGCGGCGTCTAGAGGAGGATCACCGTCGTGAGAAACACAAGGCTCAAGAACAAGAGGTGGTTGGCGACCCTCATCGCTGCCATCGCAGCGGTCGCGATCGTCTCGACCGTGATCGCAGCACAACCGATCGGGATTCCCGGCAAGCCGACGGGCATCGACCCGGTGTACGGCGTCTGTCGTGGAGTGGATCCAGCTTGCTACAACGACTGGGGCACCGAGCGCGACGACGCGGTGTTGGTGTATTCCCGCACAGCGGGACCGCGGCACGCGAACCTCGGACCCCGCCTCGACCCGGATCATTCGAGCAACGTGGGGCTTGATCTCGACCGTCCCTACGTGATCACGCACGACCACAGCAACGCGGCGTTGTGGCCTCGTCCTCTGACCGCGGGGAACGTCGTGCAAAACGAGCTGATCAGGATGCTCGGAGCGGAAGGCATCGAGGTCCACATCACCGAGGACGTTCAGGCGATCGCGGACCTATCTGACGATTACGCAGCCGTGATCTTCGCCAGCCCGACCCGCGACACGCTTTGGGACCACGCCGCTGGCGCGGTGGGCGGGACTCGCCTGGACGCAGCGCGCGAGACGCTCAAGAAGTACATCGAAGGCGGCGGCGGTTTCGTCGGCATCCACAACGCGTTCGGTACCGAGTACGGCTGGCACTGGTACGAAGGACTGCTCGGTAACGCGAACTACTACAGCCACGGCGCGAATCAGGATGGTGACGTCGTCATCGTCAATGACCGCGATGTCTCGACCCAGGCGCTGCCCGAGCGCTGGGGATTCAGAGACGAGTGGTACAACCTCATCCCGTTCCCGAGTGACGTGAATTTCCTGGCAGTCGTGGACGAAAGCACGCTTCCGGAAGGCCCGGGACGCGAGGGTGATCACCCCGGTCATGGGGACTTCCATCCGGTCACGTGGTGTCAGTACTACGACGGTGGACGTTCATGGGTCACCACCCTCGGACACGGTGCCGGCGCGTTCCAGGAGAACTCAGGCTTCCCCGGGGCAGCCGAGTTCCAGGCCCACCTTGTCGGCGGCATCAAGTCGGCAATGGGCCTCGAACCGTTCTGCACGCCGGCTCAAGGCCAGTGATGCTCGAGTAGATTTCGAGATCGATGGATCCTCGGCAGGAATCTGCCGGGGGTCCATCCCTGCGCTGACGCCACGCGGTGCGACGGCCACCGGTGTGATTCCGCGCGTGTTCCTCCGAGAGCACGAGGATCCCGATGGCTCGCCCACGGTCTGATGATCGAGCGACGAAGGAGGTGGACCGACCGAAGAGCAGGCTGCCGGCGTCCTGACGGGGCGCCGCGGATCCGTCGCTGAGCATCGCGACGGCGGTCATTTCCCAGCACTCCAGGGGCTACGGCCGGAGGCGATCATGAACCCGCGAACACTGTTATCAATCTTGCTCAGCGTTGCCCTGCCCCTTGGGGCGGCGACCACCTTTTCCCCAGGTCATGGGGAGGGTGATCCCCGCCCCGAGGAAGCCGAGCTGACGGAGGCCGAGGGTCTTACGCCGACCGGAGCCGACATGCCGACGGTCGGCGGCAACCTGGGCAACCAGCACTACTCGGGCCTGACACAGATCAACAAGCGCAACCTCGACAAGCTCGGGCCGGTCTGGCGCACGCATGTCTCGGCAGTCGCGCCAGCAACGGACGACGTCGGGCAGCAGACGACGCCCATCGTGGCCGACGGGGTCATCTACCTCGACACGCCCAACGGTGAAGTGATCGCGGTCGACGGCAAGACCGGCGAGGCCAAGTGGAAGTGGGCGCCGGAGGACTTCGGTACGAACGGCACCCGGCGCGGCGTCTCCCTCGGGGACGGCAAGATCTACACGCTCGCAGATGACGACCGGGTCGTCGCCCTCGACAAGGACACCGGCGAAGAAGCCTGGGTGGTCCAGCCGGAGGCCCCGGACGGCGCATCGCTGGGCGGGATCGAAAAGGTCGCGACCGTGTACCACGACGGTTTGGTCTACGTACATACGAACGACGGCGACCGCGGCGCCGTGTTCGCGTTGGACTCGAGCGACGGCAGCCTCATCTGGCACTTCTTCGGTGGCCCGGATCGCGGGATCGTCTTCACCGACGTCCACGGGAACTCGGTCGACGCCGGCGCCACCTGGGGTCCGGTACTGCCGGACGGCACCGAGTGCAACCTCGAAGGCGGTGCGACGCCATGGATGCACGGCGCGGTCGACCCCGGGCTCGGTATGTACTACATGAGCTTCGGCAACGCGCGTAGCTGCACGAGCTCGCAGAACGGCTCATTGCGTCCGGGCGACAACTTGTTCGCGAGCACCATGGTGGCCGTCGACTTTAAGACCGGCGAGTACAAGTGGCATTACCAGTCGATCCGCCACGACGTGTGGGACATGGACAACGTCCACCCGCCCACCCTGGCCGATATCGAGGTCGCGGGCGAGGAACGCCAGGTGGTGTTCTACGGCAGCAAGTCCGGTCACCAGTTCGTGCTCGACCGGACCAACGGCTTGCCCGTGCTCCCGGTCGTCGACAAGCCGATGATCCAGGACTCGCGACAGAACCATGTCGCGACACAGCCATTTCCGGTGAAGCGCCTGCTGCCCGAGTGCCTCGTCTGGGAGCCGCTCGACCCGGAGAACATCCCGGGTGACGCGTGGCGCGCCGTCCCAAACTACAACGGCTACCAACCCGATGAGGATGGCAACCTCGTCTTCAACCCCGACAGCTACGTCGCGGAGGACGAGCCGTTCCTGACGTATCCGGCCGGGTACCCCTCGGACCATCGTCTCGGTTGCATGTACGACCCGCAGTGGGATCGGCCCATCCTGTCAACCACCAGCCAGAACGGCGGCGCGGATTGGTCGAACCACTCGTACAGCCACAGCACGAACATGGTCTATTGGCCGTACGGCGCCAACCCGGTGGCGCACTGGAACGGGGCCGGCGCCAACGGCCAGCGGGCGATCGGCCAGTACCAGACCGGTGGCATCCTCGCCTACGACGCCTCGACCGGCGACGTGCGCTGGACGAACCACCTGGGCACGGACATGTCACATGGTCAAGGGCCATTGACGACGGCGAGCGATGTGTTGTTCGTCGGCGAGATCGATGGCAGCCTGCTGGCAATGGATGCCGTCACAGGCGATGTGCTCTGGACGTTCCAGACGGGGTCAGGCATCGCCGCGGCACCGATCACCTATCTGGTCGACGGCGAGCAGTACGTCGCGATCTTCGCGGCCGGATCCACCAACCCGTATGGCGGCACGGTGACGCAGGGCGATTCGCTGTGGGCCTTCAAGTTGGGCGGAACCTACACGACGGAGTCGGGCAGCCAGGAGGGGCCGGACACGGCTCCGCTGTCGATTCGCCGTCCGGTCCAAGGGGGTCCGGTCGAAGGTGACGAGGTGGACAACACGGTCTACCTGGCCCGCGGAAGTCGCACCGCCGACCAAGCCAGCCAGCGGGACAGCGTTTTGCAGCGCGCCATGTTGCCGACGCACATGCGAGTGCCGGTGGGTACGACCGTGACGTTCCTCAATCCGGGTGCGGAGACATTCCCGAACTTCCCGAACGTGCTGCCGCACTGCGCGACGCAGTACTTCGAGGGGCTCTTCAATGCCAAGCTGGATCCCGGAGAGACCTTCGAGTACACGTTCGACCGTGCCGGTGAGTACTTCTTCAACGACTGCACCGATCCACGGCCGGCCGGCAAGATCGAGGTCTACCGGGAATCACAGGATCTCCCCGGCGCGTTGCGGTTCACGCCCTCGCGGCTCGATCTCAGCTCCGGGACCGGGATCTTCACCGGGGTGCACGGCGCGGTCACGGCGATCCTCGACATCCCGGCCGGCTATGTGTTCGACGGCGATGCTGTCTTACAGACCCCGTTGTCGGAGACGCCAGTCCCGGCTGCAAGCGCGATGTCCAACGGCAACAAGTTGATCGTGCAGTTCGACAAGGCCGGCATCGACAACAACGTGCCCGAGGGCGACGCGGTGCCGGTGACGCTGGTGGCGAATTTCCTGCACAACGGGGTGCAGGAGCAATTGACGTCGACGGCGACGCCGCAGATCGTCAAGTAAGTGGGAAGCGGCCCTAGGGGTCGGGCCGTCCGCGCCGGGCCCCTGCAGGCCGTGAGCATGCACCTGACCATCGCTCGCGATCGATCCCGCTCTGTCTCCTCCGGAGCGGGGTCGACGCGGGCGCGACGGCACCGTCGATCGTGACCTCGCCAGAGGGCATGCTCGGCGTCGAACTCTTCGTCGGACTGGTCGCGATCGCGTCGGCTGCGGCCCTGGTCACCTCGCGACTGTCGATGCCGTACTCGGTCGCGCTCATCTTGGCTGGGCTGGTCGTGGGTGCAGTGATCCCACCCGAGGCGCTCGAGGTCACCCCGGATCTGATACTCGCCGTCCTCGTCCCTGGCTTGGTGTTCGAGGCGGCGTTCAAGCTGAACGTGGCCGAACTCCGGAAGACCTCGGGCCTGGTGGCGATCCTGGCTGTCCCGGGGGTCCTCATCACCGCGGCCGTGGTCGCGGTCGTAGCGTGGATCGCAACCGGACTGAATTTAGCTCTCGGTTTCCTGCTGGGCGCAATGGTCTCCGCCACGGACCCGGTGGCCGTGATCGAACTTTTCAAGCGACTCAGCGCGCCCGGTCGCCTGGCGACTGTCGTCGATGCCGAGGCGCTGTTCAACGATGGCACGGGCGTCGTCCTTTTCGCCATCGCCGTCGTCGCGGTCAGTCAGCCGGTCGGGATCGCCGAAGGCGCCATGGAGTTTGCCTCGGTCGTGCTGGTCAGCGTAATCCTCGGCGTCCTTGCCGGCGCGGCAGCGATCAGACTGATGTCGCTAACCGACGATCGATTGATCCAGGTTGCGATCTCTGTGGTTGCTGCCTACGGGACCTACCTGGTGGCGGTACGTGTCGGGCAGTCAGGGATCGTCGCCACCGTCTCGGCGGGCATCGTCGTCGGATGGGCAGGCCAGGGCGGCCGCCTCCCGCAACGGACGATGGCGGCCCTCGACGGCGTGTGGGGCTTCGCCGCCTTCATGATCACCGCGCTGACATTCCTGCTCATCGGACGGGTGATCGGCCCAGAGCTCGTCGTTCGAGCAGTACCGTTGATCGTTGCGGGATACCTCGCCATCACGATCGCGCGGGCGCTCGTCGTGTATGTCCTAATCGGGGGAACGGAGCGGGCACTACCGGGTCCGAGCCTGCTGCCCGTGTCCCATCTCCACGTCATGTTCTGGGCGGGGTTGCGTGGCGCGATCGCGATAGCGCTCGCCCTGGCGCTCCCCGAGAACCTGCCCCAGCGGGACTTGCTCACGGGTGCGGTCTACGGGATCGTCCTGGTCACGATCCTGTTTCAGGGCACAACGGCAGGATGGGTCATCCGCCGTGCGGGAGCCCTCAATGACTGAGCAACGAGTAGGGCGAGGCATCCTCGACGCAATCTGGCCTGGGCGTCGGCGATCGTCGCGACGGTCGAGTCGCCCGTGTAGCGTGCCGACGCGGGTGACCTCAACACATCAGGCCTGCCTACGAGCCATGACGAGCCCCCTCGGGGACGGCCCGGCGGGACGACGGGTAACTCCGGCCTGAGGTCACACGATCAGCGATCCGTTTCACCGAACCCAGCCGAGCGCAACCGACAATTGGAGCTTGGTCGCGACCTCTTTGTTGGTGAAGCCCTCAGCCACCAGGGCTGCGACCTCGTGCTCGCGGCCGGTCAGAGAACTCGGCTGGGAGTGCAGCGCGACGAGGGCATCCGCGGCGCGACGCCTGAGCGGTTCCATCCCGAGCTCGGCGGCGCCTCGGGCAGCCTCTTCGAGCAATGCGCTCGCGCGCTCCAGGTGGCGGGCCTGGCCGCGGCGCAAGAGTGCGCTCGCCCAATCGAAGCGGGTCTCCGCCACTTCACCGCGAGCACGGGTCTCATGTTCCGCCGGAGGGCGCGGGTGAAGTCGACTTCGACCTACGCCCAGTCGCGCATCAGCTTCGACATCTGGCCGAGGTAGCGACTCACGCTCCACATCGATGGCCGTCCAGCTTCTCGAAGCAGTCCAGCGTGCGGAGCGTGTCGAAGTAGTCGTCCAGGATCGAGACCCTCATGCATCGAACCTCCGTGGTGCGGAACCCTTCATGCGGAGATGCCGGTGGGAGCCAGCATGACTCCCACCGGTACCAATGCGGCCTGATCTACGGGACGGAGACCAGGATCAGCGCGGCAAGCGCCGGGTCGACCGCGACGTTGTCGACGCCGGTAAGACCGTCGATGACGAGCGCGTCGGTCGCGGCGTCCGCGACCGAGATCCGCACGAACGCGGCCAGGCCGCTGACCTCGACGGCAGCACCGCTGGCGTTCGCCGTGATCGTATCGTCGCCGGTCGTGCCGTTGACGGTGACGGTGTCGGGCAGCCCATCGCCCGTCGAACCGCCGAGCGCCGCGGCGAGGTCGACATCGACGCGGGTAAGGTCGGTCCCGGTCAAGTCGTTGACGGTGACGGCGTCGGTGCCGCCCTGGGGCCGGGCATCGATCGCCTCGACGTCGTCGAGATCCATGACGATGTTGCCCTGGACCCTTGTGAACAGGAGCCGGCCGCCGTTGGCCGTGGCGCCCATGATCTCATTGGCGCCGAACCCGTTGAAGACCATGGTGTCGTAGCCGCGCCCGCCTTCGACGACGTCGGAGCCGTCGCCCTGGTCCCAGACGAAGGTGTCGTTGCCCTGGTCGAGGAAGGCAGTGTCGGCGCCCTGATTGCCGTCGTGAAGCATCAGGGGTTGCCCAAGGTGCTGCGCATATCCCCAGCCGCCGCGCGCTCGATGCCCCGACGCAGCAATGCACGCAAGGGTTCAGAAGGGTTCGGCCGACATGCGATCGGGTGAAAACCACTGTATCTGGTAGACGTGCAGGCGGAAACCACCATATGTGGTGGTGACTGGGTACCGCAAAGGTGAGTTGGTACCGCATACCGGATTCGAACCGGTGATCTCCGCCTTGAGAGGGCGGTGTCCTGGGCCTCTAGACGAATGCGGCACAGAGGCGAGGGGTCGATGCCTGCCGTCGCCGGGCCGAAGGATACCAGCGACCCGGCCAAGCCTCAACCGAGGCCTCAGAGCCGGTGCGTCTCGAGGAACAGGCGGACGGCGTCGGCGACCTGCTGGTGGCTGTGCTCCCCGGCCACGAGGCCGAAGTGCGAATGGGCCCCGAACGGTTCGTACTCGGCGCCGAGCCACTCGGCGAGCCGCTCGGCCTCATCGAGACTGACCGACCGGTCCAGCCCGCCGGCGATCACCAGGCGTGGCACCTGCGCGACGACCCGCCGATCGACCGGCACGCCGGCCATCACCTGTCGTCGGGCGGCGCCGGCCTCATGCGGCTTCTGCCCGAGCAGATGCTGGATCTTCAAAACATCGGCCAGGGTGAGGTCGCGATCATCGCGCACCAGCTTCTCGGGAAGCGTCTCCCAGCCGATCACGTCGCGACCGTAGACCTCCGGGATGTCGCGCAGCTCGTGGGGCCGGGCCGGCTGACGAAAGTCGCGCGGCAGTCCCGGCGCGAGCAGCACCAGCCCTGAGATCGCGACCCGCTCGGCCGCCTTCAGGGCGAGGAGGGCCCCCATGCCGTGCCCGACCGCCACGGTCGTCGGTCCCAGGCGGTCCAGGGCGGCAACGACGTCCTCCGTGTATGTCTCGAACGAGAGCGTGGCCGGGTCCGCGGTCAGCGACCAGTAGTGATTTCGCAGGTTCAGGGCGTGCCCTTCCCAGCCGCGACCGGCGAAGTACCCGAGATACCGCTCCCAGACCCACGACCCGGCGAGCTCGCCATGGATGAACAGCAGCGGTTTGCGCCGCGACCGGCGCTCGGGCAACCACGACTCGATGTAGATCCCGCGGTCGTGCAGCTCGATCTCATCCTTGCGCACGGGACGCCCATTCGGCGGCGGGGCGATCGCTCGGGAGAGGATCGGCTCGGGGATCGAGTTCGGCATCCGGTTCACCACTCGTGCGGGTTGATGACGAGGCCACTGAGGGCCTTTGGATAGAAGTAGGTCGACTTCTGGGGCATCACGTCGCCGGCCCT
>Ga0193738_1000799_pt1 | contig 14336 bp, 13 predicted proteins | sample L2a1metaG_FD_144927 | JGI IMG/M metagenome (GOLD analysis project Ga0193738, IMG submission 144927) | Soil microbial communities from a riparian zone of the East river system, Colorado, United States - L2a1 | ecosystem: Environmental > Terrestrial > Soil > Riparian zone | place: USA: East River...
TGATGAGGCAGCAACTGTTGTTTGGTGTATGCCGCTTGATAGCGGTTTAATAAAAACCAAAGTGGATTTTCATGATGCTGTATTTGCACTTAGCGCTCCATTTACTGGACAACCGAAAGAGCTTTTCAAAACGCAAATGCGTTATCGTGGTACTGGCTGGGGCAATTCAACAATTGCTTTGGTAAATGAAGGCCTTACCGGAAAGCAATTGACAAGATTGAATCGCTACAATCCTTCAACTGGTCAGCTGGAAAAACTGATGGAAAGAAATACCACCGACAATTATTCAAACCCCGGCAACCCGGTTACTGAAAAAAATCAATTTGGTAGTGATGTAATAAAACTGATCGACAATGGTAACAAACTTTTAATGAACAATACAACCGGTGCATCACCCAATGGTGATCTCCCTTTCCTGGCAACCTTTGATCTCAATACAAAAAAACTGGATATCATCTGGCGTTGCAATGAAGGATATTTTGAAAGCGTCGTTCGTGTTCTTAATCCTGATAAACTTGAATTGCTGACGAGAAAGGAAAATGAAAAAGACGTTCCTAACTACTGGATAAAAAATTTGAAAGCAAAAATTGCTGACAGGCAGATAACTAGTTTCACAAACCCTTACCCGCAAATGGAAGGAGTAAGTAAACAAAAAATAAAGTATAAAAGAGAAGATGGTGTTGATCTTACCGGCGATCTGTATTTACCAAAGGGCTATGATCCAAAAAAAGATGGGAAGCTCCCGGTAATAATGTGGGCTTATCCTGCTGAATTTAATTCTGCAGCAGATGCTGCCCAGATCAGGGGAAGTGAGCATAGATTCACTTATGTTGGCTATGGCAGTCCAATTTGTTACGTTACTCAAGGCTATGCAGTTTTGAATAATGCAGAAATGCCAATCGTTGCAACTGATAAAGATAAAAAACCAAATGATAATTTCAATGATCAACTGCGAATGAATGCTGAAGCAGCGATCAATAAATTAGATGAGATGGGTGTTGGCGACAGGAATCGTGTCGCTGTTGGCGGACATAGTTACGGTGCATTTATGACCGCGAATCTTCTTGCACATACAAAACTTTTCAAAGCAGGTATTGCACGTAGTGGCGCATACAATCGTACACTTACACCGTTTGGCTTTCAAAATGAAGATCGTACTTACTGGCAGGCACCTGACCTTTACAATGACATGAGTCCATTCATGAGTGCTGATAAAATTAAAACTCCCATACTACTTGTACATGGTGAATTAGATAATAATACAGGCACCTACCCTATTCAAAGTGAAAGAATGTTCAATGCGATCAAAGGTCATGGAGGTACCGTGAAATTTTTATTGTTGCCTTATGAAAGTCATGGATATGCTGCAAAAGAGAATATCCTTCATTTGTTGTATGAGCAATATGCATGGGTAGAAAAATATGTAAAGAATGCAGATAAGAATACACCGGGTGGAGATAAGCCAAAAGCTTTCTGATTAGGAGATTTGTCGGGTTGTTAAATAATCCTGTCATTAACTGGCAGGATTATTTTTTGTTATAAGCCGTAGTAACTCCGATTGAGCTTTTGTTGCACAGTTTACCCAGAGCGAAGCGAAGGGCTCCTTTCAACATTCTGTAATTCTATTTAGCAAAAGAAGACGTCTATTTTCTTAACTTCAAAAAAGAATTGTGCTGAATTAAAATATGGTTTATGGAAAAACGATCAGCAAGAATATATGCTTCGATTGGCGCTGTTATGGGATGGCTCGCAGTCATCACTCAATTGTATTTACATATACAAAACAGACCCGTGCCAGTCGGGGAATCATTGCTTCGTTTTTTTGGATACTTTACGATAGATACAAATATTTTGTGTGCATTGTTTTTAACTTTCATAGCATTACAAGGTAATTCACAGTTAGGAATGTTTTTTAGAAAAGCAACAACGGCAATAGCGCTTACGGTTTACATTACTATTGTTGGTGTTACTTACAATATTCTTTTAAGAAATACCTGGAACCCACAGGGCATGCAAAAAGTTGTTGATGAGCTTTTGCATAGTGTTATCCCTGTTTATTTTGTTTTATTCTGGTTCATCTTTGTTCCTGGTGGAAATCTAAAATGGAAAAATGCTTTTCCCTGGCTTATCTATCCAATTTTATATATGGTATATGCGATCATCCTTGGAACTATCACAAAATTTTATCCTTATCCCTTCGTAGATGTAAATGAACTTGGCTACACAAAAGCCTTGACTAACTCTTTGATCGTATTGGTTCTCATATTTCTTTTGTCGCTTGCCCTTATCGGTATTGGAAGAGCAAGAAAGAAGTTTGATGGCCCGAATAAAAAACTTTGATCAAGAAGCTTCCCGAATAATTTCGCCATTTATCATCACCTTATCAATAAGACTCGAACCAAAGGCATAAGGTAAATAGGCTAATGAAGGAATTGATCTTGTAAAAATCACGTTTGCCTTTTTACCAACAGTGATGCTTCCTGATTCATCTTGTAATTCCATCGCAAAAGCACCATTGAGTGTAGCAGCATTAATAGCTTCTTCCGGTAACATCTTCATGCCTGTGCAACTCATCGCTACAACTAAATTCATATTCCCTGAAGGAGATGACCCTGGATTATAGTCAGAAGCCAAAGCGATCGCACATCCTGCATCTATCATTTGTCTTGCCGGCTGAAATGGCATACGAAGAAAAAATGCTGCGGTTGGTAATAGAGTACCGATGGTTTGAGAATTTGCAAGCTTATTAATAATATCACCGTTCACAGTTTCCAAATGATCTACCGAAACCGCATTGAGCTTTATCCCTGTCTCTATTCCTCCGGAAAAGTTAAGTTGATTCGCATGTATTTTGGCTTTCAACCCCTGACGCATACCTGCTTTACAAATCGTTTCAGTTTCTTCAGCAGAAAAAAATCCATTTTCACAAAACACATCAATATAATCAGCTAGTTTTTCTTTTGTGATCACAGGCAACATTTCATTAATAATAAGATCTATATAACCCTTGTGATTCTCTCTATATTCTAATGGATAAGTATGGGCCCCAAGAAAAGTTGCTTTGATCGGGATCGGTGATGTTTCCTTTAATTTTTTGATCACACGCAACATCTTCAATTCACCTTCTACAGATAAACCATAACCGCTTTTAATTTCGATCGCACCTGTTCCGAGTTTAATTACCTCATTCAATCTTCTCCATGAAACATCAAAAAGCTGATCCTCACTCATTGCATTCAACTTCTTTGCTGAATTTAGAATACCTCCGCCTTTTGCAGCGATCTCTTCATAACTCATTCCTTTTATCTTGTCAACAAACTCCTCTTCCCTGCTTGCAGCAAAAACCAAATGTGTGTGTGAATCACACCAGCATGGAAGAATAAACTGACCTGATGCATCAATAGTTTGTTTAAAGTTTGAGGTTTGAAGTTTGAGATTTGAGATACTACCATATTCAGCAATCAAACCATTCTCAATTATCAAATATGCATCTTCAATAGCAGGAAGCACAGACAATTCTTTCCCTTTAAGAAGTTTTGATTCTTCTCTTACACCAACCAACTGTTTAATATTAGATATTAGTGTTGCCATTTTTACAATTCATTCCAAACTTGCTTTGCAAATTGTTCTAATGAAGGATCCCTTGCTCCCATCAGCAATAGTACACAATTATCAGTGAGGTGAGGACGAACAGATGAAACAAGATCGTTCCTATTCTCAACAAAAAAAGCATTAACACCCCTCGCTTTTAAATCATTGATCAGATCATTGGAAGAAATATCTTTTGTAGTTGTGCCACCTGCATAAAATATTTCACTCATCCAGATCTCATCTATCGGTCTCAGGGCTTTTGTTATTTCATCAACAAAATCATTTCGTAAAAATTTTGTTGGCGCATACCCATGCGGTTGAAACCATGCAACTACTTTTTTTGCTACGGGCTGGCATGCCATGATACTTGCTGCACATTTTACCGGGTTATGAGCATAATCATCAATTAGCCAAACTCCATTCTTATTTCCATAAACCTGGCTACGACGATAAATACCTTCATAATTTTTTAATGCAGCCGCACTTGTTTCCAGTTCAACTCCAATTTGATGGGCAATCGAAATCGCGGCAGTTGCATTTTCCATGTTATGCCTGCCTACTGCATTAATTGAAAATTCTATTCCTTGGATTGAAAATTGAATAAAGAGTCCTGATTGCTTAAAGTCTTCTGCTAAATAAGATGCCTGGGAATTTTCGTCAATAGAAAAATCATTGTTAGTATGCTGAGATAATTTTCTTGCAAGAGAATGTGATCGGTTAACTACAAATTTTTTACTATTATTTTTAAATACAGTAAAAATTTCCATTAAGGTATCAATTTCTTTGTGATCCTTATCAACATTCAGCAACAAGCCGATTTCAGGTTTGTAATGAATAATAGACCCATCGCTTTCATCCGCTTCGATCACCAACCAATCACCTTTCCCAACTTTTGCATTTCCGATCTTACCTTCCTTAATAATGCTTGTAAGTCCCGCGCCACTAATAATACTTGGTTGCATACCTGCATGCTCAAGTATTGCAAACAACATAGCAGTCGTTGTACTTTTTCCGGAAGTTCCTCCAACAGCAATTGTTTTTTTACTTTCTGCGATCAAAGCAAGCAGTTCGCTTCGTTTAATGATCGGGATGTTTAGTTGTTTTGCCTTCTGAACTTCATACACAGTGTCCTCAATAGCTGTACTTACAACTATCAAATCTGTTTTATCATTAATGCCAGAACCATCCTGCAAAAAACAGTTGATCTTCTCTGCTTCTAGTTTATCTTTCGTTTCATTGAACTCGCCTTCTTTAAAATAACGATCACTACCGGAAACATTTTTGCCAATACCCTGCAGGTATTGAGCCAATGCACTCATGCCGGTTCCGGCAACGCCAATAAAAAATGGATTTTGGAAATCGCTGAGAGATGAGATCATTGCTACAAATGTAGTAATTGCCTTCTATTATCTTCTTTTGTAAGTAATTGAGATAAGCCCGGAAGAATAATTCTTAACTTCCTTTACATTCCAGTTAATCCGTTTTTCAACATTAGGGAAAAAAGCTTTCCCTTTTCCAAGTAAAACGGGACAAATGGCTAGACTAAGTTCATCGATAAGGTCAAGATTTAATAAAGAGGAAACCAGTTCTGCACCTCCAAAAACAGCAATCTCTCCACCTTGCTCATTTTTTATTTTTTCAACCTCGGTTTTAAGATCTCCATTTACTAAAATATAATTGTCTTCTACTTTGTCTAGTGTATGGGAAAACACATACTGTTTTATGTGAGCAAAGGAATTAACCATTTCTTCAGTCACTTCGCCTTTCATTTTTAATGATGCCTCATAAGTTTTGCGTCCATGAAACATGGCATCGATCTTCTTCCAGGATTCTCCCAATTCTTTAAACTGTTCCTGGTCATAAATTATCCAGTCAATCTCTCCATTTGGACCTTCGATAAAGCCATCAATAGTAGTAGCAAAACCTGCGATTATCTTTCGCATAAAAAATCAATTACTAGTGGTAAAAACCTTTACCCAATCAACATACATAGTTCCTGTCTGGATCAATGCAGGATTAAAATTAGAGAAGAAAAGTCCACCTACAGCAAGATTCAATGTTATTCGCTCTGTCTTTCCAAACAGGCTTGATACATAACTACCGGAATTAGTTTTTACCAAAACGCCATCGAAATAAAACTTCAGATCACTTTGGCTCCAGATCATTTCGTAAACATGATAACAAGTTTGCAAACTCACATCGGTGGTCACAAAGCCTTCGGCACCACGAACAAGATTGCGATTTGCAGTTCTTCCGTAAAAATAATTTGTTTGGTATTTCATATCCTCTTGTCCTCTTCCTTCCAATATATCGATCTCTCCCTGCGTTGGCCAGGGATCGCCATAACTCCAGAATGCTGGCCACATGCCATAGCCTGATGGCAATTTTATTCTTGCCATCATTCTTACAACTGGTGTAGAAGCAGATGCAGAAAAATTCGTAGTTGTTTCAATACGGCCAGAAGTATAATTAAAAGTTTTTGGAGTTGCATCAAATGGTGTAGTTGGGCCAGAAACAGTTTCCTTCTTTGCACTGATCACCAGATTTCCATTTGTAACAGAAAGATTAGCGGCCTGGTAAAGTTGTAATTCATTATTGAAGGCTCCGCCATGCCATGTGTTCCAATTATTAAGATTGCTCGAAAAGGTTTCGTCAAAAGATTTTGTCCATCCTGCTCCGAGGATGGCAGTTTCGTCAATATCATAATCACAGATACCGTGAACTGCTGGAGGTGGTTGCGGAGTTGGCTTTCCAGTTGCGATTTCCTCATCTATCGCTTCAGTAGTAGCAACATTTTTTTTGCAACTTGTAAGTATTACTAAAAAGAAAATAAAGAGAGAGGGGATGTGTTTAATGGCGATCATAAAAAACAGTTTCTTAAATGTACTATAAAAATTACTCCCTTAAAAAGCTTTCGGGTTGTATAGTACATTTACTTTATTTCAATTTTGAATAAATAGCTTCATCCTTAAACTGCCCATTGAAATAAAGGCTTTCTTTTATATGACCTTCCTTTACAAAACCAGTACTCTCCAAAACAGAAGATGATGCAATATTTTTGGGATCAAGTAATGCTTCAATACTGTGTAAGTTTAAAACAGTAAAGCCATAATCAACTACAGCATTGATAGCTTCTTTCATTATTCCTTTTCGCCAATGATCTGGATGAAGTATATAACCTATTTCGCCACGATAATTTTCCCTTTTAAAATTCCATATACAAATTGTCCCGATAACCAGTGATGGATCATTTAAGAATGTAATTCCCCAGAGAATTGATTCATTCTCATCTACATTTTTATTGATTATATTAATAAAATCTTCTGCTTCGGCAATCGTTTTTGTTGGCTCCCTTCCTATGTAACGCAATACATCTTCATTTGAACGAAGAAAAAACATTTCATTAGCATCAGTCTTTTCAAGCTGTCTTAATAAAAGTCTTTGCGTTTTTAATTCAGGAAAGGGAGTAAAGTTTAGTGCAAGCATTTATAATAATTATAATTGTAAAGATCTCCATTCGTCTTTTGTCATCTCAAATTTTATTTCGCCTTTGCCATGCATACCTGTCTCTTTCCATCCGGCTTTGCGATAAAATAATTCGGCCCTTGTTTTTGGCGAAGTTCCCAACCAAACAGTTTTATCCGTTTGCGAAAAATACCAGTTCACCATTTCATCATGTAATTTTTTTCCAATCCCCAGCTTTTCAAAACCCGGATGAATGAACAAAGCCCAAATGTTATTATCTACCAGGTCTGCAATAGCAAATCCAACGATCTGTTCATTGATCTCACAAACCCATCCCCTGCCGCGGCGTGTTATATAATCCTGCACATCACTATCAGGAACCAGTGCGGGGTCAGACAAGCGATTTTCTTTTACAAGATTTCGGACAACCTGTATTTGAGGTATATCTTTTATTTGTGCAACACGGATATTCATTTTATAAAGTTGAAAATACTATAGAAATGAAAAAATCTATTTTGTCTTCACAAGTAATCCACAAATGGATCTGATCCTAAATAAATACATAATCTCGAAAGGTTACATACCTAACTTTGCGGTATTAAGAGCAATGAAAGTCCCGTTTTGATCCGTTTTCACGATGTGCCTTGCTAATGAACGGTAGTTTAAGACAGATTTTAAAACTTAAAAGAAAGAAAATGGTACAAAAAACCTACTACAAAACAAAAGAGTATTGCAAAGTAAAATTTTCATTCACAGCAGATGCTGCTGAAACTATTGAAATTCTTGGTCTCAATAGCGACTGGAAAAATTCTGTCATCATGAGCAAGAAGAAAGACGGAAGTTTCAGCGCCGACATTAATTTGCCGAAAGACTCTACTCACGAATTCAAATACTTAGTTAATGAAGCTATGTGGCTGAATGATCCTGAAGCTGATAAAGAGGTTCCGAATGAGTTTGGCGGAAGCAATAGTGTGATCGTTATCTAAATTCTAATTTGTCCAAATTATTTGACCCGGTAATTTTTTCAGTTAAAAAACTGGATTATTACCGGGATAGATGTTTTATGCCAAAAAAACTGATTTTACTCAGGCATGTATCCAAAATGCATGATCCTTAAATTGTGCACCAAGCCACCAATCTTTTTTACCAGTACCAATTTTAAAATTTACAGATCCTGCCTGGCTTTGAAGTGGCGCAACTACTTCTCCATTCTCATTTCGCTTTGCTTTTAAATTATTCAATTCAGGGACGACGATCGTTACATGTCCCGATCTCCCTTCATCGATCCTTTTTGCAATTACCAAACCGATGCCACCGAGATTCACTGCATTTTTGTCAACTCACCTGTTTGTCTCCACCCAAATCTTTCTCCAAAATCTCTTAACCATCCAAAAATGCTGTTTGCTCTTATTTCTTCGATCGTTGATCCTAATAAAGGTGGAACCGCTTCATTCCTCGCCAATTTTTCAATTGCTTTTTGTGTCCACCAAACCCTTGGAAGATAAACACCGGCAAGATGACAAAAGTCATGCGCATAAATATTACAAAATGTTTTTCCTTCACCGGGTTGATATCTTTTATGCGTTTGCTTTTCTACATTCAACCAATCTATGATTTTCATTATCTCTTCTCTTAAAACCGATGGATCACTGCTGCTACTTCTCAAAGGTTGACCCGGTTCATTTAACGAAAATGGTCCAGCCATCCCGGTTCTTTTAATTATAACATCGCTTCTTTGAGGCATGAGAACAGCAGTTATACCGCTTTGAGGTTGTTCGGCAAAAGGAGTCGCAACTGGAATAGATCTCGTCATTGCTTTCGTCGATACCAATTCTAAAAATTCACTTGCCGCAAAACCCCGTAAGTTGGCTCCATTAAGACTTGTTTCTACTTCAAACCATTTATCACCGGGCGAACCAGAAATTAAGCTGACGAGGTGGCCATTTGGTAAAGCAGCAACGCGATTTGATAATGTATTGCCAACAGGTATTTTTGGTTCGCTCCGAAGATTCAGTGTATTGCTGGTTACTTTCACACGGTAGATCTTCTTTGCAGAGGCAACAGGTGTTGGAGGTGGTAGTGGTGCAGGACCGGGAACCGAGCCTCTTACAGTTACAGACTTTGCAATATTGATGTAATCAAAAATATTCTCGCCATAGAATCTACCATCACTGCTTTTATGTCCTTGTTTAAATCCTTTAGCGAGATCAGCTCGGCCTTTGTTATAAGCAATGGCAACAAAAACTTTTTCAGTGTCCGTTAAACTTGTCTTCGATTTCCACCCCTGCCTTTCTTTTGCATCAAATAACTCATCTATACAGTGTAAAAAAGTATTTTTTGGATCAGCCCATTTCTTTTGTAAAAAATAGTCAGGATCATTTTTGAAATGTTGCAGATCGTATTGAAAAATCCCAAAACCATGACAGAATTTATTTGGATTATTAACCGCACTTGTATAGCCATTAATAAATTTTGCCATTTGCACAAGGCAGTCTCTTGCAATATCGAACATAGCGGCCCCGTTTGGTGCACTTAAAAGATCTTGCTTGCTGGTAGGAAAAGCCCTCCTTCCACCCGATCCATCAATTGTATCGCCAACACATAAAAAGGGAATGTCATTAAGTGGAACTTTATTGATAAGACTACTCCAGATAAACCCAGTTTCCTGGTATGCAATGGCACATAAAAGATCTGGGTCAAAAGGCGTATTTGCTGTCACATTCTGTAATTCAACAGAAAATGTTTCTTTGAACCATTTGATGGCATCGGCTATTCTCATAAAAAATGTATTTGATAAATTTTATGTTTAAGGTAGAAAGGAAACAAGCGTCGCCCAATACCACTTTGTGGGGATTGTAAGGTCAAAACCCACCCATCTTTCGTAGTTTCATTTACCAGGTTTATGATATATTTTAGACCAGTGGAATATTACTTGTTGGATTTGTTCATTAAATAAATTATGTTGGCATCTGAAAACAAAATATACTGCTTATGAAATGGTCAAATTTTTATACTAGCCTGCTTTTTACTGCAATCCTTTTTTACTCTTGCTCTGACGATGCCGATAAAAAGGAACCCGAAGCAATAACAGAAACAGCAACCAGCACGATAACAAACTCCAGCGTTGCAGAACAGAAAAGAACAGATGTAGCCGTACAAGGCTTAAAAGGGAAAGTGCAAGTAATGTCTGAATCATTTTTACAAGGCGAAGGATCGAAAAAAGTTTTATCAAAAAACGTTTTTAAATATGATGCAAATGGTAACCGGGTGGAATTATCAAATTACAGAGGTGACGGCAAAGTGAATTCAACGATCAGATCTACTTACGACGTAAACGGTAAACTAATAAAAGAAGAAACAATTTTGGGTAATGGCACTGTCGATATTGTTTCAGCAATAAAAACAGATGCAAAAGGAAATAAGATTGAACAAGAAGATGTAAGGCCTATGGGCAATGTTATATTTAATTTTAAATATCATTATAAGTATGATGAAAAAGGTCAGCAGGTAGAAAGGATCGCCTATCGTGGAAATGGAACTTTTTTATTCAAGTATATTTTTAATTATGATAATAACGGAAATAAAATCGAATGGATACAACAAGCCTCGGATAGCTCTGTGATTGGAAAAGTTATTTACAAGTTCAATGAGAAGAATAACCCTGTAGAAGAAATACATTATGGCAAGGAGGGGACTGTTAAAGAAACATATACTTACAAATACGATCTTGATAGAAAAGGCAATTGGACACGCCAGAAAAAAATGCAGGATGGCAAAGTAATAGAAATTAAAGAAAGAGATATCGAGTACTACTAAGAACTTTTAGAAATTGATCGTTTGCCTGATCTTTCTTGTGATCAATGCCATGCTCAGGTATTTTATATTTAAAAAATCAAAATGCCTGAGCAATAAAAATGTGATCGCAGTTTCTTTTAAAGCAATTGCATTATTAAAACAATCCAGCGCCTTATCTCTTGCCCCCGCTCTTGCATAATCTATGCCCATCCACACCTGCGAAACATATTCACTTTTATCTTTTAGTTCATTATAATTCTTATCTACTTCTTTTTCCAATGCAGAAAAATCACCATCAGTATAGAATTTTACCAAAGCTTTGTTCTTTGATCTCTCTGCAGCTGCGATCGCTTCCTCTTTATTATTTAAAAACCAGTATAGCCGGGAAAGATCTTCGTAGTAAATTTTTTGCAGCGAAGGATCAACCGCGGCTTTGTCTATAAGCTTTTTTTGCAAAGCGATCGCTTCATCAGACTGGTTATTATTTACAAGGGCCCTGATCCTATTTTCTACAAGGTAATCCCACATCGGATTCAATTCGGTACCCTGCGCATAAATTTTCAATGCTTCTTCTTTTTCTTCCTTAGCCTCTAATAAAATGCCGAGCCATAAATACACATTGGCCTGGTTGGCATTCAGATCAATAGAACGACGATAAGTTATCTCCGCAGCATGCCAGTCAAATGTTTGGTGATACCAATATCCAAGTGTGGCCTGTATTTCGCCGGAAGAAGGATCAAGACCAAGTGCAGTATCAATATTCTTTTTAGCGAGCCAAAGCATTCTTGCGGGATCTTCGTATCCACGAAAGGAAGAAAGTAAATAGGTGGTTGCAAGCCCCGAATAAGCATCGGCAAATGTTCTGTCTTTTGTTACCGCCTGCTGAAAAAGTTCTCTTGCAACCAGGAGATCGGTCTTATTTCTTTTTTCAATAAGAAATTTTCCACGCATATAAAAATCATATGCCTGTAAATTCACTGTTGGTACATAGTCAAGCTGCTGCGATTCTTTTTTTGTCAGGGTTGTATTAAGTACCGATGCGATCGCTAATGCAACCTCACGTTGTATGGTAAAAATGTCATCAACTGGTCGGTCATATGATTCTGACCATAAATGTTCATCAGTAACTGCATTGATAAGCTGTGCGGTTATTCGAACTTGTTTCAGTGATCGCTGTACACTTCCTTCAAGAATTGTCGCAACACCAAGTTCTTTCCCGATTTCCCTGATGGTTTTTGGTGTCTTCTTGTATTGTGTTACAGATGTACGGGAAATAACTTTAAACGATTTTATTTTTGAAAGCTGTGTAATGATATCTTCCGTAAGGCCATCGCTGAAATATTCCTGCTCTTTATCACTGCTCATATTTACAAAAGGCAAAACAGCAATGCTGTTTTCATCAATTGCCACTTGTTCATCATTTGGCCCGGTATGGTAAACTGTTGTACTATATTCTGTCAGTACTTCATAGATCCTGATAGGGGTTTTTACATTCTTCAAAAATTCTTCTTTTATAAACACCGAATCCATCCCTTTTTTATTGGCAATATTCCTATAAACCATTTCAGAAACATAGATCCCACCGGGAGGTGATAATGCCTGGATGCGGGAAGCTATATTCACTACATCACCAAAAACATTCCCATCGCGGATCAGCACATCACCCATATGAACACCAATACGTACAGGAACTTTTGGCTCTTCATTAAAATCTGTTTGTAAAAGCTTTGCGAACTCCACAGCGTCGGTAGCGCTGTTGAAAAGAACAAGACAGCCATCACCGTAATACTGTATGACCTTCCCTTCCAGCTCTTCAACAATAATATCAATTACATGCCGGAAACGTGTGATCTTTTCCAATGCTGTGTTTTCATCTTCCTGCATCATAGCGGTATAATTCACTATGTCCGCAAAAAGAATTGCAGCTAATTGATGAGAGTGTTCAGGCATAGGTTGAATGTTGGGCTGCGAAGTTAATGAAAACCAATTTTGATTGAAGCCAGTAATTAAACAAACGGAATAATTTCTCCCTGCAATAAAAATAAATTATAAAAGGGAACGCTGATCTATAAATTAATAAGATGCTAATTTTTTTGTGTGGCAGGCTGTTCTTTTTTTTCAGGACTCTTGAGCACTTTAAAATATGTTACTTTAAAACGATCATTCACTATCTCACCCTGGACTTCGGCTTTTCTAACAGCATTACAAAAACCATCTTTTGCATGTGCATCTCCATGTGAGTCTATATCGGTGCCGTCAACAAAATAAGATTTGCCATCTATTCTCACAGCAAGGTCACAATCTTTACCAGAAAGTTTAAACTGGCACTCGCCGCAAGCCGTCTCCACTATTTGTATTTTCTTATTAGGATCGGGTGTAGATACTTTTGGGTCGCTTTTTTGACCAAATACGCTACTAATAAATAAAAAACAAACTATACAGCTAAAAAAGGATCTCATAGACAAATTTTAATATGGCAAATCTACTAATAACATTGTGAAGATGCCATTGCAAGCTAACAATAATAAAATCCGTCTGGGTTTTAAACCAGTACTTACTGATCAGGTCTCTAGAAAGGCTTTTTATTGGCAACCTATTAGAAAAGTCTAGCGTTTTACTCAAGTAAGTTTTATCTTTAGAATTCAATCTAAAATTGTGCAAATACCCGGCGAAACGATCATAAAGAAGAATTTCTTATATGCGCAATTTTTAATGCCTTTTACTTTTGTTTGCCTCTTCTCTTTTCAATCTCATTCTCAAATATGTCCGCCAAATATCGATTTCGAAACCGGCACTTTTGCTAACTGGACATGCTATACAGGAAATGTGTCTGCAGGCGGCGGGGTAAATACAATGTATCTTACACCAGCAGGCGGGCCAGTACCCAACCAACATACTATGTTTTCGAATAGCACAGAACTGGATTATTTTGGTGGTTTCCCCGTAAACTGTCCAAATGGAAGTGGACATTCCATACGGCTTGGAAATAATACCGGCGGTGGGCAGGCTGAAGGGATTTCATATGAATTCACGATTCCCGCAGGGCAGGATGTTTATTCACTTATCTATCATTACGCAGTCGTTTTCCAGGATCCAAACCATGAAATTTATCAGCAACCAAGATTAGAAATTGAAGTAACCAATGTAACAGATAATACGGTCCTCAATTGTTCCTCTTTTACTTTTATTCCATTTGGAAGTATACTTCCAGGTTTTTTTCTTTCTCCAAACCAACAGGATACCACAAACATATGGTGTAAAGATTGGTCGGCAGTAAGTATAAACCTTAATAACAATGCCGGTAAAACAATTCGTCTTTTTTTTAAAACGGGAGATTGCACATTTACCCGCCATTTTGGATATGCTTATATAGATGTAAATTCTGAATGCAGCAGTGAGTTCGTCGGAGCTACTTATTGCCCTGACGATGCTTTTGTTAACGTAACTGCTCCCTATGGTTATCAGAACTATACATGGTATAATAA
>Ga0193738_1000800_pt1 | contig 14325 bp, 21 predicted proteins | sample L2a1metaG_FD_144927 | JGI IMG/M metagenome (GOLD analysis project Ga0193738, IMG submission 144927) | Soil microbial communities from a riparian zone of the East river system, Colorado, United States - L2a1 | ecosystem: Environmental > Terrestrial > Soil > Riparian zone | place: USA: East River...
CGGCAAGCGTAGCAACATTCACAGGCGTTAACCCTGTAGTTTGGACTGCTTCAGGTGGTTCTATTACGGCACGTTTTGCTGTGATTTACTGTAACGCAACTGTAAATACAATAGTTAAACCGTTGCTTTGTGTTTCGTTATTAGATACTGCTCCGGCAGATGTAACAGCAACAACAGGAAATACATTTACGGTTACACCTACAGGCGGTGCGGTATTTACTCAAACAGCAGGAACAAGTGATTAAATATAAACTCATAATTGAGGTTAGGGACGATGACAAGGTTTATGTTACCGGGCCGCTCGATAATAAAACCTTGTGCCTCGCTATGATTGAGGAGGCTAAATCTACTGTGCAAAATTTCAATAGAACACAGATAACCGTTCCTACGCCGAATGATTTAAAGAAACTTAGTTAATGGCTACTCCTGTATTTTGTTGTGGTTTTGAGTGCGGTGTTTTAGCCAGTGGCGGAACTGCCGGGCATTGGTTCAGCTCCGGTTCGCCGACAATTGATACAACCACAGTAAGGAGTGGCGCAAGATCATTAAGGGTAAATGTTTCTGCATCCACTTGTTTTGTAAGAAATGATGCACTTTCAAGTCAGCTATGGGCAGCAAGAGTATACGTTAGATTTGCTACACTACCAAGTAGTGATACATGGATAGTTTGGACAGCAGCATCGGCACTTGGTTGCGGAGTTGCTTTTAGAAATTCAGATAGTTCGTTAACGACAGCAAGAGGTTCAGCCGGGCTGCCTAATTCTTTTGGTACTACGGGAGTTGCTGTAACAACAGGCGTGTGGTATAGGATAGATTTAAAAATAGATACATCTAATAATCCGTGGTTAGTAAATGCACAAATAGACGGTGTTTCCTGTTCTCAATTATCTCCTGCGGTAGCAGCCGTAACCCATAATCAATTTTATTTAGGCCATACTGGTAGCGCAGTAACATTTGATGCTTATTTCGATGATCTTATTATTTCAAATACTCTTGCTGATTATCCTTTAGGGCCAGGCAAAGTAGAACATTTTATCCCAACTTCAGACGGCACTCACAATATAGCAGGAACGGGAGACTTTCAAAGAACAACTACGGGAACAGATATTTTAAACGCTACAACAACAGCTTATCAGTTAGTGGATGACGTTCCTTTAGAATCAGGGGCGGGAACTGATTGGATAAATATGCTCGCTCCAATAAATGCAACGGATTACGTTGAGTGTATTATCGGGCCGGCTTCGGGTATCTCAACTCCAACAGTAGCACCAAGAGGGGTTGAGGTCATTTCAGCAGACAGGCAGTCTGCAACGGGCGCGGGTAATATGGAAGTGAGGTTGAATGATAATGGAACAACAAACGCTGTAATATCTCGAACAGGAACAGCAGGGACTACAACAATAAAATATGCACGAAAACACTATGCTGCAGGGCCGGCGGGAGCGTGGGTAATTGGCGGCGGCGGAAACGGTGATTTTACAGATTTAAGAGTAAGGTTTGGCTCACCGGCAGTATTAGACGTAAACCCTGACCAATACTTTGCTGGTATAATGATTGAGGCGGAGTTCCCGGCGGGGACAGTTGTAACTATTCCAGTTGGATCCATCGTTATAGATGGGGTTGCTCCGAGTGTATCAGTAACGAGTAATATCAACTTGTCTATCCCTGTAGGCACAATAGTCATCGCCGGGGTAGCTCCGACTGTTACAGCTACAGATCACAAAAACTTCACAATACCAACAGGAACTATCGTTATAGCAGGGGTTGCTCCTGCCGTTACAGCAACAGATAATAAAAACTTTTCAATAGGTGTTGGTACGGTAGCGATTGAGGGCATTGCCCCGGCAGTTACAGTTACTAATAATTTAAACCTGGATATTCCGGTTGGTGAGACAATTATCGCTGGCATTGCGCCGGCTGTATCTGTAACGAATAACATTAATCTTTCTATTCCAGTTGGGGTAGTTATTATTGACGGGGTTTCTCCTTCGGTACAAACTCCAAGAAACTTAAACATACCAGTAGGGGCGGTGGTTATTGAAGGCGTTGCACCATCCGCCACGGTTACGGACCATAAAAATATAACTCCGGGTGTTGGAGAAATAACTATTCAAGGTATAGCCCCGTCCGTATCGGTAACGAACCATATCAACTTAACTATTCCGGTTGGGAATGTAGTCATTTCAGGAGTTGCGCCCACTTTAAGTATTTCAGACCATAAGAACCTAGCAATACCTTCCGGTGCTGTTGTGATTACTGGAATAGCACCTACTGTAACTGCAACCGATCATAAGAATTTTAATATACCAGTAGGTACTATTATAATCGAAGGCGTTGCCCCATCTGTTTCAATAAGTAACCATATTTCATTAACTATTCCAACAGGTGAAGTAATTATTAGTGGTGTTGCTCCGGGTATTGGCGGTAATGCTAATTTGCAAATTGGAGTTGGCGAGGTAGTTATTCAAGGCGTTGCGCCTACCGTTGCCGTATCTAATCATCAAAACTTTAATATCGGAGTTGGTGAAATATTAATAGAAGGAATTGCCCCATCTGTTCAAACTCCTGTAAACTTAATTATCCCGAATGGAGAAATAGTTATTCAAGGTATTGCTCCGAGTGTAAACACTGGCAGCGGTAGTTCGGCTAATATTATGGTTGGAGTTGGTAGCGTAGTTATTAATGGCGTAGCTCCGACTGTATCAGTAAGCCACGTATACCCCTTCCTATCAAGTCAAAATAGTGTTATCTTTAATAAACAAACAGTGGCTATAAATTCAGACATATATCCGAAAATAGATAACCAGCAGGCAGATGTTTATCCAAAAATAGATAACCAGCAAGAAAATGTTTACCAAAAATTATCATAACAATGAGTTGTAACTGCTGCACAAATACTCTTAATTACTGCGATCAAAATGTTTGCGGTGAAATAGATTTTGATATACTGGCACAAGTGCCGGGGATTCATACACTAACTACGTTTTTCCTTAATAAGAAAATCACTATTGAAAAGGAATTTTCAGTCGACGAACTTATTATTTTCCCTCTCGATACCTTAAATGAAAATTACGAGTATAAAGTTGAGTTATTCGATCCGAACGGGGATAAAATTATTATCCGGAAGAGCGATATTGATTACGATTGTTTTAAATTTTATACTTCTATAAACGTAACCGTTGCGGTTGAAATAGAATCATGATTATAATTGAAATAGCTTTCACCGCTGCCTTTATAACAATGTTCCTTAACTACTGTATTGGAAAACCTTCTACGGATTTCTCACCCTATGAAATTTTTTCTTTTTACACGGTTTGGTTATCTATACGCAGGCTAAAAGAAGTTGGTCTTTACGATCAATATTCACAGCAATACCATGATAATGTACAACGGATGAAAACTAAGCATGAAATTATATCTCTAAAGAATGATTTCAAGAAGATGCTATATAATGCAGCTGAACCTTATTTCACATGGGAGCGGGCGGTTGGTATGTGTCCTATCTGTACTGGTTTCTGGATTTCATTAATTGTTAGTATCTTAGTTGCTGCAAGCGTGTTAGGAATAGTCGAAATTATAGTATTTTCACACATTATTATCAGGATAGCAAATAAATTCTTATGACCGATCTTGTTAAACTTTACAACCCTGCCAATGCGGCTGCTTTAACTCCTAATGACATTGCAGGGCTTCAAAAACTTACAGATGCTGAATTAAAAGAACTTGCAAAAGTCTATTCTAATAACGTAATGCAACGGGCTTATTTGCTTATCATTGATACCCGCAAGCCAGTACATAAACAACTTCCTACATTATCCAGTTTTGAGAACTTGCATAATTTAAGAACCAGGAATGCAATGAAGAGTTATGTTGCGTATGGGTTTAAGGGATCTAAAGCAAAAACGGTTCCGGTAACTAAGGGAAGGACACAAAGACGGGTTGAAGTACTTGATTTAAGTGATGCTGAACTATTATCTTTACCCGGGTTTAAAACAATTCCTGCAACTGAAGTTAAGGTTAAGAAGATTAAAACAAATACAATATAATATGCCCAAACACATTCAGGATATTTTAGTCGCCGTTGGCATCCCGGCTGAAGATGCTGCAAAAATTGATTCGTTGCCAGAAGCAGAACAGGCGACGTTTGATTCAAAGCCTTATCTGGATAAAGTAAAGGGTAGCTATCAAACACAGTTCCAGAATGATCCTGAATTTTTTACTGATCAGACATTGGAGAAATTGCCGCCAGCTATTAAAAAGAAAATAGAGGCGCAGCAATTTGCAAGGACAACCAATATTGTAAGGGATAAATATTTGAAAGGTTTAGGCATGACCGAAGCTGATTTGGCTGATTTAAGTGATGAAGATAAAGCAGAGTTCGATAGATTCATCCCTGCCGTTGCTCAAAAGTATGCAAAGACGAAAGCTGGGGATAAGCAATTGCAACAAGATTTAATTGAAGCAAGAAAGCAATTGGAGAAATACGGCCCTGATTACGAGAAGGGAATTGAATCTAAATATAGCACACAGGCTGAACAGCAAGTAGCGGCCGCAATATTCAGAGCTAATTTAATCGGTGAACTTTCCCGCATACCGGGTTTAAAAATATCTGCTTCGGATATTGCAAAGACTGCCGATGAAATTGTAAGCAGCAAATATGCATTTGAAAGAATTGGTGATTTCGGAGTTGAATTGAGGCAGAAAGCAAACCCGCAAATGAAAGTTCTTAAAGATAACTCTTCACACGAGCTTACTTTGAGTGAGGCTTTACTGGAAATTGCGAAGGAAAGAAAGTGGGTTGAAGAGAAGCAAACAGGTGGTAACGGATCTGGTGTAGTAACAATTACACCCGGGAATGAAGGTTTGATGGCCGGGATTCCCCCACATAACAGAGATAGGATTGCAAAGAAAATGAATATAGGTAAGTAGTAAATACGTCGCCCCGTCCGGCTTAAAGGCAGAATGTCGTTCCAAGTGAACTAAAAAAGATGAGATCAGCGATGGTCTTAATTATTATTTTAATCACTTTTAAAACGAAAATATTATGCCTTTTGGATCAGTTGGTGCGTACGCCTGTAGGGACTTACAAACCAAATTAATCGACCATTTCGGAGCCAATGCCGCAGAGTTTAGAACACTCGGGTCGATTGGACTTCTGAAGTTTCTTACATCCCCTCAAAACACAAGGGGCTTCCGTAAAATAGACGTTGAATCAATTCCCGGCAAAAAGCGTGGTGTTGCAATGATGGTAGATAATCCATTTTGCTTTGACATCTGCTCACTTGCCGCTGATTGTAATACTACCCGGATTGAAAACGATAACCCTGCACAAGAGGTTGTTTTTAATTTGGAAGGGCCGGAATACAGAGTTTGTAATGCAGATTCTCCCGGTGTTCCTGAAGTGCTTACTTTCTCCGAAGAGGATTTAATGCGCTATTGCACAGAGACAGATACATCTTACATTACTCGTCAGATTGCCCGTTACAACAAACGCTTCATTGAATCTCTGGATCAGAGGATCTTCGAGGTTCTTGCTGCACAGGTTGGAACAAACGGCTCTGGTGATGCTGTGACGAATCTGAAATTCTTTACTACGAACGCCGATACCGGACAATCAAACCTGAACGCAACTGCAATATTTTTCCTGAATCAATACTGGAAAGATGCGGCCAATGACGGTCAGTTTGCTTTGATCGGTGGACAAACACTTGCTATGATCGCTGCTTTCAAACAGTGGCAAGGTCTGAATGATATGGGTGTTGATCTTCGGACTATCAACGAAGAAATTCCTTTCATTTATTATGATCGTAATTCAGATGCAGAAATTGGACTTCATGACTTCCTGCAAATGGCTCCTGGTGCTGCTCAGTTAGTTACTTGGAATATGTTTAAAGGTGAAAAGAAACGTTCAATAACGGATCTTTACACTCACGACACATTCATTGATCCAGCTACTGGAATCGAAGTTGATTACCGTTGGTATTTTGACTACAAGTGCGGCAAGTGGACTTATGAGCCGTTCTTGTTTGCTGAATTAGCGGTTAATGCTCCTGGTGGTTGTGGAGAGAATTTGGAAGGGGTAAATGGTATCGTTCGTATTCATGATTGCTCTGATACTTCAGGTGCAGTTTGCGAATCAGCTTAATTGAAACTCCCCGTTTGTCTTTAATAAGGGGAGAGGCCGTAACCTCTTCCCATTTTTTGAATTATGGCAATAAATATTCAGCAAGTTCCAAATGCTCCGGGAGGTTATAGTTTAACCGGGAAGAAAATAATGGTTCACGATCAGACGGCTCCTTTAGCATCGTCAACGGTTCTGGTCAATGCTACTTCGTTAGGAGGTGGGGGAGGTGGGGGTGATAGTTACGCAGCCCCAATGTGGACAGACACAGATTTTACAGCCGGATTAAATACTTTCCAACATAACGATTTGATAGGAGCAAGTGAAATGAATTTTATTATAGTTAATAAAGTTATTGAGTTCATCGGTGATGATTATACTTTTAATGATGTAACAGGAACGATCACAAGAACAAATATTTGGTTTGCCGGAGATAAAATGGTTACACCTTATAAACCTGGATTATGAAATATCTAATAGTTTTTATACTTCTTATTGTTTCGGTTAACACAGTAGCACAGTTTGGAGCTACACAATCAATGGGAACAGTTAATACAAGAGTAGTTTCAAACGGTGCATTCGATGCAACTAAGGGGTTAATTAACGGGGTATTTGCAGATACAACTGCGGCTAACGCAAGTCCGATTGATTTCTATAACGGTGCGCAGATATGGACAAGTTCAGATAGAAACTTTTGGCTTCGAAGTACAACGTTGAATATGTGGATCAGAATGGCAAAGTTTAGTGATGTAGGGGGAGCTATTCCAACGCTTCAACAGGTGTTAACAGCAGGAAGTACTACAGCTATTGATAATACTATTTCGATAGGCTCAAATGATTTTAATATAGAAAATGGTACTGAAGGTGGTTTAAATATTAACCAAGCCAGCAGGCTTTATAGATTCGGAAATTATAATGGAAGTAACGGAACTCAACTAAGCTTAGATGATGTAAATGCACTTATTGAGTTACGTGATGCTGGTGGTACAGGATTTTATTCTGATGGTATTAATCAAATAATGTCTATGAAAATAGCGGGAACTTCTATTCTTACGTTAGACGGCCCAAATGATTTAGCCACTATTAATGATATGATTGTAAAACTATCTGATAAGTCAACGCCGGGAACTCCAGCATCTGGAACCGGATATTTATATGTAAATACAGATTCTTTAAGATTTAAAAATGATGCGGGAACAATATTCACTTTAGGCACAACTACAGGCGGCGGTTCAGGAACAATCAACTCCGGCACAACAGGCAAACCGGCTTACTATACAGGTGCGACTACCTTAGATGATTTTGCAGCTGTTGATTATGCTACAAGTGGAACGAATGTTTTAATAACAACTCAAAACACTACTGATGTTGGGTTAAATATTAAAGGGCAAAGTTCACAAAGTGCGAACTATCTAAATATCTCGACAAGTGCGGGAACGGGTGATTTAGCTTTTATAAACGCTTCCGGGGAAATGATCTTTGGTGGCAATACCGATGCCGGTGTTTATGACCTTCAAATCAATGACGGCCTTTGGGTGAATAATGTTTCTGCTGCTGCCGGCAATGGATTGGTTCTTTCTCCATCTACAACTATTTCAAGCGGGTTTGTAATTCAAAATAATAGCGGTGGTGAATGGATAATGGCGGCTTTAAATGCTACGTCATTAAAAATGTTTACGTCAAGTAGTCCAATTTATATTTCACCGGGGGGAACAGATAAGGCGGTTTTCTTATCTGGTGGTGGAATGACCATGCCTGAAGGTTCAGCTCCGGGAACTCCGGCAAGCGCAATGGCCGTTATCTATCCAAAGAGTGACGGTCTATGGTATGGTAAAGATGACGCAGGGGCGGAAACTAAATTGAGTAACCCTTCATTAAATAAAGGCGCATTCATAGCCTTGCCAACTTCAACCGATACTGTAGATGTTTGGCAAACTCCTGTAGCAATAACGATAACTTCTTTAAAAGCCGTTCTTAGGGGTTCATCACCTTCCGTAACTTATAATATAGGTTTTGGAACAAGTATACAAAGTCCTACGGCGGTATTTACTTCTGATATTACCTGTACTTCTATAACTACAGGATGTAGTAATTCATCCGGGTTTAACGATGCGACGATTCCGGCGGGTTCGTTTATTTGGATTTACACAAATGCGGCAAGTGGTACAATACGTTCAATTGCGTTCACTATAAACTATACTGAGGACTAATGAAAATTTTTATATCAATATTATTTTTTGTTTTTTTCTTAGATACTGGGAATGTATTCCCAACGTCTGGATCAATTGCTAATAGGGCGGGAGGTACTGATAACTGGACTAACCCCGGCAACATAACAGCAGATGACGGAACCAATGCAGCACTTAGTACTGCGTCTCAATCACATTATTTAATTGCCAGTGGATTTGGATTTAGTATTCCTACCGGGGCTACTATTAATAGTGTTACTGTGAGAGCGGAGGCTGCTTCTGCTTTTGGTGGGCAACAATTTCATGCACAATTACAAGATGATACGGGGGCTTTAATAGGAGTAGATAAGTTTGAAAACATAGCTGGTGCAATGACTGTTTATACTTACACTGTTGACAATTGGAGCGCAACATTAACTCCTGCTATTGTAAATGATGCTGACTTTGGTGTTAGGTTTTACATAGCAAGCATATCAGACATAACAGTTGATTTCGTAACCGTTAAAATAACGTACACAGAGAACAGAAGAATAATAATAACAAATTAATATATGAAAAAAACACTCACATTAATAACAGGACTTTTTTTATCAGCGATCATCTACGCTCAAAACATAGATACAGTTTATGTCCGAAACCTTCAATTAAAATATGAGGAATGGTCTTGGATAATCGGTGGGATAAACCCACAAGGGTTAGATTCTACCAATAAGAAACGATATAAGAAGTTTTTAAAATTCTTAGATGATGCTGATCCGGCTGGCTTCTCAACGAACATAACTTTCGATTCTCTGCCTGGAAGATTTGCAATGTTTGCTTTTCAGGAGTATTGGGCAAACACCAATGCCCGTGAAAACATGGGACAGGGTATAGATGTTAAGCTAAGATCATACACTCCGTTGGCTCCTTTTATCGCGGCAGCAGACGCGGCAAGATTAGCAGCTTTTCAAACTCGTAGAAATAACGGAAGGGATGTAATTGAATAAAACATATACTATGAAAAAGATATTAATTCCTTTATTCGCATCAATACTGATCGTAAGCTGTACGGATAATGATAAAAAGCCCGGCACTACTTTAGTAACGCCCGTTGCTGATACAACAAAAGTTATAGACACTACCATTATCGAAGACGGTATTGCTCCTATTGCCGATAACGAAATGGCAAGAAATAATGGGGTAGTTGTAAATCAGTATTCAAATGGTAAAACAATGGGCGTATCGTATTACGTCCCGTTGGGTTTATGGGTTACTGGAACAAGTTCGTTAAGCTGTGCAGAGCAGTGCGATCCTTGTAAATTACAAACAGCATTAGGATTAAAATAATATGAAAAGAATAATAGTTTGTGCAATATTAGCGATTACGCTTTTCGGTTGCACTAAGCAAGCAAAGCCACAATTTGCGCCAAATGAAAGAGGTAAAAAACACCAAGCGGAATTAACCGTTACTTCTGATTTAGTATTAACAGAAAGCGGCGGGGTGCTGACTCTTTCTATTTCTCCAAATGCTCAATGGGCAGGAGTTCAAAAGTTTGTTTCAATGACTACAAATGATGGGGCAGTTTCTGTTTGCAATTGGCATTATACAACGGCTCCGGCTTTGGCAACTTGTACCGTTTCCGGCTCTGGGTTTTACCGGGGTTGGACAAGTGATTATAACTATGATGTTCACTTAAGTAACTGGATAACGATACCATGAAGAAATTAATAGCTATCATTTTATTGGTAGGGTGTAGCCGGGAAATAAAACAGCAACCACAGGAAGAGATCGCAACAGCAAAAGCAGGCGGTAAGCAATGTAATTTAGTTTGTGATGTAGCTAAAAATCCTGATCTGCAATTAGTGACCAATGCGGAAGAGGAAAGGCCGTTACTTCCAGACGGGCAAATTGATACACTTACTTATTTCTATACTAAATACCACGTTAGAACATCCCCGATAAGATTAATTCAAAATTACACAACTACTGGCAGAGATGCGATTCGTTACGGTTGGGATTCAGGCGTAACGATTAACAGGGTTCAGCTTCAATGTCTGATAGAAAATATTGCTCTGTTTGGTTGTCAAAACGATTGGGTTTTTTCTGAATCACAGGGTTACTTATCGCCGTTGAATAATTATTTCTTTGATGGGTTGTTCTCATTCGAGACTTACGAAAAAGGCAAAGGGAATAGTTGGAAGTTACTTTACACTGATTATAAAAAAGAGTTTTTCCCCTCAGTGGTTCCAACAAGGGAATACTTGTTAGCTGATTTCTGTTATTATGATCGGGCAATTCAGGCGCAAACAGGGGACTTTTACTATAACTATTTTCGTTTCCCAGACCATGACGGAGTTTATAAATTAATACTTAAATTTAATCCACAAATCAAAGGATGCAGGGCAGTTAAGGAAACCAACTATTCGAATAATGAAAAAACTATTTATTTGGAAATACGAGAAGGTCAAATTATAATCTAATGCCAGGACTTCCAAAATTCAAAGATTTTTTGCAGGGGTTGAAAGATGACCCTAAAGGCACTATAATGTATGCCGCTTTCTTAGCCGTTATTGTTATGTTTGGAATCATACAAGCCTCCAGTAAAAGAAATGATGTAAAGCAGGAAAAGCGCATTGCTAACTGTGAGGCTAACGCAATTGCTAACGCCTACACTGCTAAAGTTGAAAACGATCAGCTACGGGAAAAAATGATTGATGTTTTAGGAGCATTAAAAGAAGTACAGGGAGAAATGAATACACTTAAAAAACTTGGTATTATCAAATGAAATACATCTGGCTATTGATATTTATTGCCTGCAACTCTTCAATGGGGACAAAGGAGGTAGTGATTGCGCCGCCTAACAATTCCCTTTCTGATTCTGTTTCAATCGCCTTAGATAGTTTGAAAATGTCAATAGTGGATCTTTCTGAATTGTCCGACTTCGCTAAAGATGCACAGGCTAAAATAAAAAGATTGGAGAATGAAAAACGAGCTACAGAAAGGCAGATTGAAGTTTACCCGATGGCTTTAAATAGTGATGATTACAAAAAAGATGACAGGGACAGAATAATTGCAGAACTTAGAAAGAAAGTTTATGATTACGAAAACCAATAGCATTCTTTAAAAAATCAGTTATCCCGGGAACAGGTCCGGGTAGTGCCTAATAAGATCGAACCCGAAAAACCAAACGATAAAAGTTTAGTTATTTCATTAAGCGGTATGTTAGAACAGGGTGCTTCGGTTTGGATAATGGAATCAAACCGGAAGTCTAAAAAGATAATGAAGGGGTACTATAATTGCCAGATTAAAGACTTAAATTTATTGGGAGCTGTACAGGCCAAATTTTACCAGGGGGTTTATTTCTTCAATCATGTTCCTGAAGGAAAGTATTTAATCAAGGTTTGCGCCTTGTACGGTGATTGGGTTGAAGTAAAAAGAAAAGACGGTTATCAAACGGTTGCAATGAAAGTTGCGCCGCCTATTCAATAATTAAAAAACAATTTATGGCAAACATTACAACGTCATCAAAACAATTTACACTTAACATTAACGACTTCTGGAAGGGTTTAATCATGGCGGTACTTGTTCCGGTAATTACAATTATTACTCAATCTTTGGAAGCAGGAACGCTGACCTTTAATTGGAAAGCTATTGGCATTGCTGCTATTGCCGGTTTCATGGGTTATCTTACTAAGAACTTTTTTGATAAGCCTAAGATCGTTGTTACAGATGTCAAAGATGATACGATCGAAGGTGTAAAAGACGGTACGATAGATGTCAAACTTACTACCAAATGAAAAAATGGACGGTTGTATTATTTGTGGGATTATTAGGCTGCAATAAAGCGCAACGGCAGCTTGAAAGGACACAGGAGTATTTATTCAAGCACCCTGAATTTTCCACAGGTTACTGCGCCGAACAATTCCCTGATAAACCAGATTCAGTTATCGTAAAGACTGATACCGTAACCGAGATCATTGTCATGGATTCGCTCGTTTTTAATACCGATACTCTGATTAAGGATTCTATAAATGTCAGATATATTACGAAAGTCGTAACCAAAACTATCCGCAAAGATTCGATCATTTACAGGGAGAACAGGGCAGAGCAGGAAAGATTGCAACTTGCTCTGCTTGCTTCCCAGCGAAACGTTTCGGATCTGATTGCAAAGAATGCACAACTAGAAAAGGAGTTAGCTGAATGGAAGCGGAGGGCTAAAAATAGATGGCTATGGTTGGCACTGTTTATAGGCGGAGCCGCTGCTATTGCGATATTCAAAGTAATAAAAGCCGTGAGGCCAAGCGTATGAAATATTATTATAAATATCGGTCAGCGATCACAGGCAGATTTGTTTCTGAAAAATACGCTAAAAAACATCCCAAAACTACCATACGGGAAAAATACAAGAAATGATCCCAGATAAATACAAATGGTTGCTTAAAGAACCAGCCCCAAAGATGCTAATTGAGGCATTGAAGTTAGTAGGCACCAAAGAAATGCCGGGGACTAAAGACAACCCCGAAATTATTGAATGGGCGCAGGAAACAGGGCTGAATAAAGTCTATTCGGCTGATTCAATTCCGTGGTGCGGGCTGTTTATGGCTGTAGTTGCAAAACGAGCAGGGAAAACCGTTCCTAAGGACCCACTATGGGCTTTAAATTGGCGCAATTTCGGGATAGTAGCTTCACCTGGTATGCTTGGCGATGTGCTGGTATTTAAGCGGGAAAGCGGCGGACACGTTGCCCTGTATGTTGGCGAAGATAAAGACTGCTACCATATACTTGGAGGTAACCAATCCGATGCAGTTACAATTACCCGGATCCTGAAGGCTCGTTGTGTCGGGATTCGCAGGCCTGTTTATTCAATCGCACAGCCGCTGAATGTTCGAAGGATATATTTATCAGCTTCGGGGGATGTTTCTACTAATGAGGCGTAGGGGTTACGGGTTATACAATCCCGTGTTTTGATTGCGAGTCCCTTTCCGCTTTCAGCCTTTCGTTCTCGGCTTTTAGTTCCTCTAAATCATCGGAAAAATGTTCAGCTTGGCTTTTATATGATTCACGCTGCATTTTAATCTTTTCTATTTCTTGGTCTTTCTCCTTTAATGAGGATTGAAGGGCGGTGATTTGGTCGGATAAAATACTAAATGTATCTTTTTTAAAGAACGCCATTAACTCTTTTATGTCTTCTGTAATATCAACTTTTGCCGCTTTTTTAGATGCGGGTAAAATGTAAATTCTTTTTGTTAATTCTGAATAGCCTAAGTATTTCATAAATTAGTTTTATTGAATGGTATTCTTATTACTTCAAGATTACACGACTTGCTTTCTATCTGGTTGGTTGATTCGTTTAAGCATCGTCTGGTTGAGCTACCGTGACCACGATTAAATTCAGCCTTTCTTAAAATCTCATACCTTACAGCCGCTTGCTTGTTCTTTGTTTTTGCGTGTATGAACCTTTCCCCAATATTTAAATCACCAAGTCTCATAAATTGTTTTCTAATTGACATTGTTTTTATTTTTGGTTAATAGCATCTCTCCCTTTCCAACATTTTTTACTTAGTTTCTTGTGCCGTTTTTCATCTTTTTTGGTGTTACGAGAATATCCCCATGTGAGTACATATTCAAGAGCAACCAATTCTTTCCATTGTTTTTGGCTTAATCCTCCAAGCATCCAACGCTTCCAATTATCTCTCATAATTTTTATTTTTTATTCCCCGTCTAAAGACGGAAGCGGTTAGAGATTGTTTTCGGTTTTGAATTTTTGCCATTGATTTTTAAATAACTCGTCCATTACGCCCTCATGAACAGAACTGGGGCGGGTCGAATAAAAAATAACCTCCCATTGCTTTTCAATCAACCCCTTCAATCTTTCAACTTCCTTTTCTAATTCTACACAGGGAGTTTGTAGGGATGCCCCGGCTATGAATGCTTTGCGCTGAAGTATAACCTTAGATTGATTTGGCATTTCAAGAAAAGTGCCTGTTTCGTCAGGATATAATTCCTTAGCTTTTTCTTCAATAGTAGTATTATCC
>Ga0193738_1000801_pt1 | contig 14320 bp, 13 predicted proteins | sample L2a1metaG_FD_144927 | JGI IMG/M metagenome (GOLD analysis project Ga0193738, IMG submission 144927) | Soil microbial communities from a riparian zone of the East river system, Colorado, United States - L2a1 | ecosystem: Environmental > Terrestrial > Soil > Riparian zone | place: USA: East River...
CAGATGCTCGCCCCGTGCCCGTCACTGTTGACCACGCAGCGGACACCGCCCGAACTGAAGGGCTGGCAGCCGTCCTCATCGATGTGGCGGGTCCGCATCCACTCGTGATTGAAGGGGAGGTTCTCGGAGAGCTTGCTGCCGGGCATCGCCTTGTGGAGTTGGCCGAGGGTGAATTCGGCTGGGTCGTCCCTGCTCCGGAGTGAGTGCACCGCCTGGCGGGTGACCAGGAGGAATAGACCATTGCAACCGTCCGTTTTTGGAGGAGCGGCTGAGGACGCTGCATGTGGCCAATCCGGCCGGCGGTGATATCTTGACTGCGACCGATTCAGTCGTGCACTGAATCCGCAAGTGGAGACCTGATCTCCCACCCGCACAGCGTCAACCGAGACAGTTGTCGGGTAGGTCTGTGAGGATGGCGATTGGTCCATTCTCGCGGGATTCGGGGTCTCCGCGTACGCGGAGACCCTTATTTCTTGGGTCGCCGCTGTGGATTCGGTGCCGCCTGGTTGGTCAGCTCACTACAACCAACTGGAGGACATATCAGCACCGAACCGCGAATCAACGATCGAATTCGCGTCCCGGAGGTCCGGCTTGTCGGACCGGCCGGGGAGCAGGTCGGCATCGTACGCATCGAGGATGCAATGCGCTTGGCGCGAGAAGCCGAGCTGGACCTGGTAGAAGTCGCACCCATGGCGCGGCCGCCAGTCGTCAAGCTCATGGACTATGGCAAGTTCAAGTACGAGAACGCCCAGAAGGCGCGCGAGAGCCGACGCCACCAATCCAACACAGTGATCAAGGAAATGAAGCTGCGGCCGAAGATCGACAGTCATGATTACGAGACCAAGAAAGGCCACGTCGTACGCTTCCTGAAAGCGGGCGACAAGGTCAAGATCACGATCATGTTCCGAGGACGTGAACAATCGCGGCCTGAGCTTGGCTACAACTTGTTGAAGAAGTTGGCGTCCGACGTCGACGAGTACGGCTACGTCGAGTCCTCGCCCAAGCAGGACGGCCGGAACATGTTGATGGTTCTCGGGCCGCTGAAGAAGAAGACCGAGGCCCGTGCCGAGGTCAAGGCCGAACGGGATCGCCGTGCTGCGGAACGGCTCGCCGACGCGGAGGCGGAGCGGACCCAGCAGGCAGATCGACGTGCCCAGGCAGCCGCCCAGCCGGCCGGGAAGAAACGTCGCGGACCAGCCGACAACCTCGATCCGGACATAGACCTGAGCTAGATCACCGCTGCGCTGTATCACAGCAAGACAGAGGAACGGATTTCACATGCCGAAGATGAAGACGCACTCCGGTGCCAAGAAGCGGTTCAGGTTCACCGGGACGGGTAAGCTCATGCACCGCCAGGCAGGCAAGATGCACCTGAACGAGCACAAGCCCAGCACTCGAACGCGGCGCCTCGATGGCGACAAGGTGGTCGCGCCAGGTGACGCCGCCAAGGCCAAGAAGCTGCTCGGCAGGAGTTCCTGAGCCTCATTCCCCGCCAGATATAGAGCAAGGGGACGAACCCCCTTGAACCCCCGAGGCGTGCAGTGCACGCCCGAAGGACATAAGGAGTAAATGCGATGGCACGCGTCAAGCGCTCCGTCAATGCACACAAGAAGCGGCGCGAAGTTCTCGAGCAGGCGTCCGGCTACCGGGGTCAGCGTTCTCGCATGTACCGCAAGGCGAAGGAACAGATCACCCATTCACTGGTGTACGCCTACCGTGACCGCCGGGCGCGCAAGGGCGACTTCCGCAAGCTATGGATCCAACGGATCAACGCCGCCGCCCGCGCGGAAGGGATGACGTACAACCGCTTCATCTCGGGACTCAAAGCCGCTGGGATTGAGGTCGATCGCAAGATCCTGGCTGATCTCGCCGTGACCGACTCCGCAGCATTCGCTGCCCTCGTCGAGGTAGCCAAAGCCAACTTGCCGGCCAACGACGCCACGGCTGCTTGAGGTCGCACTGTCCGAAGACGGCATCGTTGTACACCAGCCGATAGACCCTCCTGCAGCATCGCAGGGCATGCTGCGAGAGGCTCGCCGGCTGTTGCGGCGTAAGGAGCGCCAGCGGGCCCGGCGCTTCATCGCGGAGGGTCGGCAGGCCACAGCCGAAGCATTGAGCCATCCGGGCACCGTCACCGAGCTGATCGTGGCCGACGACGCCGTCGTTCGCCACGTGGATCTGCTGGACATTGCGTCCAAAGCAGGCATCCGAATCGCAGTGGCGCCGCTGCGAGCGGTTGCAGAACTGACCGACACGGTGACTCCTCAGGGCGTCATCGCGGTCTGTCAGATGATCGACGTGCCTCTCGATGAAGCGCTTGCGGGCAATCCCCGGCTGGTCGTGCTCTGTGATCAGGTCCGAGATCCGGGCAACGTCGGCACGGTGATCAGATGTGCAGATGCATTCGGCGCCGATGCGGTCTTGATCAGCCGTGACTCCGTCGATGTCTACAACGCAAAGGCAGTACGCGCGACGACCGGCAGCCTGTTCCATCTGCCGCTCGCCGTTGAGGTCGAACTCTCCGAAGCGGTCACCCTGGCCCGCGACACAGGTCTCCACGTCTTCGGCGCCGACACGCGGGCGGGCTGCGTGATCGACGATCTTGCAGCATCAGGCGAGCTGGCGCAACCGACCATGTGGGTGCTGGGAAATGAGGCATGGGGACTTCCGCCCGAGCACGTGAGCAGATTGGACCGGCTGGTTGCGCTGCCGCGCTACGGACGCGCCGAGAGCCTCAATCTCTCGACTGCTGCTGCAGTTTTCTTGTACGCCTCCGCCACGGCCCAACGCGCCCCAGAGTCCAGTCACTAAACGCCGTGGCAGTGTTCGACCATCATTCCTAGACTGTCCCAGGCGCACCGTGTGTCACAGTCCACCCGCGAGGGGAGCCATGTCCGGGCCGAACACTAGCTACGACCCCGTTCAGGTCACACCGCTGAACGCCGAGAGCATTGACGCCATGGTGACCGAAGCCTTGGCAATCTTTGCGGCGGCGACCTCGTTGGCGGACCTCAAGCAGGCCCGACTGGCACATATCGGCGACCGCTCACCCATTGCTCTTGCCAATCGGGAAATTGGCGCTTTGCCACCTCAGGCCCGCAAGGAGGCGGGCGTACGCGTTGGCCAGGCGCGCGCCACGATCAGCGAGGCGCTCAAGGCGCGTGAGGAGCAGCTCAAGGCCGCCGAGGTCGCCCGCATCCTGGTGGAGGAGAGGGTCGATGTCACACTCCCGGTACAGACCCAGCCATCCGGCGCGGTTCACCCCATCACTGCGCTGATGAGCTTGATGGAGGATGTCTTCGTCGCAATGGGCTGGGAGGTGGCCGAGGGCCCCGAGCTCGAGGCCGAGTGGATGAATTTCGACGCGCTCAACTTCATCCCTGATCATCCAGCGCGGACGATGCAGGACACCTTGTTCGTGGAGCCGGAGGACGGCGGGATCGTGCTGCGCACCCATACTTCGCCGGTGCAGGTACGGGCATTGCTCACTCGCCAGCTGCCGGTGTACGTGATCTGTCCCGGCAGGGTGTATCGGTCCGATGAGTACGACGCCACACATCTGCCGGTCTTCCACCAGATCGAGGGACTGGCCGTTGACAAGGGCATCACGCTTGGACACCTACGCGGCACCCTTGATCATTTCGCGCGCGCCATGTTCGGTGTGACGCGGACTCGTTTCCGACCCAACTACTTCCCCTTCACCGAACCATCGGCCGAAGTTGACCTGGAGTGCTTTGTCTGTCATGGCGCCTCGGTTGGTGATCCGGACAATCCGTGTCGCACCTGCAAAAGCGAAGGCTGGATCGAGTGGGGCGGTTGCGGCATTGTGAATCCGCGGGTGTTGCAGGCCTGCGGGATCGACACTGACGTCTACTCCGGCTTCGCCTTCGGCATGGGCGTGGACCGCACCCTCATGACCCGGAACAACGCTGAGGACATGCGCGACATGATCGAAGGCGATGTGCGTTTCAGCCGGTCGCTACTGGGCACGGCGCGATGATTGGAGCAAGGGGGACGACCCCCTTGAACCCCCGCCGCGCGCCCAACAACACATGGGAGCGCGCGTTATGAAAGCGCCCTTGAGCTGGCTGCGCGAATACGCCGCACTGCCTGATGATCTTGATGGGCGCACCCTCGCCGACGCACTGATCAGAGTGGGCCTGGAAGTCGAGACCGTCGAGCAGGCTGGTGCCGAAATCAGCGGGCCGCTGGTGATCGGCAAGGTGTTGGCGTACGAGGTCGAGGTTCATTCCAACGGCAAGTCGATCCGCTGGTGCCAGGTCGATGTTGGCCCGCACAATGACCGGTCTGGTTCCCGCAGCGTGGTGTGCGGCGCGCACAACTTCGAGGTTGGCGACTTCGTCGTCGTTGCACTACCCGGTACGGTCCTGCCCGGTGGCTTCGGCATCTCAGCGCGCAAGACCTACGGCCACGTCTCCGACGGCATGATCTGCTCAGCAAGAGAGCTAGGCCTCGGTGATGATCATTCCGGGATCCTGGTTCTCGACGAAGCAGACCTGGCACCAGGCGCCGACGCAGCGCCTCTGCTGCAGCTACGCGACGAGGTGCTCGACATTGCAGTCACCCCGGATCGCGGCTACTGCCTTTCGATCCGCGGCATTGCGCGCGAGGCGGCGCAAGCTTTCGGCGTGGCCTTCACTGATCCGGTAGACCGTGTGGTGCCTGCCGAAACCGTGAACGGTCATCCGGTCGAGCTGCTGTCGGAGGCCTGCCCGCTCTTTGTGGCGCTTACCGTCACCGGGATCGATCCCGGCCGGCCAACCCCACGTTGGCTCGCTCGTCGCGTTCAGCTGGCAGGCATGCGCTCGATCTCGTTGGCAGTTGACATCACGAATTACGTGATGTTGGAGACCGGTCAGCCCATCCATGCCTACGACGCCGACCTGCTCGACGGGCCCATTGTTGTGCGCAAGGCGGCTGAGGGCGAGAAGCTGACGACCCTCGACGACGTCGTGCGTCCGTTGCATCCCGACGATCTTTTGATCACCGACGCCTCCGGACCCATCGGTCTCGCAGGTGTGATGGGCGGCGCCACTACCGAGCTCTCTTTCAGCACCCGCAATGTCGTCATCGAGGCAGCTCACTTCGACGCGATGACGATCGCTCGCACCTCGCGACGTCACAAATTGTCATCTGAGGCATCTCGACGGTTCGAGCGGGGGGTTGACCCGGAGGCCAGCTACGCGGGTGCACATCGAGTCGCCGAACTCCTCGCGGCGCATGCGGGTGGCACGTTGCTGGTAGATGAGACGGTTCGCGGCGCCGTGGCTGCAAGACCGAGCACCACCATCGCCGACGTACTGCCGACGCAGATTCTCGGCACACACGTTGATCACGTGTCAGTGGTGCGCCTGCTGCAGGCGATCGGCGCCACCGTCGCCGACGGTGGCGACACTTTGACCGTCACTCCCCCGAGCTGGCGGCCGGATCTGAATGATCCATACGACTACGTCGAAGAGGTCGGCCGGCAGATCGGTTTCGACACCATCGAGCCGGTTGTCCCCACCGCACCGGTGGGTCGTGGGCTCAGCAGAGACCAGCGGGCGCGGCGTGCCATCAACCTCGCACTGGCCGCTCGTGGATTCGTCGAGATACTGACCTTCCCATTTGCGTCGACCACAGACCTGGATCTGATGCGGGTCCCGGCTGACGACCGGCGTCGCCGGCTTAACAAGATCGTCAACCCGCTCTCCGAAGCCACTCCCTACTTGCGCACCTCGCTGCTGCCTGGGCTGTTCGCGGCAGTGACCCGGAACCGCAGTCGTGGCAACGACGACCTGGCCCTGTTCGAGGCGGGCTCGGTGTTCTTCGCTAGCGATCCGCCGCTAGCCGCGCCACGACCACCTGTGACACAACGGCCGTCCACTGAAGAGCTGGACGCGCTCGATCGTGCGCTCGGGCAGCAACCCCGACACGTGGGAGCGGTGCTAACCGGTCAGTGGGTGCCGGAAGGCTGGGAACGGCGAGGGATCCCAGCAGATTGGCAGCAGGCCATCGCGTTCGTCGAGGTCGCGGCTGCTGCGATCGGATTGCGATTGGACCGCCGCGCGGCAGAACACCCACCGTGGCATCCGGGGCGGTGCGCCGAGTTCACGCTGCCAAGCGGAGCGACGATTGGCTTTGCCGGCGAGCTGCACCCGGAGGTGTGCGCCGCGTTCGGCCTACCGAGCCGTACGGCCGCTGCGGAAATCGATCTTGATGCCCTGATCGCCGCGGCGCCGGCCAGCGGCGATATCCCGATGATCTCCGGCTTCCCGGTGGCCAAGGAGGATGTGGCCTTGATCGTCGACAACGAAGTACCTGCCGCCGCCGTAGAGCGCGCGCTCCGGGTCGGAGCCGGGCCGTTGCTCGAGTCTGTGTGGCTGTTCGACGTCTACACCGGCCCGCAGATCGGTGAGGGGAAGAAGTCGCTGGCGTACGCGCTGAGGTTCCGGGCGCCGGACCGCACGCTCACCGACGCCGAAGCGGCCGCCGCCCGAGACGCTGCGGTTGCCAGGGCCGCCAAGCTTACGGGGGCAGTCCAGCGCACGGTCTAGCCACAGGCCATCCGTTCGCAGTCTGGGCAAAGTCGACCACCGACTGACCAAGAATGCATGAAGTTGTGGATCATGGCATACTCATGCGGATGACTGTGAAGGTTGCAGTAGCAGGTGCTACTGGGTATGCAGGCGGAGAGTTGCTCCGGCTGCTGCTCGAGCATCCCCAGGTCGAGATTGGGTCTGTGACAGCAAGCGCCAATGCCGGAACACGTCTAGGCCAGCATCATCCACAACTGATTCCGCTGGGTGATCGGCTGGTGGCTGAGACCTCGTCGGAGGTGCTCGCTGATCATGATGTGGTTTTCCTCGCTCTGCCACATGGAGCTTCTAGTGAAGCCGCAGCGCAACTCCATGCGGACACTCTGGTCATCGACTGTGGGGCTGACTTTCGACTGTCAGAGCCTGAGGCGTGGCAGAGGTTCTACCAGTCTGCTCACGCCGGCACGTGGCCTTATGGGTTGCCGGAGCTGCCCGGCCAGCGCGACAAGCTGGCAGGCGCTCGAGCAATCGCCGTTCCCGGGTGTTATCCGACAACCGCAACTCTGGCGCTGCTACCCGCCATCACGCACGGCCTGACGACCGCGCAGGATGTCGTGATCGTCGCTGCCAGTGGTCCGTCAGGTGCTGGCCGCTCGCTCAAGCCGCATCTGCTGGGCGCCGAGCTGATGGGGTCGGCAAGCGCCTACGCGGTGGGCGGCGTACATCGCCATACGCCTGAGCTGCTACAGAACTTCACCGCCTGCGGTGCCGCCGAGCCATCGGTGTCATTTACACCCATATTGGTGCCGATGTCTCGTGGGATTTTGGCAACGTGCACGGCTCCGCTAACCGAGCCTGGCATCTCTTACGATCAGACCTACGCCGCGTACGCCGACGCGTACGCTGATGAGCCGTTCGTCCACGTACTACCTGAGGGCCAGTGGCCACAGACCAAGTCAGTCCTGGGATCGAACTCCGTTCAGGTCCAGGTCGCCGTTGATCACGACGCTGGCCGGTTGGTCGCCGTTGCGGTCTTGGACAACCTGACCAAGGGCACCGCCGGCGCCGCGGTGCAATGTATGAATCTGGCGCTCGGCTTACCGGAGACCACCGGTCTCTCGACAGTGGGCTTGGCGCCATGAGTGTCACCACAGCCGCCGGCTTCCTCGCCTCGGGGTTGGCGGCGGGTTTGAAGAGCAGCGGTGGAAGTGATCTGGCACTGGTGCTCAACACCGGGCCGGACTACGCCGCCGCGGGTGTCTTCACCAGCAATCGGGTCAAAGCCGCGCCCGTGCTGTGGTCACAACAAGTGCTGAGCGACGGCGGATTGCGAGCGGTGATCTTGAACTCGGGGGGAGCCAATGCCTGCACCGGACGGGATGGCTTTGCCGACACGCACCGCACAGCCGAACTGGTAGCCGACGCGATCGGAGTGAGTGCCGTTGATGTCGCCGTGTGCTCGACGGGGCTGATCGGCGTACGCCAGCCGATGGAGAAGATCAAGGCCGGAATCAACAACCTGATTCCATTGCTCAGCGACGACGGTGGGCGACCGGCTGCCGAGGCGATCATGACAACAGACTCGGTGTCAAAACAGGCAAGCTTCGCCGACGAGGGCTGGGCGATCGGCGGCATGGCAAAAGGTGCCGGCATGCTGGCACCAGGGCTGGCTACGATGCTCGTCGTGATCACGACTGACGCCGTCGTCGATCAAGACCTGCTTCATGATCAGCTGGCGAGCGCTTGCAGCCGCAGCTTTGATCGGATCGACAGCGACGGTTGTATGTCAACCAACGACACGGTGATCTTGATGAGCAGCGGCGCTTCCGGAGTGCGGCCCGCTGCAGCGGATTTTCAAAGCGCACTCAACGAGACCTGTCATGATCTTGCCCAGCAGCTACTGGCCGACGCCGAGGGGGCCGCGCACACCATCGCGATCGAGGTGCGCCACGCAGCCTCGGAGGAGGATGCCGTCCAGGTCGGCCGCGCGATCGCGCGCAGCAACCTCTTCAAGTGCGCGGTCTTCGGCCAGGATCCCAACTGGGGACGCGTGCTCGCGGCGATTGGGACCACCTCCGCGGCCTTTGAGCCAGACCGCATCGACGTTGCTTTCAACGGCGTGCAGGTCTGCCGAGACGGCTCTATCGGCGACCCGCGTGAACTGGTCGACCTGAGCGGACATGACGTCCACGTCGAAATCGATCTGGACAACGGGCGACACTCTGCCACCGTCTGGACCAACGATCTCACCTACGACTACGTCAAGGAGAACGCGGAGTACTCGACATGAACTCCCAACCGCAGTCGCAGCAATCTGAAGCCCGGCCCTTGTCGCTAGTAGAGAAGGCGTCGATCCTCACCGAAACTCTGCCTTGGCTGGAGACCTATGCAGGCAAGATCGTCTTGATCAAGTATGGCGGGAACGCCATGATCGACGATGATCTCAAGCGGGCCTTCGCACAGGACATCGTGTTCATGAAGCGGTGCGGTATCCATCCTGTCGTGGTCCATGGTGGTGGACCTCAGATCTCGACGATGCTCTCCAGGCTCGGAATCACCTCGGAATTCCGCGGTGGGCTCAGGGTCACCAGCCCGGAAGCCATGGAGGTGGTACGCATGGTGCTGGTCGGTCAGGTCGGCAGGGACCTGGTCGGATTGATCAATACCCACAGCACCGTAGCGGTAGGGCTCTCTGGCGAGGATGGTGGATTGTTCATCGCCGAGCGCCGGGGCGCGCTAGTGGAGGGTGCGGAAGTCGATCTTGGCCTAGTGGGCGACGTGGTTTCAGTGCGCACTGAGGCCCTCGCAGGTCTGATCAACTCAGGCAGTGTGCCCGTGGTCGCCAGCATCGCGCCCGACCTCAACGGTGTCGTCCACAACGTCAATGCTGATACGGCGGCCGCTGCGCTGGCTGTAGCCCTCAAAGCAGAGCGCTTGGTCGTACTGACCGACGTGGAAGGTCTCTACCGCGACTGGCCCAACAGCAGCGAGGTGATCACCGAGCTGTCAGCAAGCGAACTCCGCGAGCTGATGCCAAATCTGGAAGCGGGCATGGTGCCGAAAATGGAGGCTTGCTTGCGGGCTGTCGAGGGTGGTCTGACGCGAGCAACCGTGGTCGATGGCCGGGTTCCGCATGCGCTGCTCCTCGAAATCTTCACCAATGTCGGCATCGGCACGATGGTTACCCAAGACGGACTGATTCGCCTGGGCAGCCGAGTGTTCTCCCGCGACGAAGGCATTCCGCCAAGTGAATTCGCGAATGGTGAGTTCGGCCCAAGTGTCATAAGCAAGGGAGACGACCCCCTTGGACCCCCGCCGCGCGCGCAAGGACACATGGGAGCGAAGCCTGTCGCGCCTCCCGAAGGAGTGCGATCATGAGCGCCGACCCGATCACGATGAGTCGCGAGCTGTCCGGTTTGGCGTCCTCCGCCGCGGTGCTCGAGGCGTACACCGACTCCGTCATGAACACTTTCGGTCCGCCAAAGCGCGTGTTCGTCCGAGGCGAGGCTTGCCATCTCTGGGACGCCGACGGGCGGCGCTACTTGGACCTGCTCTCTGGTCTGGCGGTCAATGCGCTTGGCCACGCCCATCCGACTGTGCTGGCTGCTGTGACCGGCCAGATCGCCACTCTTGGGCATGTCTCGAACTTCTTCGCCACGCCGGCCCAAGTCGCGCTCGCTGCGCGGTTGGGCAGCATGACTGGCGCGGACGAGGCGCGGGTTTTCTTCACCAACTCCGGAACCGAGGCCAACGAGGCCGCATTCAAGATCACCCGGATGACGGGACGCAGCCGGATCATCTCGACCGAAGGCTCGTTCCATGGGCGTTCAATGGGCGCTCTCGCACTCACCCACAATCCGAAGTACCGCGTGCCGTTCGAGCCGCTGCCGGGTGAAGTGATCTTCGTACCTTACGGTGACGCGGAAGCACTGGCGTCCGCGGTCGACCAGACGGTTGCGGCAGTCGTGCTGGAGCCGATCCAGGGCGAGAACGGGGTCGTGGTGCCGCCCGATGGGTATTTAGCAAAGGCCCGCGAGATCTGCGATCAGCAGGGTGCCCTGCTCTGGATCGATGAGGTGCAGACCGGGATGGGCCGCTGCGGGAGCTGGCTGGTCCATGTCGACGAGGGCGTGACAGCCGACATCGTTACCGTCGCCAAAGGCTTGGGCAATGGGTTTCCCTTGGGAGCCTGCATTGCGACCGGATCGACGTCGCGACTGCTGGGTCCGGGCAGCCATGGCAGCACCTTCGGCGGCAATCCGGTGGCCGCTATCGCCGGGCTGGCCGTGATTGCGGTCATCGAACGTGACGGCCTCCTTGATCACGCTACGGCCTTGGGTGATCATGTCGCGGCAGCGATAACCGGGCTTCGTCATCCGTTGATCATCGGCGTACGCGGTCGTGGTCTGTTGCAAGCTGTGATCTTGGCGAAGCCCATTGCCCCAGCTGTGGTCGATGCAGCACTCTCAGCCGGCTTCGTGATCAACGCTCCGCGGCCCGATCTACTGCGGCTCGCCCCGCCGCTGATCATCAGCGCGGCCGAGCTCGACAGCTTCATCAGTGTGCTCCCAGCTCTTCTCGACAAAGCTGCCGAGGAGGCATTGTGAGACACTTCCTGGCCGATGATGATCTCAGCCCGGCCGAGCAACTCGCGATCTTGGATCTCGCCGATGTCCTTAAAACGGCGCCATACCAGCTGGACTCATTCGCCGGGCCGCGGACGGTGGCGGTGCTGTTTGACAAGCCGTCGACGCGGACCAGGATCTCGTTCGAGACCGCGATCGCCGAGCTCCGCGGCCATCCGATGATCATGGACGCAGCCGTCTCACAGCTCGGTCGCGGCGAGTCGATCGGTGACACTGCGCGAGTGCTCAGTCGCCATGTGGCTGCCATCGTCTGGCGCACCTCGGGGCAGCAGCGCTTGCAGGAAATGGCTGATAACGCCCAGGTTCCCGTGATCAACGGGCTGACTGACCAATACCATCCATGTCAGGTGCTCGCGGACCTGCAGACCATCCGAGAGCGCAAGCAGCAGCTGGCCGGGCTGACGCTGGCCTACGTCGGGGACGGTGCCAACAACATGGCCCACTCGTACCTACTGGGCGGAAGTCTGGCCGGGATGCACGTTCGAATCGGCGCTCCTGCGGCCTCCCAGCCGGATGCCGAGGTGGTGATCCGCGCGGAGAATCTGGCGAAGAGCTGCGGGGGCAGCGTGCAGGTGCACGAAGATCCCGAAGAGGCAGTAGCCGATGCTGATGTGGTTGCCACCGACACCTGGGTCTCGATGGGCCAGGAAACTACGCCTGACCGGGAGGCGACGTTCGTGCCGTATGCGCTGACAACGGCCCTACTGGCCGTTGCTGACAAAGAGGCAATCGTGCTGCACTGCCTGCCGGCCTATCGCGGCAAGGAGATCGACGCTGCGGTGATCGATGGGCCGCAGTCCGCGGTGTGGGAAGAGGCCGAGAACCGCAGGCACGTGCAGAAGGCTCTGTTGTCGTTCCTGGATGAGCAAGCGGAGGTGGCGTAGCAGTGTCGACATACACCCGCGCACGCCGTCAAAGCGAGGGGGGAGGACCCCCGAAAGGCGTCATGAGCAAGGCTGCCCGGCACGCCAAGATCATCACATTGCTGGAGCAGCGGGAGGTGCGATCGCAAAACGAGTTGGCCGAGTTCTTGGCCGACGACGGAGTTCAGGTCACGCAAGGCACACTGTCCCGCGATCTTGTTGAGATCGGTGCCCTGCGGGTACGCAGCTCGGGCGGTCACCTTGTCTATGCGGTGCCAGGTGAGGGTGGCGACCGGACTCCGCACGTTGGCGAATTCGCCAGCTTCGAAGCGCGGCTGGCGCGGTTGTGCGGCGAGGTCTTGGTGTCGGCAGAGGCATCGGCCAACCTCGTCGTACTTCGCACGCCGCCGGGCGCGGCGCAGTACTTTGCCTCGGCCGTTGATCGGGTGGGCTGGGAGTCCATCCTCGGCACCATCGCGGGTGACGACACTGTCTTGCTGATCACCCGAAGCCCAAGCGGTGGCGGCGCCATCGCACAACAGTTCTTGATCATGAGCCGTACTGGCAAACCGGTCGGCGGCTCAGCACCCCTCCATCCCAACCACAGTGAGAAGGACGAAGTCAAATGAGTGATCGGATTGTCCTGGCGTACTCCGGCGGTCTTGACACCAGCGTGTGCATCGGCTGGCTGGCCGAGGAGACCGGCCTAGAGGTAGTCGCGGTCGCCGTTGACGTCGGCCAAGGCGGGGAGGACATGGAGGTCATCCGCCAGCGTGCTTTGGACTGTGGAGCGGTCGAGGCTGTCGTGGTCGACGCCAAAGACGAGTTCGCCGAGGACTTCTGCCGGCCGGCGCTGCGCGCCAACGCGCTCTACATGGATCGCTATCCGCTGGTCAGTGCGCTGTCCCGGCCACTGATCGTCCGGCATCTTGCCGAGGCCGCCAGGGTCCACGGGGCAACGCTGGTCTCGCACGGTTGCACTGGCAAAGGCAATGACCAGGTGCGTTTCGAGGTTGGTATAGCCAATCTGGCACCGGAGCTGTCGGTGATCGCTCCGGTTCGCGACTATGCCTGGACCCGCGAGAAGGCGATTATGTACGGCGAGGAGAAGGGGCTGCCGATCCAGCAGAGCAAGTCCTCGCCGTACTCGATCGACCAGAACGTCTGGGGCCGTGCAGTCGAGACTGGCTTCCTCGAGGACATCTGGAATGCACCCATCGAGGACGTGTATTCCTACACCGCGAACCCTGTCATCCCGCGTGAGCCCGACGAGGTCACCATCACGTTCGAGGCCGGCAACCCGATTGCTATCGACAACGAAAAGGTCTCCATGCTACAGGCGATCCAACTGCTCAACGAGCGCGCCGGTGCGCACGGTGTGGGCCGGCTGGACCTGGTGGAGGACCGGCTAGTCGGGATCAAGAGCCGGGAGGTCTACGAAGCGCCCGGTGCGATCACTCTGATCACAGCTCATATGGAGCTGGAGAACGTTACCGTCGAGCGCGAGCTTGCTCGCTACAAGCGTGGCATCGAGCAGCGCTGGGGTGAGCTGGTCTACGACGGTCAGTGGTACTCACCGCTCAAGCGGGCGCTGGACACCTTCATCGACGAGGCGCAGCAGTCCGTCAGTGGTGAGATTCGGATGATCTTGCACGGCGGGAAGGCCACGGTCACCGGCCGCCGGAGCGATACGAGCCTCTATGACTTCAACCTTGCCACCTATGACGAGGGCGACAGGTTCGACCAGTCCCAGTCACGCGGCTTCATCGCGATCTACGGCATGTCCAGCACGCTGGCTGCGCGTCGGGACGCGAGTCTGTCTTGACGCCTGATCCGGCTCACTCGTTCCAGACTTACGATCATGAGGGCCGACTGTGGGGCGGCCGGTTCACAGCCAGTCCCGCGGAGGCGTTGTTTGCACTGAGCCGGTCGACGCATTTCGATTGGAGGCTTGCGCCCTACGACCTAGCCGGGTCACGGGCGCATGCCAAGGCCCTTCGCAAAGCTGGGCTGCTGACCGACGACGAGGTCGCCGCGATGATCAATGGCCTCGACGCGCTGGACTCCGAGGTGGCCACGGGAGCATTCCTGCCGGCGGCGACCGACGAGGACGTGCACGGCGCGCTGGAGCGGCGGCTGATTGAGCTGGTCGGAACCGAGCTCGGCGGCCGATTACGTGCGGGGCGCTCCCGCAACGACCAGATCGCGACCTTGATCAGGATGTACCTGCGGGACGCGCTGCGGGCCGTGGCTGCCGGGCTCAACAACGTTG
>Ga0193738_1000802_pt1 | contig 14317 bp, 10 predicted proteins | sample L2a1metaG_FD_144927 | JGI IMG/M metagenome (GOLD analysis project Ga0193738, IMG submission 144927) | Soil microbial communities from a riparian zone of the East river system, Colorado, United States - L2a1 | ecosystem: Environmental > Terrestrial > Soil > Riparian zone | place: USA: East River...
TAGGTGACTGGAAGCCTGAAGATAAAGATCCGCCTGGTCCCATTACAATGCTCAAAGGATGGATCGTTCTTCAAAACTATATCAAAGTTAATCGAACCCTGTCAGGATAAATGTGTGCATAGACTAGGAAGGGGGACAGGGGGTGGTGCGAACTATTTATTTAGGCGCATAAGCGAGCGTAAACGTATTTTGAAATTGACCATCAAGTTGCTTGTTGGAAAAATTCAGGTATGTATAGGTAATTTGAATACCGCTATAGTAGATACCTGTTTTAAATTCACCCATCCAAAAGCCTTTATTAATATTCAAATTATTTTCAAATTCTCCAGAACCTGAAACGTGTCTGATATTATACTGAAAGAAAAAGCCAAAAGAAGTAGTTTCTTCGTCATCGCCGGTAAATTCACGAAGAGGTATGTATGCATAGTTTTCTATTCCATAACTTCCCCATAGGTTCATTTGATTTTCGGGCGTAGAGCTGCCAGCGATGGGGAATTGTCCAGCCAGTGTTCCGACTAATTGATTATCAAACTTAAAATGCGGACTCCATGTGGGATTAAAATATACCAGAGGGTATTGCGCTTTAAGAGCAAGCAATCCTCCGCCTGCCAGTACTGTAGCTAATGTATTATTGGATAAATTCTGCTGGTAGTTCTCATTCACTATGGTTTCAATTTCAGCATCCGTTTTATCTTCCAACTCGGCAGGGTCAATTCTTATTTCATTCGCGCGCGATATAGCAGTGCTCAGGCTAGTTCGAAATGGTCCCAGATAACCTGCAACAATTTCGCTTGAAAGCGCACCGAAATCATCGTTAAAGGTTAAGAATTGATGTCTTAAAAAACTCAGATACAAAGAATCTTTCAGTTCACCATAATAAATCTGGCTGAAGCGGGCATTGCGGGCTGGAAGAATCCGGATGTATCGGGTGTCAGCCCTGTAGTAAATGTATCTATATTCTCTGTTTTGAACTCTCCGTAGCCCTGTTGCCGACTTCACTAATCCCGCCCGAAGATCTTGTACCTTCCTTTCCTGCTCTTGGAGCGCTAGTGCTGGTCTTTTATTAAATATAGAATCAAGGCTTAGGTTGAAATCATCCTTGAGTTTATTTCTTGCTTTCATTTGTGCGTTTCTAACTCCTGCCAACCGTTTACGAATAGAAAGGTTTAGGTTATCTGACTTTAATCTTAATTCCAAATTGTTCTCAGTAAAATCCTCAAAAAACTTCTTCTGAGAAGATACATCGGAATGATTGACACTCTTATCGGGGATTGCTCTTTGATAAACTTTTATCACACCTGAAATGGTTGTGTCACCTTCCAGTTCAGCGGCTAGTGTTTTCTGTGCTTGGGCATATTGGGAACAAACTGCAGAAAAAATTAGGGAGAGTAATATAGGTAACTTCATATTGGAGGGGTTTTGAAATAACAATAACATCAGTGGAGCGCGATCTAATTGTGTCAAATCAGCAGGACCATTGATCCCATTATTCCACAATTGCTCCGGTGGCAGCGATCTATTACTTTCCAAAGTTACGATACAGGAAAGGGCAAGGCAAAAGGAAAAAGGAGGAGATTCGTTAAGGGTTTTTCCTGTTTCCAGATAGAAAAAACCTGTATCGAAAAAGAGGGGGAAAAAGTAAAAGAAGAAGTCCTAGCTTTACTTAATTATCATTCACAACTAAAACCCTTCTTTTTATGGATCAATCAAATCAGTACTTCTTTTCAGTCAAGAGACTGAAAGAACTTATCGATGCGTATGACTCTGATACATACAAAAAATCGATGGGCGGAAAAGAACTTAAAGGATTCGTTTTCATTCAGGGAGCCGACGAGAAAGGAAACGCTGCGCTATTCGGCTTTCCCCTGTTTTCCAGTAATCCTAAACCGGGTGGCGATGGCGATATCCTTGTCCAAAATACGTCACCCAAGCGAGCTGGATGTCCCTATCCACCTCCATGTAGAACGTTCGACGTCAAGGAAGAGTGTTACACTAAATAACTTTTTGGAATGCTATTGGTGTATTTAGATGTCGTTGCGCCTTTAACTGTCTTCCTTTTTTGTCTATTTTTTAAAAGGATAGGATTAGTAAAATCTGATCTTATCCTTTTGCTTTTCCTCTTCTCTCAATTATTCTTCAACGGGATAGCAAATATCTTACAGTATAATCAAATCAATAATCATTGGGTTTATCACTGTAATTGCTTCTTTACACAACTTCTCTTCACCTACTATTTTTATACATTAATTATCAGCGATCGGCTCATCCAAAAAATTGTCGTCATAACGTTCTGCGGTTTTTTGGTTTTCTTTTTTGTTAATCTGATCTTTATTCAATCTTATACGTCATTCAATAGTTATTCCTATTCGATAGGGGCCTTTTTGCTCTGTATGTATACGTATTATGGATTTCAAAATCTTATGAACTATAAATCAGGTGATACTATTTTTGAATTGAAATTGTTCTGGTCCCTTTCGGGAATACTCATTTACTTTGGAAGCAGCCTACTGATTTTCTTAAGTTATAATTATCTATCCATTGTCTCATACGATAACGTTGGTACCTTGTGGAGAATACACAATATTTTTTTTGCGATTGGCTGCATTTTCTTCTTCAAGTCTATCAATTCTAAAATATGGATTCAAAAATAACCATAGTTAGCGGGGCCGTAATTTTTATCTTTTTGGTTTTGCTTTGGCTATTGAGAATCGTAGTGAAATATCAAAAGAATAACTTCAAGCATAGTTTAGAAAAACAGCAACTGCAGTCCCAATTCTCTCAGACCTTACTTCAGTCACAACTTGAAATAAAAGAGCAAACGCTGCAGAATATAGCCTACGAACTTCATGACAACCTTGGACAGATCGCCAGTCTCATCAAAATAAATTTGAATACACTTCAGTTGAAGGCGGATGAACAATCGGCCCAAAAGATTGAAGACACGAAAGAACTAGTACGTCAATTGATAACGGATTTGAAATCGCTTTCTGTTAGTCTCAACAGTGAGCGTGTATCTCAGCTGGGGATTGATAAGGGTCTCGAAAACGAAGTTGAAAGACTGAACAAAACCGGTCAATATGAAATCGTCATGCAACAGGAAGGTTCTATTCCCATGCTTGACGCGAACACTACGATAATCTTGTATAGGATGTCGCAGGAAATTATCAACAACATTATAAAACACAGTGGTGCGAAACGGATCGTCTTGTCTCTCAATGCAACATCAAAATTTCTTATATTAGCATTCAGCGATGATGGCGTGGGCTTTGATAAGGAAGCAAAAATAAAAGGCGGTGGTTCAGGATTGATGAACCTGCAAAGCAGAGCAAAGCTTATCAATGCAGAGCTTACTATAAAAAGCTCACCTGGATCGGGGACGGTAATTTCCATTGAACTGCATGTATGAATCATGTCGGTCACAGAACATAGCATTAAACTTGGGCTTGTAGATGATCACAGGCTATTTCGCAAAGGACTCATAAGTCTTATAGAAGTTGCGGGCATCAAGCACGTGATCTTATTTGAAGCCGACAATGGTTTTGATCTCCAGAAAAAAATGGATAAGAACAATCTACCGGATGTAGTCCTCATGGATGTGAACATGCCCGGTATGGATGGATTCGCCAGCGTGCAATGGCTGCAGGAAAACTACCCGACTATCAAAATACTTGTCGTGAGCATGATCGAAAAAGAAGAAACGATTGTGAGAATGCTCCGGCTGGGTGTAAAAGGATATTTATGCAAGGATGTAGAACCCCAGGAATTAGGAGATGCGTTAAGCGCGGTGGCCAATAAAGGCTTTTACTACACGGATTACATCACGGGTAAACTAGTTCATTCACTTCAAAGCGAGGCGGAAGGCACACATAAACATCCCGGCGCCGATCAAATGAACGATAGGGAAAAAGAATTCCTTCAATTCGCCTGCAGCGAAATGACATACCATGAAATTGCAGGCAAAATGTTCCTCAGTCCAAAGACTATTGACGGCTATCGCAATTCGCTTTTTGAAAAGCTAAATGTAAAGAGCAGGGTTGGGTTGGTGATGTATGCCATAAAAAATAGAATTGTAAAGCTTGATTGGGATTATTGAGCACCTGCTCCTTTACTCTACCAGATTTCCCTCAATATCTCCTACTCTCGGGCCACTCACTCTTTTTTCTGTTAGCAGGGTATTGTCCAACAATTTTACTTTTAATTCTTTGACGACGGCATCGGCCACCTCACCCTGGGCCTTAAGTATGTCTTTCGTGTCGCAGTCAAATGTTTGACTCCATACTTGAGTTCCGTCGCTGGCTCTGATCAATTGTGCGTTGATGCGTATTACACTATCTGATTTGCGTACACTGCCCTCCAGCAAATGCGTCACACCCAACTTATCCCCTATCGTACGTATATCTTCCTTTGCTCCCTTGAAACTAAAAGCAGATGTGCGGGAGATTACTTTCAAGTCAGGAATTCTAGCGAGCAGATTCAACAGTTCTTCACTCAGTCCATCGCCAAAAAATTCCTGGTCCCCCAGCTCGCTCATATCAATAAAAGAAAGTACTGCGATGGTCCGTCCGTCATCAGTTCTGGCGCTGTCCTTATTATTTTCGCTGGTGAACATGACGTAACAAAGGCAGCACATAAGTAAAACTGTAGACGCAACGCTCAGGAATTTGTCACCCGAAATTTTCTTTTTGCTGTACACTGGCGTTTCAACTGCGGGAGCTGGTTGCAGCAGCTTTTGTCTGGGACACCGCATGGACGTAATAATCACCCTCGCGGCATTGGCTAGCTTATTGATTTGGTCGCGATAGAAGAGATGATTTTGATTTTCTCTTGGGTCGTCTTCATGAGCTCTTAATGGGCGGTTAACTCCTGCGGAATTAAAGACAAAATCGATGGGACGTATCACTCCACCAATCTCACGTTCAAACATCTCGACGTCCTCGTGGTCCAGGTCATGTATTCTTACGGGTAGTATGCGGCTGGAAACATTCCCATTGGCCACTTTAATTTTTAAACCAAAGGGATCACCCTTCGCGAAATCAAGAAACGTAAGAAGCTCATTCTTCCATGCAAAGCTTGCAGGATCGCAAAAGGTCCTGGATACGATGGGAATAAATACGAGACATTTGATCTTATCTCTTAAAGAATCGTTCACGTCATCGGTGTCATGTAATCCATCTTGCTGGTTTTCATCAAAATAAATAGAAACCTTTTCCTTGAAGGTAGACTGTAATTCCTTTTTGAAATAGGTTACAAACTCCGTGACCCATCCGTCATATTGATTGTCTTTGTGACGGTAGCTTATAAAAATGTCGTATTCGTAACCGGGAATGAGAGAGGCCATGTTTTTTATTTTCTTTGTCGTGTGGATTTTTAAAAATCAGTTTTACAAATAACAATGCAACTGTGCCCTGAATACAGAAGTAAAAGTAGCTTCCCAGGCAGGTACCAGGCAAAAGGAAATAGCAGGAGATCGTTTGAGGGTTTTTCCTGTATTTGGGGTGGGGAGAAGATGAGGAGGTGAGGAGATAAGGAGCCCTGTCTATTAATGGCCAACCCCGATGCAAGTGGGTATGTAGGTTGACAATGTGTGCCCAGACTTTTTTACCGCAGAGGGCGCAAAAGAATGCACCAGCCTTCGCAAGGCTACGGCGGGCACGGCGCAGAGGGCCGCAGAAAAATGCCAACTCCGCCTCTTTGATCCGTCATCCTGAGCTGTGGGTGCAGTCAGAACATCGTTAATAGTACCTCTCAATTAAAACACCGACTAACCGAATCAACCGAGTAGCGAAGGATCTCCTTCCGATTAGTGTGTACTTTCTAAGTACAGCTTAGACTGAATGAGATCCTTCGCAGCACACAATCTGAAACATTCACTTGTCTTAGATAATTTATTCGTTCAATTCCTTCAGCCTACTTTTTGAAGCTCAGGATGACGGTTTTCAATAAAGACGCTTTCACTATCCGTAGAATAATTCTCAGTTCAATTCCTTCAACGCGCCTCTCGAAGCTTAGGATGACGGTTTTAAAAAACTTCATTCTCCCCTGGAGGGGGTGGGCCCGGGGGGGTGTCATATTTTCTTCCTACATTTTAAGAGAATTCCACCAGACCGATAATGACATGAAAGACTTTACAGAATCAGTTTTGGCGCGGCTTGAGTGCAAGGATGAACGAACGCGAACGATCTTAACAAAACTTATTTTGCATCTGCACAATTTTGTGCGAGACCTGGAGCCAACGGAAGAAGAATGGTTCAAGGCCATCGACTTTCTTACTCGCACAGGAAAGACGTGTACGGATAAAAGACAGGAGTTTATATTACTGTCTGATGTATTAGGTGTTTCCATGCTGGTGGATGCTATTAACCATCGCGATGCTGACGGTATTACCGAAACGACGGTGACCGGTCCGTTTCATGCTTTCGCCGAACCTATGGAAATGGGAAGTACTATTGCCCGCGGCCCTGAAGCTACACGCGGAGAACCAACGCTTGTGAAGGGAAAAATTCTTGACAAATCCGGCAGGCCGATCAGTAACGCCTTGATTGATGTCTGGCAATCCGATGACATTGGCTTCTACGATGTGCAAGATGAGAAACAACCTGAAGTAAACCTTCGCGGTGTTTTTAAGACGAAAGATGATGGAGAGTTCTTTTTCAAAACGATTAAACCTTCCGCCTATCCCATTCCTACGGATGGCCCGGTTGGCGAATTGTTAAGAGCTGCTGGTCGTCACCCTATGAGACCGGCGCATATTCATTTTATGATTACTGCCCCCGGATATGAACGGTTGATCACGCATATTTTTGTGAAGGGAGATAAGTATCTTGATTCCGATGCGGTGTTTGGTGTGAAGGATTCCTTGGTCCTAGATTTCATCCGCAATGATTCGGCTGCTGCGGCAAAAGCCGTTGGATTTACGTCGCCTTTTTACGAAGTGGAATACGATTTTAAATTAAAGGCGAAAGGGTAGTATGGATTTTACGTATCAATCCTTCGCCACTAAAGTATATTTTGGAAAAAATCAACTCCAGAATATCAATGATGTCGTCAGTGAACTGGGAGGGCAGCGGTTGTTTGTTATTTCAAGTGATCGAACACAATACATCGTTGATGAATTGAAAAAATCGTTGGGTGAAGAAAATGTATTTCACTATTCAAAAATTGTACAACACGTACCCAAAGAGGTGGTAGTCGAAGCGTTGGGTTTAGCAAAAGAGAAACAATCCAATCTTATCGTCGCCATTGGTGGTGGATCTGCCATTGGATTGGCAAAAGGTATGGCGCTGACAAATCACCTTCCCATTCTCGCCATTCCATCGACGTATGCTGGTTCTGAAATGACTCATGTGTATGGCATCAGCTCCGATGGGGTAAAGACGGTAGGCAGAAATTTATCGGTACTTCCCCGATCAGTTATCTATGATCCTTCGCTAACGGAACGAATGCCGCTCTCTTTAGCGGCGACAAGCTCAATGAATGCTATGGCGCATTTGATTGAAGCACTGTACGCTCCTGACTACAATCCCATCACCTATCAAATTTCGTTCATGGGAATAAAATTTCTGAAGACGGGAATGGAACAGTTGATCTCGGAGAAGTCGTTGCGTAACGCGAACGAGAATTTACAATTCGGAGCCTATCTGGGTGGAAAAGTATTGAGTGAAGTATCCATGTCCCTTCACCACAAAGCAGCTCACGTATTAGGTGGCAGCTTTGGAATGGATCACAGCAAGGTGCACACGGTTTTACTTCCGTATGTGTTGGAATTCCAACTGCAAGCATTACCGAAGACTACCGTGCGTGATTTGCAGACTGCGCTCGAAGATGCGCATCCACCGCACAAATTACGAACGCTGGCAGAACAAATGGGAGCGGACATATCTTTGAAAGCAATAGGCTTTAAGGAAAATCGGCTTGAAGAAGCAGCTGCAGTCATAGGAGCCATGAAATTTCCCAACCCCGTTGATATAACTATAGATGGAATCAAAAATTTATTGAGGAAAGCCTATGAGGGGCGGGTCAAATCATAAATCACAAACCACAAATCATAAATCATAAATCATAAATCAAAAGCAATCAACAATCAACAATCAACAATTAACAATCAACAATTAACAATTAACAATCCCATGGCCGAAGAAAAACCCTCTGTCAAATTTGAAACGGATGTATTAATAGTGGGAAGCGGCCCTGCGGGTTCTTCGATGGCAGCCCTGCTCAGTACGTATGGAATTAAGAATGTGGTCGTAACTAAATTCAACTGGCTGGCCCGGACACCTCGCGCGCATATCACCAATCAGCGGGCAATGGAAATATTCAGAGACCTGGGAATCGAACAGGAGATCATTGACAAAGGCACACCCCAGGAGCTGATGGGCAACAATATTTTTTGTACGAGTATAGCCAGTGAAGAATTAGGTCGCCTGCATACGTGGGGAACACATCCCAATCGAATGGCAGACTATACGTTGGCCAGTCCCACGAAGATGTGCGACATCCCACAAAACCTGGCTGAACCTATTCTCGTCTCAACGGCCGGAATGAGAGGCTCGCGTTTTCGTTTTGACACGGAGTATCTTTCTTCGATACAGGATAAAGACGGAGTAACGGCCACGGTTCTGGATCACCTAACAAAAGTTACATACCAAATTCGCGCGAAGTATCTGATCGGCGCGGATGGAGGAAATAGCAAAGTTGCACAGGACATTGAATTACCCTTTGAAGGGCAGATGGGTAAGGCAGGAAGTATAAACATTGTCTGCAAGATGGACTTGTCAAAGTATGTTGCCCATCGTCCGAGTGTCTTGTATTGGGTACTGCAACCTGGATCAGATGTAGGAGGTATAGGCATGGGGTTGGTGAGGATGGTCCGACCCTGGAATGAGTGGCTGATTCTTTGGGGCTATGATATCAAACAAGGTCCACCAAAATTAGATAATGATGAAGCGATACGAATTGTCCACAACCTGATCGGTGACCAGTCCATCCCTGTGGAAATCACGTCAACTTCCGTCTGGACAGTCAATCAGTGTTACGCAACGCAGAACAGCAAGGGTCGGATATTTTGTGTAGGCGATGCGGTTCATCGTCATCCACCTTCTAACGGGCTTGGCTCCAATACTTCCATTCAAGATTCATTCAACCTTGCATGGAAGTTAGCGTTGGTGCTGAAAGGCAAAGCAGGTTCATCTTTATTGGATACTTACCATGCAGAGCGTACACCCATTGCTAAACAGATTGTAAACAGAGCCAACAAAAGCATTGAAGAGTTCGGTCCTATTTTCGATGCACTGGGGTTGACGAACACAGCGGATCCCGATCTGATGAAAGTGCACATGGAGGAACGAAAACAAAATACATCTGTCGCCGCTGAGCAACGCGAAAAACTTCGCAAGGCAATTCTTTTCAAATCGTATGAGTTTAACTGTCATGGCGTAGAAATGAATCAGCGTTACAACTCTTCGGCTATTGTCCCCGATGGAACTCCAGAACCTAAATGGAATCGGGACCACGAATTATATTATCAATCCAGCTCACGGCCGGGTTCTCACGTTCCCCACGTATGGCTCGGAAAAGGCAACCAGAAAATCTCTACGTTAGATTTATGCGGCCGTGGAAATTTTACCCTGTTCACAGGCATCGGAGGTGAATCCTGGATAGAAGCCGCTAGATCAGTAGAGAAAACGTTGGGCATTCCAATAAAAACCGTCAAGGTTGGTCCCGGCTGTGATTACACTGATCTCTATGGAGCGTGGGCAGAAGAAAGAGAAACAGAAGACAGTGGCTGCTTGTTGATCCGCCCCGATTTTTACGTAGCGTGGAGGCAAAAGGATGTTAAGAGTGATGGGGAAAAGTTGTTGTTGGGTGCGTTGAAGAATGTTTTGAGTAAGTAGAAGTACGGTACGTCATGTCGAGGATGCGCACGTCATCTGGAGATGCACTTCCATCGATCCCGATATATCGGGACCCTTCAGAGCTCCATTCATCAGTACGCCACACGTGCTAGTGCCAGTATAAATGGCCAATTGATCAAGCGTGTAATCTTCCGTTCAATGCTTTCGAATCTGCTATGTATCGTCGCCTTCAAAGTTTGAAGTTTTGTAGAATATGTGTGCGTCAGCCAAGTGTGTTTTTCACCACCGATCCCGATGCATCGGGAGGGGCAGGCGCAAAGAAATTGTTCGTAGGTCTTGACGAGATGTGTTTAAGATGACGTGAGTGCTACTCGACAGTAGCCCCGATAACTATCGGGGCAAAGGTCGCAGATTGAATGGATTTTTCTGCGGTCTTTGCGGTGGTCCTTTGCGGCCTTTGCGTGAAATGCATTTGAGCATCGCAACGCTTGCGCTAGATCGTTGCGAAGATTGCGACACTTCTGTTGGACGGTAAATCAGGCAAATTTGACGGCTCAAAAATTTATTTAACGACTTTTTATGTGGCAATGGTGCAAACACTTACCTTAGTAAGAAGTACCCTAAAAATGTCACGAATAATTGGCTTTAGTCGCGGCTTGAAGGGGAAAGTACTTTAACCTTTCATGCTATGAAAAATTTAAAAACTCCCGGAAGGAAGGCAGGACTGCTTACGTTCCAAATTTTCCTGGTTGTAATCATTTTACTCGTTGGCTTTTGGGTCGGTTCACGACCAGCCACAGGATCTTCTAATAACCAATCAGAAGCTTCAGTCCATAACACTCATTAATTTATTGTCTCCTGTTACAGCAAAGAGTAAAAACATTTGCGCTGACGGGGCTTTATAGTTGGGTTTAGCGATCAACCAATATTGGAATCTTTCACTCGTATTGGTCACCTTAGGCATAGGCTACCCCATATATAGTTCAAGATTGCCCTTTTCCTTACATGGGTCATGTTTGGCAGGGATAGATCGACGTAGACAATAATTGAGATAATGAAATAGCCCCTTACCGCCTGGCATTGGCTGCATCGGTACAACGATGACGGGATGACTGGATGTAAGTTTTTTGAGATATAGCACACCTTTAATCTAGTAATATGAAAACAGTTTTACCGTCCCGGCGCAGGAGTATTATGCTTGCGCTTCACTTAATACTGATTGCCATCTTCGCTGGAATTGGAATTCAAGCCCAGGCACAAGCAATTATTCAAACAGATGTCGATGACTATTCCCCTGGCGCAACCGCCTACATTACCGGATATGGCTTTCACGCCGGCGAGAGTGTGACCCTTGTTGTAGAACAAGTGGGCGGGACCCCAATAGGCCGCGATCCGCAATATCACCAACCATGGTCAGTTATGGCAGATGGGGAAGGAAATGTTGCCACCTTATGGAACGTACCATCTGATGAAAGCGCTCTAGGTGCGACTTTTGTTTTGACGGCAGATGGACAACTATCCGGTTTACACGCGGAGTGGACGTTTACCGATGGGACTGCTCTAATTTCTTCTGTATCTGAGGCAATTATCTCTCCTGCAAATAGTTTTGGTGTAAAAGATAACACTTCAATTATCGGAGATAATCAAGGCGGTGGTGCGCTGAGTAATTTTACGATCAAAATTCATTCGACAACACCGGCTGGCGCGATTGTAAGAGATTTGGCTACAATAGGAACACTAGCGGGAAATGCATCGACCGTTCCTCAAGTTTGGAACGGCCAAAATAATGCGGCTGCTAATGTGCCTGATGGTATATATTTTGCCGTTGCCGGTGCTGGTGGTTCAGAAAATACTGCTAACAATCGAGTCAAGCAAATAACGGTTGACAATACAAATCCGACCGTGACGCTAATTGCGCCGGCAGATCTTGCAAGTGTGCTTCCTAATACACCTATAAGCTTTAGTGCAACTCCCCTGGATGCAGGTGGCAATGACAGTAACATTGAAAAAGTTGAATTTTATATCGACGGTGGCCTTATAGGTACTGATTTATCGTCTGCAGGCGGTGGATGGAATTTTAACTTGGGCGCGGGAAAGCCCGCAGGTACTTACACATGGTCCGCCAAAGCCTTTGATAAGGCAGGGAATAATGCGAGCTCTTCTAGCAGAACATTAACTGTCGGTAAATTAACACCGACATTTACTTCGCTTACTGCAAGTCAAAGCATCGTCTATGGTACACCAACTATGGTATTAAGCGGAATCATAAATGGCACTCCAGAACCAACGGGTACTATTACAGTTACTATTAACGGAGTAACACAAAATACAACAAGAGGTAATGGTTCAAGTTCAAATCAATTTAGTGTGACCTTCCCAACGAGCACACTGGGTGTAACGGGTTCTCCCTATACTATTACGTATAGCTATCCCGAGGATGCTACTTACAATGGCATTACTAATGCCTCAACAAATTTAACTGTTACACCAAAAGCTATCACGGTCACGGCTGCAAACGCAACCAAAGTCTATGGAGCCGCTGATCCTGCTTTTACCTATACCACACCTCCAGGTTCACTTGCACCTGGCGATGGTCTAACTGGAAGTTTGGTAAGAGCAGCAGGCGAGGACGTAGGTTCTTACGCAATAACACAAAACTTGGGTAACCCGATTGTAATAGATCCAGCCTCATCAATCCCTAACTACACGGTTACTTTTGCACCTGGCAGCCTTTCTATTACTGTCGCGCCATTAACCATTACAGCGGAAGACAAGAGCAAAGTATATGATGGTCTGGTGTATACTCCGTTTACAGTAGCATATAATGGATTTGTAAATGGCGACGATGAAACCGACTTAGGCGGCACGCTGACTTTCAGCGGAACGGCTACGACCAACACAAGTTTTGGGAATAATTATAAGATTATACCCGCTGGCCTTACTTCTTCAAATTACACTATCACGTTCGTTCAGGGAAACTTGAACATTACCCGACGTCCGATCTCCATTATTGTAAACAGCGGTCAGACAAAAGTGTATGGTGATGTTAATCCTACATATACCTATTCCGTAGGTGGCGATGGCCTTGCGATCACAGATGAGTTCACCGGAGCGCTGGCGAGGGCGGCTGGAGAAAATGTAGGATCTTATGCGATCAACCAGGGTACGCTTTCGACGCGGAATGCTTCTACGCTGACTTCCACTTTAAATAGTTATACAATAACATTCACAGGTGCAAACTTTACGATCACGCCGCTTAGCGTAACTGTAACAGCAGATGCGAAGGTGAAAACGTATGGTGCGGTAGATCCAGCATTGACTTTTGTGTCAAGTCCGGCAGTAGGTTCACCACTTGCAAATGGTTTACTCATCAGTTTCACTGGTTCATTGGCCAGGGTTGCCGGAGAGAATGTAGGAAGTTATGCGATCAACCAAGGTACTGTCGCCAACAGCAACTATACCATTGCTTATACCGGAGCGAACTTAACGATCAATCCACTGAATGTAACAGTTACTGCAGACGCGAAGGCGAAAACGTATGGTGCTTTAGATCCTGCGTTGACTTTTGTGTCCAATCCGGCAGAAGCCTCAGCACTTCCTAACGGATTACTTGTCAGTTTCACTGGTTCATTGACCAGGGTTGCCGGCGAGAATGTAGGAAGTTACGCGATCAACCAAGGTAGTGTGGCGAATAGCAATTACACTATAGCTTATACCGGAGCGAACTTAACGATCAATCCACTGGATGTAGCCGTAACGGCAGACGCGAAGTCGAAAACGTATGGTGCTGTAGATCCCGGATTGACCTTTGTGTCCAATCCGGCAGTAGGTTCAGCACTGGCTAACGGAGAAGCCATCAGCTTTACTGGTTCATTGACCAGAGTTGCCGGCGAGGATGTAGGAAGTTATGCGATCAACCAAGGTAGTGTGGCGAACAGCAATTACACTATAGCTTATACCGGAGCGCTCTTAACGATCAATCCTCTGAATGTAACCGTAACTGCAGACGCGACGTCGAAAACGTATGGTGCTTTAGATCCAGCATTGACTTTTGTGTCCAGCCCCGCGGTAGGTTCAGCACTTGCTAACGGAGAAACCATCAGCTTCGCAGGTTCATTGACCAGAGTTGCCGGCGAGAATGTGGGAAGTTATGCAATCAACCAAGGTAGTGTTGCGAACAGCAATTACACTATAGCATATACCGGAGCGAACTTAACGATCAATCCACTGAATGTAACCGTAACTGCAGACGCGAAGTCGAAAACGTATGGTGCTGTAGATCCCGGATTGACCTTTGTGTCCAATCCGGCAGTAGGTTCAGCACTGGCTAACGGAGAAACCATCAGCTTTACTGGTTCATTGACCAGAGTTGCCGGCGAGGATGTAGGAAGTTATGCGATCAACCAAGGTAGTGTGGCGAACAGCAATTACACTATAGCTTATACCGGAGCGCTCTTAACGATCAA
>Ga0193738_1000803_pt1 | contig 14314 bp, 14 predicted proteins | sample L2a1metaG_FD_144927 | JGI IMG/M metagenome (GOLD analysis project Ga0193738, IMG submission 144927) | Soil microbial communities from a riparian zone of the East river system, Colorado, United States - L2a1 | ecosystem: Environmental > Terrestrial > Soil > Riparian zone | place: USA: East River...
AAAAGTTTGATCGGTAAAAATTATTTGAAATACTATAAACCAAAAGCAACGAAGATGTCAAAAAAAGTAGTAACACTGGGCGAGATTATGTTGAGATTATCAACACCGGATTTTAAAAGATTTGTACAGGCAGATACATTTGATATTACCTATGGAGGTGGTGAAGCGAACGTGGCAGCTGCATTATGTAATTACGGATTGAATGGAACCTTTGTAACAAAAGTTCCTAACAATGCGATCGGTCAGTCAGCTATCAACCACATTCGTCGTTATGGAGTAGACACACAATATATAGTCCGTGGTGGCGAAAGACTGGGGATCTATTTTTTAGAAACAGGTGCATCTATGAGGGCATCACAAGTTATTTACGACAGGGCAGGAGCTTCCATTGCCGATGTAAATATGGAAGAGTTTGACTGGGATAAAATTTTTGCTGGCGCAGATTGGTTTCATACAACAGGTATCACTCCTGCATTGAGTGATAAAGCCGCAGCATTGACTGAAGCTGCATTAAAAGCTGCAAAAGCAAAAGGTATTACAACAAGTATTGATTTGAATTATCGGAAAAAACTCTGGAGCAAAGAAAAAGCAAGAGAAGTGATGTCAAAACTTTGCAAGCATGTAGATGTATGTATAGGTAATGAAGAAGATGCTGATACAACATTAGGATTTAAAGCAGCGCATACAGATATAACCAAAGGCGAACTGAATCTTGATGGCTATAAAGATGTATTTAGACAAATGAAAGAAAAGTTCGGATTTAAATTCATTGCTTCGTCGCTTCGTGAAAGTTATAGTGCAAGTGATAATGGCTGGAGTGCATTGGTATATGATGGCAAAGATTTTTATCATACCAAGAAATACAATGTCCGTATTGTTGACCGTGTGGGTAGCGGTGACTCATTTGCCAGCGGTTTGATCTTTGGATTGGTTACTGGTATGTCAATGCCAGATGCAGCAGAGTTTGGTGTAGCTGCAAGTGCAATAAAACATACAATACCTGGCGATCTTAATCATGCTACACTGAGTGATGTAAAAGAATTAATGAAAGGTGATGGAAGCGGCCGTGTGCAGCGTTAATGTTATTAGCCAGGCAGAGTTGCTACTATCAACTTCCGTTGCGTCGCACTCTTGTACTCTAACAATTCTATTCAGCAACATCTGAAACTATAAAAATGATCATTGATACATTAGGTAACGCACCAAAATATTTTTCAGCCCATCCTTTATTTGCAAAAGCATTTGAATATATCAGCCAGACTGATCTTGCAAATGCTGCAGATGGTAAATCAGACATTTCAGATGGCTTAAAAGCCATCTATAGTAATGCTCCGGGCAAAACAATAGAAGTAAGCTGCGCAAAGTTCGAGTGTCATAATAATAATATTGATATTCAATTTTGCATTAGTGGCTTTGAAACTATTGGATGGAAGCCAAGAGAAAAATGTGAAATACCCAATGGTGATTACCATGCTGAGAAAGATGTGCAGTTCTATAACGACACACCTGATACATTTTTTTCATTGAGAGACGGACAGTTTGCGATCTTCTTTCCTGAAGATGTACATGCACCAATGATAGGAGAAGGAACGATCAAAAAATTAGTTATTAAAGTAAAAATATGAATGAGTGGAACACGGATGACACTGATGTAAAGGATTTGAACGGATAAAATCTGTGTAGATCAGTTTGATCCGTGCTATCCGTGTTCCATAAAAAAATTAAAATGAACAAAACACAACAAATATCAGATGCAATTATAAAGCAGGGAATGCTTCCTTTATATTTTAATTCAAGTGAAGAAGTAAGCTTAGATGTATTAAAAGCAATTTACCGTGCAGGGGTAAAAGCTGTTGAATACACGAATCGTGGTGATGCAGCATTAGCAAATTTTAAAAAGATGGTTGCTTTACGCAATGCAGAAATGCCGGGATTGTTGTTGGGCGTAGGAACAATTAAGAATATGCAACATGCAACTGATTACATGGCTGCCGGCGCTGATTTTTTAGTTAGCCCTGGTTTTGTACCTGATGTTGCCGCATACTGCGTAAGCAAAGATATTTTTTATGCACCGGGATGTATGACACCGAGTGAGATCATTGCTGCTGAAAATTCGGGCATCAAATTCATTAAATTATTTCCGGGAAATATGCTTGGCCCTGAGTTTTTGACAACTATAAAGGATATCTTTCCAAAACTCCTTTTTATGCCAACCGGTGGTGTAGATACAACAAAAGAGAATATTGAAGGATGGTTTAAAGCAGGCGTATGTGCCGTAGGAATGGGAAGTAAGCTTATTAGTAAGAAACTAATGGAAGCAAAAGATTACGGAACTATTGAATCAGAGACTAAGAAAGTACTAGAATTGATCGGATCAATAAAGCCAGCTAAATAGTCGCACAGGTGATGAATGGAGCGTCGCAAGGGACGCTGATAAGAATTACCTAAGTTGGTATCATAAAAAAATATACGATGCAACAAGCCATTGGAAAATACAGATGGACAATTTGTGCCCTGCTCTTTTTTGCTACTACAATAAACTACCTTGACAGGCAAGTGCTGAGCCTGTTGCAGAAGGATCTTTCAGAACTTTTTGGCTGGACAAATACAAATTACGCCAACATAACTGCGGTGTTTCAATTTGGCTATGCTATTAGCCTGCTCTTAGCTGGTAGGATCATCGATAAACTTGGAACAAAGAAAGGTTATACATGGGCGATCATTATCTGGAGTATCGGTGCTATGATCCATGCTTTAGCAATTCCTCTTGGCGAAGGATTAAATGCAGTGCTTGGAATTTTTGGAATAACTGCTTTAAGTGTTTCTGTTGCCGGTTTCATGGTGAGCCGTGCTGTTCTTGCATTCGGCGAGGCGGGTAACTTTCCTGCAGCAATAAAAGCTACGGCGGAATATTTTCCTAAAAAAGAAAGATCATTTGCAACGGGAATATTTAATTCAGGAGCTAATATAGGCGCCGTACTTGCGCCACTTAGTGTGCCATGGATCGGTAAAAATTGGGGTTGGGAGGTTGCATTTATTTTAGTGGGAGCTGTTGGTTTCCTCTGGTTATTTTTCTGGCTTGTTTTCTATGAAAAGCCTACAGAACAAAAACGATTATCAGCTTCAGAACTAGAATATATTAATTCCGATAAAGAAGATGCGGCCGTTACTGCCAGGACAAACGAAAAAGTTTCATGGGTAAAATTGTTAGGCTATAGGCAAACATGGGCGTTTACTGTTGGTAAATTTTTGACTGATGGTGTTTGGTGGTTCTTTTTGTTTTGGTTACCGGGCTATTTAACGTCTCAGTATGGAATGAGCAGTACTGAAGTGGCTATTCCTTTGGCGGTACTTTATACAATGACAATGATCGGTAGTGTTGGTGGTGGATGGTTTCCTATGTATTACTTTAAAAAAGGCTATTCGCCTTACGATGGAAGAATGAAAGCGATGTTGATGATTGCTTTCATTCCTTTAGTTGTTTTATTAGCTCAGCCATTTGGTGGTTATAGTTATTGGGTACCTGTTTTGCTGATAGGTGTTGGTACATCAGCACACCAGGCATGGAGTGCAAATATTTTTACAACAGTTAGTGATATGTTTCCCAAAAAAGCGATTGGATCAGTCGTAGGTATTGGTGGAATGGCCGGTGGTATAGGAGGGGTGATCGTTTCAAAAGTGGGGGGCTGGCTATTTGACTCCTATAAAGCAGCGGGAATTGCCGAATCATGGATTGCTGCAAAAGCAAATGGTTTGGGCGACTATGTTTCAAGGATACATGCATTGGATCTTAAAACTAGGTTTGGCGATGTAGTTAGTTTAGATAAGATCGATCTTAAGGGATTATCAAAGGAAGTCGTCGAGCAATTAAAAAACATAGATGCAGCATCTTTTGATAAACTATTGGAGCTTCAAAAGCCTTTGGTGCATAGTCAAATGACCACCTCTTATACTATCATGTTTGCCTATTGCGCCATTGCTTACCTGATTGCATGGGTTATCATGAAATCACTGGTTCCTAAATATAAAGTGATCACGGATCTGTAATAGCATCTAAGCTTTGATGTTATATAGATCAGGCATCTATAATTATCTTCTAAGAGGGATTTGTCTTTTGCGTATCGAGTACATATAAACTAATGCTTGTTTTGGCTTATTCCTCCTATCGTGCCAATAATTACAAAGCCTGGTATCCAAAAAAAATGTGATAGGTGGAAATTTTTATAATGTGCCGCTAATTATTTTTCTATATTTTTGGTTTACCATTAAACCTTAAAATATTCCGATGACATTCGTCACACACTTTCACCTGATATTTATATCAGTGAGCCTTCTCCTTTTACGGGCATTTAGGGGAAAGCTGAGCACTAACCAAATGAAGGTTATATTTATCTTTTTTATTTTCTTGTCTCTTGTTCCCCTTATTTTCTTGGCGCCAACAGTGCAATTTTATAGCTCTCTTAGAATATTTGACAAGATCACTTTGTTTCTTTTTATACCAGCCTGCTACATTTATAACATTACCAATTTGTATAAACCCCAGGCTAAAAAAATGGATCCCTTTCATTTACGTTTCTGGGCGCTGAAATTCACTACTTATATAAATCCATATGGTAATTCAAAGCACAAATTTGTAAGAAAATATAAGACTGAAACAAAGCACCAGGTATCCTTGAATATGTCCCAGGAACGCACTACCGAAATTGAGGAGAACATTCGTGATCATTTTTCAAGAAATAAACCTTTTCTTAAACATGGTTATTCTTTGCGAATGCTTTCAGAAGAGATCCATCTTCCGTTGCACCAGTTGTCAGCTTTTATTAATAACTACTACAAAAAGAATTTTAATGACTTTGTAAACGAATACCGCATATTATCCTGCATTGAGAAGCTCTTAAAAAAAGAATGGGAGTTTAAAAAGCTTGAATCGATCGCAGAAGAAACAGGGTTTAATAATAGAAATACGTTTACTTCTGCTTTTAAAAAGGCAACAGGGTTAAACCCATCAGAATTTATAAAGTATATAAAACTGGGAAAAGTCCAGGAGAATAAAAAGCCAGATACTGAAGGTGAGGTAGATGAAGAAATGGCTAAAATTTATAGGCTAATGAACAAATTGGCGGGCTAAAACAGGGAATGAGATCTTCCTCATAAGGCAAGAATACTTCCATTGCTAACCATCATCATGGCTTTCTCATTTAAAAACTTAAAATAAAAAAGAAGAAGTATAAAAATACTTCTTCTTTAGAGTAAACAATTGCTAGTTGCCTAGCAATTCTTAAGGCTAAACTATACTTCTCGTATAATTGTATTAAAATTATTGGGGTGGTCTTATGTAAACAACTAATTGGCCTTCCATATTGATAGGATTTATAATTTAAGGCCATCTCTCTTTGATTTCATTTTTTGTGTATTGAAATCCGGGATATGCCATTTTATTTTTTTGTTAAGTATTATAAGGCCAAATTTAAAATAACCCAACATTTATTTTTTTATCTTTTTTACTTGGCGTATTTTAGATATAGGCTTCTATTTAACCATTAAACCATTTTTTATGAGAAATTTTCTTAACAGAATCTTTGGGCAATTACTGACCTTTAAGAAAAAACCCGTCAATCCCCGTACGATCTTTATCCCTTCGGAAAAAAAAGCTTCAATTTTAAAGCAGCTCGATGATCACATGCAATTGCGACAGCCTTACCTTATTGAAAATTATAGCCTCAAGGCTCTTGCAGATGATCTGAATATTCAACAAATCCATTTATCCTCTTTACTTAATCACGATCTAGGAATCAATTTTAATAATTACCTTAATCAATACAGGGTAAGATATTGCAAGACACTTATTCAAAAAGGAGCAACACGCAAATTGAATTCAAAAGGATTGGCAAGCCAATGCGGATTTCATAACAGAAATACTTTTACTACAGCATTTAAAAAATTTGCGGGATGCACTCCATCGGATTATACAAGGCGCTATTATAGCAGCAATTACAGTAGCACTGTTTTTGAAAGTTGAGTTATGCATAGTATGCATGCTGTCATCCCTGCTCTTATAAAAAAAATAAGGCCGGCAATAATATAAATTTTGGCAGTAGAATATCGTCTGCTTACTATAATAGTTTTTTGTCATTGTAATTTTAGAATGTTTCTGCATCATCTTAAGTTTTTTTTGCTGGCCAATGGAAAGCCTTACAAAGGATAAATACTGCCTTACTCTTTACTGGAATATGGAAGACCATAATCAGACTTTAAAAGGCTGGTTTTATTTTAAAGAAATAAATTGACGGTAATGACAAAGCAAAATATACTTACCTATTTACGAAATCTTTTTAGTGACCAAAAGAAGGATAATACTCTTACAATTCAATACAAGAAACATGACGCTGAATTAATAAAGCATCAGTTAAATGAACTAATGATAGAGAAAAAACCTTTTTTGCAAGGTGGATATCATATAAAGGAATTGGCAGATGAGCTTCAAATTCCTGTTCATCAATTGTCTGCATTTCTAAACCAGGTATTAGGAATGCATTTTAGTGATCATATAAACAAATACAGAATTGATCATTGTATTGAATTGATAAATGCAACTTCATCGGGTAGGCCTAATTTACAACAGTTGGCAAAAAAATGTGGCTTTAATAACAGGAGTTCTTTTACTACAGCCTTTAAAAAATTTACAGGTCAAAAACCATTTGACTATATTAAAAGGAGATATTTTATGCAGATTATGAATAACTATAAAGATAAAACAGTAAATAATTATAACTTTTAGCATTTGCATGCCCTCAAAATTTTATTCCGCCTCTATTGGAGATTAACTTTAATAAACAAATTTGATTCAGGCGGTCATGAAAAATAGTGAACATAGATATCGAATGTACTTGATAGGAAATAATTGATGAGCTTCAGTCCCTAGTTGTTAGTTCTTAGGCAGTTTTGGTTATAGTTAAGAATAAGACCGCTTAACATCTTTTAGCGGTCTTATTTCTCCTTGAATTAGTGAGTAAAATAACTGATTACGATAGATAATTTTTGATTTTAAAACGTAACAAGTGTGACGGCGAGCAATCAAAGGCTGTGTATTTCTATATACAGCCTTTATTATTTATTTTGGAATTAAAAAAGATTATAACAGAAAGCAATATAAAAATGATCCTTCTACTTACTTTGTTGCTATTGGCATATAGAGAAAAAGTAAAATCAAAACGCCAATACAAACTAAGCCAGAAACAACAATAAGTGTGAAGCTTAGTCTTATACGGGTTATTTTTGCTCCGATCGCGGCCAGGAACATTACCATGCTGAATATCACTGTAAGCAAACTATACCTGTCTGAAACGGTATTGGCCCTAATAGCTTTTTCAAATGCTATTTCTGATTTAGAACGTATGCTCTTTGTTTCGGCCATGTCTTTTTCTATCAACTCCTTGTATCCCGGCATTGCCATTGGGTGAAATGGGGTAGAAGGATTTACAAATGGATTTGATTCCTTCCACTCAGACATGATCTTGGATAACTCAGGCCTGACACCACGCAAAATGTGTTTTATTTTGTCTTCTTTTTTATAAAACACATCATCATAAAAAGTGATAATAATAGCTTCATCCATTTGTTTTCTTTGCCCGGATTCTAGTGCTTGTTCTTGTGCATCCCGACTGAACATATTTGCCTGTGCGAGGTTAAAAGTTTGAATGCCATTCCATAAATTACTCTGATAGGAGCACCATGTTATTGCCAGGGTGGCTATGGCCAGAATTAAAGTATTATTTATCTCCAGCCTGTTCCGGTTACGATCAAGCTTATGGTCGTTGGTAAGATTATTATTTTCAATCGTCCCTTCCATATAATATTCATATTGGGGTTATAAACCCCAATATGAACTATTAAGTAAATGAAATAATGTATTTAAATACGAGAGTGGGAGTTTTGTTATCACTCCGCACTCGCTACATCAATGTTTACTTTCCTAATTTTAATATCAAGCCGGATCCAAGGCTGAATTGCCACACAGTAGAATATTCAGTAAGGTAAATTGGGCCGTACCAGCTCCAATAATAATCCCCACCTGTAGCCCTGGAGGCCGATAATATCAGTGCCTGCAGTTTTATTCCCAATTTTGAACCGAGCCATATGTTAGCGCCGACTCTTCCACCCCAGGCAAAATTGGTATTGTTGGAACTTTTTCCCAGTGATGGAGCTTCAAGATTGCTGATCAAAACCCCAGCCATTATCCCTCCATACCCGTCTACTTTACCACCGCTCCCAAAATGTCCATCTCCACTTAACATTATAAAATCATGTTTAAGATCGAAGGTTTCAGTCTTTTCTGCGCCAGCTCCAAACTTAAAATGGGCAGGAACTGTAGTACTTCTGTGTAACCACAAAATTTCTGCACTGCTCTGCTTATTAAATAAATATTCCAAACCAGCACCCACTTGTAATCCTCCTTTTACTGTTCCATTGTAGTATGTATTTACATCATTCCATACATCAAACCCATCGTCAAATGCGTATGCACCGTAAGCATTGATCCTTGCTCCCTGTCCAAATGAAACAATTGCAATTACCATAAATAAAGCCGAAAACATAACCTTTTTCATAATGTCTAAATTTTAGTTTGAAATAAATGATTATAGTTAATGAATATTTGATTTTTAAACTGAGTATTTGTTCATACTTTTCTTATCAAAGATTTTATTTTCTGTAAAACAAATATTATCATCCAACATGATTAGTTTCAAAATCGTATTCATATTAGGATATACAAATTTAAGATGTTGCCTACTAAAATCAGATTTATTATCAGTATTTAAGAAAGCACATTACTTATTTCTCACCTTGCTCCATCTCCGCTACTCACCTATAGCATTGGTAATCCCAGTAATATTTTTTTCATAATATCTCTTTTTATTTATGAGGATAGGTTCTGTTCAAAAGTTTTTATCAGAAAACAAAAATGATACTGAATTGTAACACTCCATTTTTGAAATCAGGGTCGATGTTGGCCGAATCAAAATCACCCACTTTGCTCACACCAACCATATAACGGGCACCGATACCCAGGCCCTTATTTTTCAAAAAACCCAAGCCAAGTCCTATTGACAGGTCTGTACTTTTAGCAAAATCTTCGATGGTAGAATTGGGAATGTCTTCGCTTATTTTGAAACCTGCCTGTGGGCCAGCTTCAATATAAAAACCACCATTGAATTGCCACTGTACCATTATAGGTATATTGACATAAGAAACTTTGTAATCTGCTTCCGTCACGCCATCATCCAGTTTAGCGCCTTGTGAAGAAAATAGAAGTTCTGGTTGTATGACCAGGTGATCAAACTTGATCCGCACCAATCCACCGGCATGGAATGCTACCAATGAACTTTTCTCTATATTATTAAAATCACCACCAGTAAAGTTGCTGACGTTTACACCACCTTTCAATCCGAACTGGAGTTGGGCATTCACGATCCCCATTGTGAGGAGAAGCGGAAGAAAAATAATCTTTTTCATAACTAAGATTTAATAGTGATCAAAATTGTTTTAGCACTTTGGTGTGTTTTAAATTGAGGTGGCTTTCATTCCTCAATGACTGTTGTTGTAGTTCCTCCTTTTTTATTTATTTTAATGTATAAAAGTACTTTTAAACATCATTTCAACTGTTATGTTTCTTTCAGTTTTTATTGTCTGAACAATGCTCCTAAAAACAATGCAAGACCAAACACAAGGATCAGAATGGCCAGCACTGATGAAAGCGATCGTTGAGCTTTGGGATAATCAATTCTTAATTTTTTAATTGCTCTTTGATGTTGGATCTCTGCAAACAAAAGTCCCAGCAAACCAAACAAGATCATGATCATTCCTACGATCCTAGGGGTGAAAAGAGATTGTACAGGTTGTTCATTCTTGCGCCATTCTTCAAAAAATTTATAAAGAGTAAATCCAAAAGAGATCAATGATACTGCAGTCCTGACCCATGCCATCAATGTTCGTTCATAGGCAAGCATTGTTCTTTCGAAGGCAAGATCCGTGTTGCTTAATGCTTCATGTTTTTCATCGGTCATGTTTTATTATTTACTGATGAATTTATTTTCACTCGATATATAATTTATTTTTTTTGAATCACCCCAGTTCACGGCTGCAATATCTGCATTTGCAAAATCAGCATTCTGGATCTTTGATCTTGAAAAATCAGCATTTGCCAGTTTAGTATTTCGAAAAGATGTGCCGAAATTTTTTGTAATAGATAATGCTATTCTTTGTAAGAAATCAAATCCTTGTGCGCCGCTTAATGCTTTTTTACTTATCACTGCACACGCCACAGCCATAATAAGAGCTCCAATACCTCCTCCAACGCTTTTACCAAACATACCTCCTGATAATGCGACTACAATAAAAAGTATGTTCGAGAAACTACCAGCTGCAGCTCTTGCCATAGTTCCCACGATAAACATGATCACCATCAAAACGATGTTAAGTACCATATAGAGCATACCCATACCGGTTCCGAGTCCTGAGAGATTAAATACAATGGCAAGCAGCAAGGCATAAATAATGACTGGAAGGATCATGTGCTTTATTGCATTCTTCCCGCCTTTCCACCATGCATAGATGATAAAAAGAAGATCCAATGCAATCGCTAAATAGGCGGCGTTCTTTACATGTTCATCTGTTGAAGCCAACATGGTTTGTATCGTACGACCGGTAAGCATGGCGACATAGCCAGATAATAGTGAAACGATAAGGGCCGCAAAAAAAAGTAAGACAGTATTCAGCGGGGGGATTCCTGTTTTTACATTTATAAAATTTGCACCTGTAAGATTTGCGCCACTAAAATCAGCGCCGCGAAGATCACTATCCGCAAAACTTGCATTCGAGAGATCTTCATTTTTAAATGAAGCCTTTTGTAAATTTTTGTTTGAATACTCTTTTGCCATGGTTGCTTTATTAATTATTCTTTTTTTTCAATAGCCGATATTAACGATTCTTTTTCCTCTTTGAGTTCTTTGTTCAAGAAATAATTCAGGAATGTTCTTATTACAGCAATAGCACCAAGTTCGATAAGATGTGCTGTAGTAGGAGCGACCATCGTCCCCACAATATCTGCTGCCAATTGAAATTCGAGAGCAACAACCAACCAGCCTCCAAATATCATTCTGAAATAGGTATGAAGCGGATGATCTCCACGATACCGTTTCCGGTATTGAAAACTTCGTATGAATGAAATAACAACTCCGGCTACAATACATAATAATGAAAGCGCATTGAGAATTAACTCTGCTAATTCTCCCCAGGCATTCAGATTTGATCTTATGCTTTCTATAAATTCATTCATGCTTTAATTATTAATAGCTCATCCAATATTGTCTTTATTCGCTTTCCTTTATGTCTATTGCCTAATTAATTTAATTCATGTTAAACAGATTTATTTTTTGGTTTGCGTACAATACACCTGAATCCAATATGTGTCATTCCTGTATCGATCATTTGTGGTTGTCTTGCTGCAGGACGATATCGCAAACAATAATTTGGTGCACAGATATGCGATCCTCCTTTCACAACTTTTCTTGGAATTTTTATTTGTGGTTGATTCGGATCATAACTCGCATCAGGAGAAACAACTCTTGGATTAACAGAAGTAGTGCAACAGGTTTTTACCTTCTCAGCGCTTTCATCTAAATGCGGAACATACCAATCACTTGTCCATTCCCATACATTACCCGCCATATCATATAATCCATAACCATTCGGTTCAAAAGAACCAACAGGTGATGTTCCTTCATGCTTATCTACTAATAAATTTTCATAAGGAAATTCACCCTGCCATGTATTGGCCTTTGGTTTTGTAAGTTGTGTGTCTTCATTACCCCAGGTAAAATCCATTCCATCTAACCCACCTCTTGCTGCGAATTCCCATTCGGCTTCTGTCGGCAATTCTTTACCTGCCCATTTTGCATAAGCTTCTGCATCTTCATAAGCAACATGCACAACGGGATGATCTCTTAAAGAGGCAAGATTGCTACCAGGCCCTTTGGGATGTTGCCAATTTGCACCGGGTACCCATACCCACCAATTATGGTAATCTTTCAGATTAACCGGTCTGTCTGATTTTTGAAAAGCCAATGCACCTGGAACTAACAGTTTGGGATCTGCATTTGGATAATCTTTTGGATCAAGTGGTCTTTCAGCAACTGTAACATAATTTGTTTCCTTTACAAACTTTCTAAACTCAGCGTTTGTCACTTCGAATTTATCTATATAAAAACTGTCCACTGTTACTTCATGAACAGGTTTTTCTTCCGGATAAAATTTATCCGAGCCCATTAAAAATTTACCACCCTGAATAAGCACCATGCTATCGGTCATTGTTTCTTTTATTTTGTTTACTGTATCCATCGTGCTGAATTATTTTTTTATAAGCCGGAGCTTTTTACAGCCCCGGCTATTTTTCTTATTAATGATTATCCACCACCGGACGGCTCACTCATTTTTGCTAATGCATCATCTACGGTAAATGTATTTGGCCTCTGAACTGCAGGGAACTCCTTAAAGGTTTCCGCAAACTTTCCTGCAGCTGCCTGGGCCGCATAAATGAAGTAGGCATTATGCATCATCCAGTCATAATAAGTGTTTGATGTAACAGGTGCAAACTCGTACGGATCTGTGCGCAGGTTAATAATTTTTGGTAAGCGCAATCGCACAAAAGGTTCGGCCCAGACGCCCAGCGTTCCTCCAAGTCGCTGCTCCATAAATACGAGCTTCCAGTTATCGAAGCGAATACCAAGCATATCACCATCATCGCTGAAATAGAAAAAGAAATTTCTCGGACACTCTTTTACTTCACCTGTCAGGTAAGGAAGTAGATTATAACCATCGATATGATTTTTATAGGTGCGGCCAATGGCCTTATATCCTTTCTTTAATTTATCGACAACATCAGGAGCTCCTGCCATGGCCAGGAACGTAGGCAACCAGTCATGATGCTGAACGATCCCATTTGCAACTGAACCAGCTTTGATCTTTCCAGGCCAGCGCACCAACAACGGAATCCGGAATGCGCCTTCCCAGTTTGTGTTCTTCTCACTTCTGAAAGGTGTCATACCGCCATCAGGCCAGGAATTTCTGTGTGGTCCGTTATCGGTTGAATACATTACGAAAGTATCTTCTGCAATACCGAGTTCGTCGAGCAGATCAAGCATCTGGCCAACATTCTTATCATGATCGATCATTGTATCGTGATATGGCGATTGCCAGCGACCTGCTTGACCCAGGCTCTTTTTCTTTGTATGCGTAAACAGATGCATGTGAGTAAAGTTGAGCCATACGAAAAAGGGCTTGCCATCTTTTTTCTGTTGCCTGATAAACTTTGATGCAGAAGCCGCAAAATCATCGTCACAGGTTTCCATTCTCTTTGTATTCAATGGACCAGTGTCTTCGATCTTTTGTTTACCAACTTTTCCCCAGCGTGGCATTTCGGTTTTATCGTCTTTGTCTGTGGCAAAGGAATGAATAACGCCGCGGGGTCCAAACGTTTTACGAAAATTTGGAAAATCCTTTTCAGATGGATAGTTAGCCATTTCCGGTTCCTCTTCCGCATTGAGATGATAAAGATTACCATAGAACTCATCGAAGCCATGATTGGTTGGCAGCATGTTGTTGAGATCGCCGAGGTGATTTTTCCCAAACTGACCAGTCGCATAGCCTTGTTCTTTAAGAACTGCTGCAATAGTTACTAGTTTTTCATTCATACCAATAGGTGCAGCAGGTATTCCTACTTTGGAAAGACCAGTACGATATACACTTTGACCAGTGATGAATGATGAACGGCCTGCAGTGCATGATTGCTCACCATATGAGTCGGTGAAAAGCATTCCTTCTTTTGCAATGCGATCAATGTTTGTAGTACGATAACCCATCAACCCATGAGTGTAGCAGCTCAGATTCGATTGGCCGATATCATCACCCCAGATGACAAGAATGTTCGGTTGTTTTTGGTTTGTTTTTTCTTTTGTCTTTGCCATAGATTTTTATTTTAATGGTTCTAAAATCCGTTGCGATTTTTTTACAGGTTAGTTTGTTTCCTATAACTATTTTTTCAAAGAATCAGAATTCATACAGCGAACTAGTAACAGCTCAAATGAATTCTTATTATCATTTCCTGTTTCAATTATTTGCTGCTGCTGATTCAGCTTTTCCTTTTTTTGCCTTAGTGCCCTCGGGTTGTTGCTTAGGTTCAGAACCAACATCTCTTGGCATCAATTTTTCAACTACCTGGTCAATAGTAAAACTTGCAGACTTTGCCCTCGGCGGAAAT
>Ga0193738_1000804_pt1 | contig 14311 bp, 17 predicted proteins | sample L2a1metaG_FD_144927 | JGI IMG/M metagenome (GOLD analysis project Ga0193738, IMG submission 144927) | Soil microbial communities from a riparian zone of the East river system, Colorado, United States - L2a1 | ecosystem: Environmental > Terrestrial > Soil > Riparian zone | place: USA: East River...
TCAAAACTATTCTTCTTACATTTAGATAGACACTTCTGTCATAAAAGAACAGCATGACTGCTCACGAAATAGAAATAATTTTAAATCGCCAGCTGGCAGATTGTCTTTCCATACCCGTTTTTATTACTGATACAATTGGGAATCTAATTTTTTACAATGAACCGGCAGAAGAAGTGTTGGGTAAAAGGTTTGAAGATACCGGGGAAATGCCGGTAGAAGAGTGGTCAACTATTTTTAAGCCATTAGATAAAAAGGGTGATCCAATGGCCCCGGAAGAATTACCATTGGTAAAAACATTATCCAAACAACTCCCATATCATAAGAGTTTTCAGATCTTAAGCCTGAAAGGGGAAAAGCAACCTATTGCTGTTACTTCCTACCCGATCATTAGCAGGTCAGGAAATTTTTTAGGAGCAGTTGCCATTTTTTGGAAACAAAAATTAAAATGAAAGTAAAATTGTGGGGAGTTCGTGGTTCTATACCAACCACCGGACCTGAAACAGAAAAATATGGAGGCAATACATCCTGCGCTTCAGTGATGTATGATGATCATTTGCTTGTGCTTGATGGAGGAACCGGCATTCGGAAATGCGGAGCTGCATATCCTGCGAGTAAGAGGATTGATATATTACTCACACATCTTCATTTAGACCATATACAAGGATTAGGATTCTTTAGTCCATTGTTTGATCCTTCTAAAGAAATTCATATTTGGGGACCAGCCAGTAGTTCGCAATCACTTTTTTCACGTATCAGCCGTTATCTTTCCCCACCTTTATTCCCGGTACTTCTTCGTGATGTTCCCTGCAAATTAGAATTGCATGAGGTTAGTAATAGTGTATTTGATATTGGCCCATTTCGCATTCAATCATCATATATAATTCATCCGGGTCCAACAGTTGGTTACAGGATAATGCGGGAAAATTTTGTGTTTACATATATACCCGATCATGAACCAGCATTGGGAAGCCATGGAATGATCCAAAATCCAAAATGGGTTTCTGGTTATGACCTGGCTGAAGGAGCGGATATATTGTTGCACGATGCACAATACACAAAAGAAGAATATCCAACACGAAGAGGCTGGGGACATTCTTCGATCGATGATGCAGGATTATTTGCCTCTATTACATCAGCCAAACATACTTTGTTTGCCCATCATGATCCGTCACATTCAGATGCATTTCTTGAGGAAATGCTTGCATCTTTCAAATTAACTTCAGATGTATCTGTAGGGTTGGCCACAGAAGGTTTTGAGATAGAATTGAAATAAATAAAAAACCGCCCCGCTTTAGGCGAGACGGTTACACATTAAAGAAAGCTTAGTTGATCACTATTTCTTTCTTTTCATTTTCTTTTCCTGCAATTAGTGGCAAACTAATTTGCAACACACCATCCGTGTATTTAGCTGCAATGTTTGCAGTGTCGATACTTTCATTGAGTGTAAAAGTTCTTACAAATCCACCACGACTGTATTCTCTCAAAATCCAATTTGGTTTTTGAAAACCATCGGGTGGTGTGTAAGAAACTGTAAGCTCATTTCCCTTTACATCAATATGAAAATTTTCTTTGATGCGGCCGGGTGCAAACACCAGCATTTCATAACTGCTGTCAATTTTGTAAATGTTTACAGCGGCTCGCTGCATAGATCGGATAAACTGGCCTTGCCGGTTTCCGTAATTGTTGCCTTTTGCGGCACATGACTGATTGTAGTACATGTTTTTCTTTTTTAATTAAATAAATAGATAACATGAACTATTGCATAAAAATGATGCCGGCACAATTAGGCTGCAATTGTGGCACAGATCAGCGGTTTGTAGTTTAAATAAGTGGCTGACAAAATTGTAAGCCAGAAAGAAAAGGTTTGCTCAACCCTTTTTGTTGAATAAGCACTTTGAATTTTTTTCCCATTGACATCAGAAGAGTATGAAGCATCATTAATTTTTTTCTTACTTCAAAACTGTCCTTTTCTTTTTCTTCCAATTTTCTTAAATGTTCCGTCAGTCCAAGTCCTAAAAGAAATTGCGATTGATTGGTAAACCCACAATTATTTAATCCGTGTTTCGCCCCCCAAAAATTAAGTGCTGAAAAATTTACATGAGCTGTTATATCCTGCTGGCCAATATTATTATAGGGAAGATCATTTACCGTATGTTTATTATAGCAAACTATTGTTCCAAGTCGGTGATAAGAGTGATATAACTCAGATGATGGATAGCCATAATCTATTGTAAGTACAAAACCTTTTTCTAAGGACGAAGAAATCTTTTTTATCCATTCAATTGCTTCCAGGTTTACTTCAGCACAAAAGTCATTGGGCAATTCAATGGCTAATGCAGTAAAATATTCTTTCAAATCATCCTGGGCGGGTTTCAGCACTTCAATAAAACCTTTGTCATAATCGACAAAAATTTCTTTAAGCTCATTTTCTTTCATAATTACTTTATGAACAGAAAAATTATCCAATACTTCATTTGCTAAAACACAACCAGTGAAAGATGGAATTTCCTCAATTGAGTCATACCAGGCAACTTTATCACTTATCAAATCATGACCGATCATCTTCTTTTCTTTCTGACGCATTGCTTCGCTTTTTTCAATAATGCAATATTTCAGTTTTTTAAAGAATTCATTATTATTCCTAAGTTGTTCGAGTATATCAATGCATAAGGATCCAATTCCTGCGCCATATTCCACAACAGTAAAATCTTTCTTGCCTGTCAGGATCCACATCTCTTCTAATTGCTTCGCTATTACATTTCCAAAAACATTTGTCAGGTAAGGGCTGGTATAATAATCTCCATGTTTTCCAATCTTATCAGGAGAAGAAGTATAATATCCTAAATGAGGATAATATAATGCCATCTCCATAAAATCATGAAAAGATATAGATCCCTGGCTGCGGATCTTATTCTTTATTATTTCAGAGAGATCAGTTTCCATTGTTACAAGCGTAGATTTTATAAAGGTGCTTCTGAAGCATTATTGGTAAACAGTATTACCGAATCCATCATCGCTTCAATAGAATGATCAACCAGTTGATGAAACGCCATAATTTGATTGGGTTGCATATCCACATCACCATCAGGAGTTTTAACTCTTACTATTCCTTCTAGTACCTGTACAGTAAAGATGCCATCAACTAAATTATTTTTTATTATAGCCTTTGCATGCAAACAGGTTAATACCATCGTGACACGTCCTGTCTTAAAAACAGTAATTCCGTTACGGTCGTTTTTCTGCCAGGCTTCTTCACTTTTTAACTGGCGAATAAATTCAGGGAGATTAGCAAAAACATACGGTGCATCAAGAACACGATCACCTTCTGGGCGATTAAGCGTGGCTTCATTTCTTTTATTTTCCATAAACTATTTTAAAATTTATGGATACAATAATCATACTACAATGCCACGGGGAATTGTTTACACAAGCAATCGAAGGAGAGAAATGGTTCAATAAAGTCTAAACCCCAAATTGAGCCAAGTGATGATCAAGATGTTTCCAGGTAGCTTTACTCCATTGTTCCTTTGTCATCTTACCCCAAACCGGGTGATTTAATAAGGCAACTGATTCAGGAGAAAATTTGCTTACCAGTTCAAGAAGAGCTTGTTTTTCTGCCTCAAAATTTTTTGCGTCTACAACAACATAAGTTGGATCAGTCGGCAAACCTTGTTTATAAGGCTTCTCATTGTATAAAACACTCTTAAATAACGGGCCGAGCAATTTTAGTAAAAAACTACTTTTTACCTGATGAGTGCCGTAAGCACATTTGATCGGAAGTTGTGTGTGGGCCAGCATTTGGGCTACATCCATCTTACCCCATTTATGTTGAGTTTGTGGTGTTAATTTATTAATGCGTTCAATAATATCTTGTTTGACAACAGGGTCAAACATATTCTTAATTTCCATGATCTGGTTGATTAAAGTTTCTTTTCGTAATAAGGGATCTCGTCATGACTTGATGATTCCTTTTGATACCAATATGCCTGTGTTACAATATGCCCATCTTTTGTTCTTAATAACCTGCCGAAGATAGCATTGGTTGGGTTAAAAGCAAGGTTGGTTACACCGACGGTGAATGTTTCCGGTGGCGGTGGTGGGGTAGGAGTTTCAATTTGGGGTTGAGCCGGTGCATTTGGATCTGCTGGTATAGCTGGTTTTGGCGGCGGTGCAGCTTTAGGTGGGGGAGAAGGAACAACTACAACTTCGAAAAGATTTGTTTCCAAAAGATCCTTTAGAAAAGCAACTCTTTCTTTTGAAGCATTTTTTTCCACGATGGCGCATTTCACTCCACCCAACTCTTCAAACTCATGATTTTTATTAATTGCCATATCGTAAAATTATTTCACAAGCGAATGAATATATTGGTACACTCCGCTCATTAATCCCACAACGATGATACCTGCCACACAAATGATCATTGCAATTCTTGGCGACCAATTTGTTTTTACCGATTCAATCGGGTTATCATTTGCATCCATAAAGATCGCTTTGATCACTTTTAAATAATAATACAAAGAGATAACCATGTTCAATGCGGCAATTGTAAGGAGCAAATAATTTCCCTTACCTGCACCTGCGAGTAACAAAAAGAATTTACCAAAAAATCCTGCAGTTGGAGGAATGCCACCTAATGAAAACAGTGCGATCGCTAATACCCAGCTCAGGCTTCTATTATTTTTATAAAATCCTTTATAGTCATTTATATTCTCTCTTCCTGTTACAGCGCTTACTAAATTGATGACTCCGAATGCAGCAAGGTTGGAAAAGATATAGATCAATACAAAGAAAATTACAGATGCATGTCCTTCGGCTGATTGTCCAGTTATGCCAATCAAAATAAAACCAACCTGTGCAATGGATGAGAAAGCAAGGAATCGTTTCATGTTTTGTTGCCGCAAAGCAAAAAGATTACCGATGATCATTGTAAGCACAGAGATAATGAAAAGAATATTGTACCAGATCTCACCCAGCCCGCCCGGGAAAGAAAATACGTTATATAAAACAGAAACAAGTACAAATAAAATCGCTCCTTTTGAGATTACTGATAAGTAGGATGTAATTGAAACGGGTGATCCTTCATATACATCGGCTGTCCATAAATGAAAAGGTACAGCAGAGATCTTGAAACCAAACCCCGCAATCAGCAAGATAAATGCAAAGATGTTAAGTGGGGTAGCGATTAAAGTTGGAAACGATCCTGTAAAATGCAAAGGGCCACTCAATTCTGTAAAGTTCAATGTGCCGGTCTCGCCATAGACCAATGAAATACCAAACAGTAACAATCCGGAAGAGAATGCCGATGAGATGATCATCTTAAAAGCAGCCTCAGAGGAGCGACGTTTTTCCAAATCAAAATTGGCCAGTGCTGCTAGCGGAATAGTAGAAAGCTCCAATGCCAGGTAAAACATCAGCAAGTTGTTACTGCTGATCATAAAGAACATACCGAGTAATGTTGATAGCAACAGGATATAAAACTCCGGTACATGTTTATGTTCTTTTAGCCAATTGTATGATTGAAGAGAAATGATCAGTGTTCCAAGATTCAATAGATTTTTTTCAAATGTGAAAAGCTCGGTAGTACGGAACATATCGCCAAATAAGGTTCCTGACTGTTGAAAAAGAAATCCTGAAACAAAATTCAGTGTAAGTAAAATATTTACAAGATTGATCAGCGTTTCATTCTTTGTTTCTTCTTTACCCAATTTTACAAACAACAAAATGAAGATGATCAAGGTTATCACCAGCTCTTGTTTCATCAATATGAGAAATTCGTCTACCATGTATTACTTTATTACAGCAGCAATTTTTTCAATTATAATATTTATTCCGGGATTGATAAGATCTTTTAATAAGAATGGTGCAATGCCGATCACAACAATTCCAAGGATCAATAAGCCGGCAGCCAGTCTTTCATTCCAACCTGCATCACCCAACGATAAATGTTCATTATTAACAACGGGTCCCATAATCGCTTTACCGGTTGCTCTTAAAATATAAACAGCTGTCACAACGATCGAAGCACATGCAATAATTGTTGCAATGCGATAAAATGCATCAGCCTTTTGCCATGAACCCATGAACACGGTCATCTCGGCAACAAAACCACTAAAACCCGGTAAACCCAATGAACACAAACCCGCTATTACAAACACTGTTGAAATAAATGGCATCATTTTCATTAGTCCTCCCAATTGAGCAACTTGTCTTGTATGTGTTCTGTCATATATCATTCCAATGACGGCGAAGAAAAGAGCTGTCATTAATCCATGAGATACCATTTGCATCACTGCTCCATCAATCGCCGTTTTCGTTAACATACCAATACCCAGCAAAACAAATCCGCAGTGACTTACCGATGAATATGCATTGATATATTTAAGATCTGTCTGCATCATGGTAGCGAAAGCTCCATATAGAATAGCGATGCAGGCTAACACAATTATAATTGTTGAATATTCATGTGCTGCATCGGGCATTAAATAAGTGGCGACTCTTAAACAACCATAGCCGCCAAGCTTCATGGATATGCCGGCAAGAAACATGGAAGCTGCTGTCGGTGCCGATGAGTGGCCATCGGGCACCCATGTATGAAAAGGAAATAAGGCCGTGAAAACCCCAAAACCTATAAATGCAAATGGGAAAAACAATTTCTGTACTTCGATCGGAATATTCATTCCTGCTATCTGTGTAAGATCAAAACTGTGTACACCATTTATGTTTGTATTAAAATAGATCCCTGCTAAACCTACAAATACCAACGCAGAACCACCCATCAGCATTAATGCAAGTTTCATAGCGCTGTATTCTTTTTTACCACTACCCCAGATCCCGATCAATAAGAATTTTGGAATGACAGCCACTTCAAGAAAGAAGAATAAGGTGAAAAGATCGAGAGCAATAAAGAATCCATAAGCGCCAAGACTTAAAAATATCAACAGGAAGAAAAACTCTTTGCTCAGCTTTTCCATTTTCCAGGAAACCAATACACCTGCTATCACCACAAATGCAGTTAAGAGGATCATGGCAATAGATATTCCATCCACACCAGTGTGAAAATTAATATTCAAAGGTTCATACCATGTATAATTATTTTCAAATATAAAATTTGCGGTATTGCCACCGGCTCTTTCCTGCCTGTAGAAATAAAACAAAACAAATGCAAGGATCAATTGAGCAGCAGAACCAAACAGTGCAATAGTTCTTACCTGCTTCAATCCTTTCACAAGCAAAATAGCGACCGCTGTGATCAATGGAATAAGTATCAGTAATGAAAGATTCATATTATGTTATCAACTTAAGTAATTCTGTTCATCGTCCCTTGCGTCGCACACTTGTGCGACAACAATTCTATTCATCTTTATTTCCACAAATACAAAAACACAACTGCCAGTGCTACAATTCCACCAAAGAAATAAATGGCATAGCTCTGTACTTTACCCGATTGAATGCCTTTTATAAAACCTGAAACTGATGCTGTTGTATTCGCTACCCCATTCATCAGTCCATCCACAATGTTCTTGTCGATCCACGCCGCAGGGCGACCAATGAGATTAAAAATTATTTTCTGAGTGATGAAAAGATATATTTCATCAATATAAAATTTCTTGTAAGCCGCTTTATACAGCCCGCCGAATGATTGCGATATCTTTTCGGCTTTCAAGCTTTCTTTTTTGTACATCCACATTGCCAGTAAAATTCCAATTACTCCGAAAGCAACAGGTGCTATAGAAAACATAGGATCAAAATGAGATTGCAAAGCTGTTTTGTCTGACGAAACATATTCACCAAAAGGAATAAAGCCTGCGAGAACAGATAAAATGGCAAGGATCACTAAAGGTAATTTCATTGAAAAAGGTCCTTCGCCATGATGGTTATGAACTTCAGTTTGTTTATTCCAGAAAATAGAAAAGTATAAGCGAAACATATAGAAAGCAGTAAGGCCAGAAGTGAACAAGGCAACTCCGTAAACTATTTTATTGGAATTGTATGCGGCCAGTAAAATTTCTTCTTTACTAAAGAATCCTGCAAAAGGAGGAATACCGGCAATTGCCAAACAAGCAACAAGAAAACTAAGATTGGTAATTGGCAAATACTTTCTTAAACCGCCCATATCCTTCATTTCATTACTATGGATAAAATGGATCACTACACCGGCACCCAGGAATAACAATGATTTAAAGAAAGCATGAGTGAACAAATGGAACATTGAAGCAGTGTAACCCAAACCGTTTTCACCATTATAGCCTGAAACACCGAGAGCAAACATCATATAACCGATCTGCGACATAGTGGAATAGGCTAGCACTCTTTTAATATCCGTTTGCGTACAGGCAATGATAGCAGCAAGAAACGCAGAAACAACCCCAACAACTGTAACAATACTTAACGATACAGGAGTAATTATGAACAGCGGAAACAATCTTGCAACCAGATAAACACCGGCAACAACCATTGTTGCCGCATGTATCAATGCCGAAACAGGAGTGGGGCCTTCCATCGCATCGGGTAACCAGATATGCAATGGGAACATTGCTGACTTTCCAGCACCGCCGATAAATACCAGCGTTAATCCCCATGTCAATGCACTTATTCCAACAAATGATGCTGTAGTGATTGCAAGAAATTGAGACGACTGTTGTGATGTTAAGTTTTCGATCAGCGTTTTGAAATCAAGAGTTTCTCCATAGAAGGCAAGTATCAAAATGCCAACAAGAAAACCAAGATCAGCAAAACGTGTAACAATAAAAGCTTTTTTAGAAGCCGTAACTGCAGCAGGCTTGTCGTAATAATAACCGATCAGTAAGTAAGAGGATACACCTACGAGCTCCCAAAACATATATATCTGGAAAAGATTGCTGGAAACAACCAATCCTAACATTGAAAAAGTAAACAAACCAAGAAACGCATAATAAGTCGGAAACCTTTCTTCACCTTTCATATAACCCAAGCTGAAAACGTGAACCATCAGTGAAACAAAAGTTACCACTACCAGCATCATAACAGAGATAGGATCGAGGATGATGCCCATATCAATGCTAATGTTTTCAGAAAATGATAACCAGGTAAATTTGAATGCAGTTATCGTTTGATAAGAATCTCCAACTTTTCCATCAACAAAAAAATAATTATAAGCAGTATATAATGATAACACAGCAGAAACAAGTAATAACCCTGTTCCAATAATGCCGGAAGAATTTTTCAGATACCTTCTTCCGAATATGCCAAGCAATAGAAAGCCGGCAAGTGGCAGAAGAGGGATAAGTGCTATATATGAAGCGTAGTTCATTTTAATATTTCATTTCTTCGGCAGTTTCTACATCAATCGACCGGTGACTGCGGTAGAGATTAATGATGATGGCTATTGCCACCGCTGCTTCCGCTGCCGCGATCGTAATAATAAATATGGTAAAGAAAATGCCGTCGAGCTTGTCTGGATACAGGTACTTGTTGAACACAACAAAATTTATGTTCACACTGTTCAAAATCAATTCTATTGACATCAGCATCGTGATCATGTTACGGCGTGTAAACAAACCGTACATGCCGATAAAAAATAAAGCCGTGCTTACAAATAGAAAATGTGATATAGGTATGTCAGTCATAAACTTTATTCAACTATTCTTTTTCTTTCAATTACTTAATATCGATCGTATCCTGCTTCTCTGCAACAGGAGTTTTTATAGCGATCACGATACAACCAACCATTGCTGCTAATAATAAAATGCTCACTACTTCAAAGGGTAAAGCATAACCATTTTCACCGGTTGCCAACATTTGGTTGCCGATCTTGCTTACACTCCAATCAAAACTTTTATCACCAGCTTTAAAGTCATTTTTATAAATAAGAAAATAGGTAAATGCAAAACCGAACAGAACTGCTAATGCTGACGTAATGGCTCTCATCATGGATGGTCTAAGCATTTCTTTACCGGATTGCTGGGTAAGAAAGATCGAAAAGATAATGAGCACTACAATGCCACCGACATACACTACGATCTGTACGGCAGCTATGAACTCAACTTCCAACCAGAAATATAAACCCGCAATACCAATCAGTGAAAACAACAACCAGATAGCCGAACGGAAGATCTTTGTTGTGGTAACAGAAAGAATTGCTGTACCCAATATAAAGGCTGCTAAAATGTAAAAGATTATTTGTGATGCAGTCATTCTGGTTTTTGAAATTTCAAAATTTCCTAATCCACTTTCTCAAATTATTATTCAACTCCCTCCCGGATCTTCGAATCGGGGTTATTTAAAATTTTTGTCAAGTTTGTTCTATCGAAAACACTGTGCTCAAAAGTCTGTGCCATTTTTATCGCATTGGTCGGGCAAGCCTCAATACACAAATTGCAAAACGTACATAGCTCCAGGTGATATACAAATTTGTCGATCGCTTTTTTCTTTTTGCCATCAGGTTGTATATCGAACTTGGTAACAATTTTAATAGTTGCATTGGGGCATGCCAACTCACAAGCCGTACAACCGGTACAGGCATGTTCATTCTGTTCATCATGTATCATCACCACTTCCCCACGGAACCGCTCAGGTAACACTAATGTGTCTTTATTATCCGGGTATTGCTGCGTTATTTTTTCTTTTCCATGATGCAGCGCATACCAACCAGTACGCTTCATGCCGGTCAACAAGGATTTAACACCTCTAAAAACATCCGATATGTATTCTTTTAAAAACATATTTATTTAAAAATGCCAACCCATAATTGCCATCAACGTTACCAATAATAAATTGAACATGCTTATCGGTAATAAATATTTCCATTCAAGATTTAATAATTGGTCAATACGCAACCGCGGGAATGTCCAGCGAAACCACATGATGACAAAAATTAAAAAAAATGTTTTACCAATAAACCAAAGACTTGATGGAATATAATCCATTATGTGATTGAACTGCGTATCCGTTCCAAAATGTAATGGTTGCCAACCGCCCAAAAACAAAGTAGCGCCAAGAGCACAAACCACAAATATGTTTACATACTCGGCAAGAAAGAACAAAGCGAATTTCATTCCTGAATACTCCGTATGAAAGCCTGCAGTGAGTTCTGATTCTGCTTCAGCGAGATCAAATGGTGCACGGTTTGTTTCTGCAGTTACAGCGATCATGAAGATCACAAATGCGATCCACACAGGAAGATGGCCTTTAAAGATCCACCATCCATTTGCTTGTGAATCCACGATCGATGAAATTTTCAGATCACCTGTCAGGATCACGATCGCAAGAATGGCGAAACCGGCAGATAATTCATAACTCACTATCTGTGCTCCGCTACGCATAGCGCCAAGCAATGAATATTTATTATTGCTTGCCCAACCCGCCATCAATATTCCTATCACCGATACAGATGATACTGCAGTAAAAAATAAAACACCAATATTAATATCCCATATCTGTAATCCTTTTGCAAACATCAGCGGCGCCATTATCACCATTGCAATGATCATTACAATAAATGGCGCCAGGTTAAATAAAAATTTATCGGCGCCATCCGGCGTCATTCCTTCTTTTACGATCAGCTTCAGTGTATCTGCTGCTGTCTGAAACATTCCGACAGGGCCAACACGATTAGGACCAAGTCTTAATTGCATCCATGCAGAAACTTTTCTTTCCATCATGATCAGTACCAAACCAAGTAATGCAAACAAACTAATGATACAAACACCAACGATCACAAATTCAATCAGCATTGGCCATGGCGCTGCAAATTGATTATTCAACCATACGTGAACACTGTTTGCTATGTTTTCTAAACTTGGCATTTTTTATTTTATGTACTTAGCTTTGGTACTACTATTATCGTCTGTTGCGTCGCACTCTTGTACGTTCTTATCGCTATTCATCAATTTCTACCATTCCTGTTCACATGCTAGAATCTGTTGAACCCCGAAGGGGGGGTCTTTTTAGAAAATCCTTCACTAGATCTCCGGGTTAAAACCCGGAGCAACCATTGCGCCCCTCTGGGGCGCCCAAAAAAGAACTCATCATCCTAAGTCTCCCTTTAGGGGGGGCAGGGGATTCACCTGTCAATATCCGGTATTACCAAATCGATCATCGCCATTATAGCAACAAGGTCACCGATCTTTCCACCTCTTGCCATATGGTCCAATGCACTCAGGTTACTGAAACCAGGCGACCGGAATTTAATTCTGTATGGTGTTGTACCACCTTCACTAACTATATACACTCCAAATTCACCTCTTGCTGTTTCCACTCTTGAATAATATTCACCTTTAGGTAATTTCAAAACCGCTTTTGTCTTTGTCTGTACATCACCTTCAGGAATATTGTCAATTAATTGTTCAACAATAGAGAGTGATTGCCTCATTTCTTTCATCCTTACTAAATATCTCGACCAGCAGTCACCTCCGGTTTCAATTATCTCATCAAACTGAAGTTTACTATACACTTCATAAGGAAACAATTTTCTTATATCACAACTTACACCGCTGCCTCTTGCAGTTGGACCGGTGCAACCATATGAAATGGCATCTTCTTTTGAAAGATAACCAACACCCTTTACTCTATTTTGAAAGATCACATTACCTGTTAGCAATTCATCGTATTCATCGATCTTCTTTTTAAAGTGAGCAATAAATTCTTTTACTCTTCTTTGAAAATTAGGATGAACATCAACCATCACACCACCCGGCACCATATAGTTCATTGTTAACCTGGTTCCGCAGCTTTCTTCCATAATATCATTTATCATTTCTCTTTCACGAAATGCATGGAAAAACGGAGTAAGTGCACCAATATCCATTGCTCCTGCACCCCACCAAAGTTGATGTGATGCGAGTCTAGTTAATTCATCCATCATTACTCTTATCACTTGTGCTCTCGGCGGAACTTCAATTTGCATTCCTTTCTCAACACACAAACAGCACCCATGATTATTAATGTGAGAAGAGAGATAATCCATTTTACTGGTAACATAAATGAACTGCCGAAAACTTAAACTCTCACACATTTTTTCAATGGAACGATGGATATATCCAAGATGTGGATCTACTTTTTTGATAGTTTCTCCGTTCAATGTAATTACCAAATGCAACACTCCGTGAGTTGCAGGGTGCTGTGGTCCTACATTTATGACCATATCACCAAATACATCCGGCGTGCCTAATCCTGGTTGTTTTAATATTTCAGTTTCGCGGTACATTACAGCTTTATCATGTTAACAGGGTCTTCAAAATCTTTTCGCAAAGGATTTTTTCCTTCCCATCCATCCGGTAATATCAATATTCGCAGATCAGGATGATTCAAAAAGTTTACACCAAACAATTCATAGATCTCTCTTTCATGAAACTCTGCTGTTCTCCATATATGCGATACAGTTTCTATTTCCGGTTTATTCCTGTCTAATTGTATTTTCACCACTACCTGGTGACGATATGTTGTCGACTCTAAATGATAAACCATTGTAAGATGTGTTTTCCAGTCAATACAGGTCTGGCAAAACAAGTAATCGAAATTCAGTTCAGGTTTGTTTCGAAGAATTTCAACAGAAGTCAATAGATCACCAGGTGTGATAACAATATTTAACCATTCACCGCTTTCATCAAAGGTTGCGGTGGGAATTAATTCTGTGAGTTTTATTTTTAGTTCTTCTTTTGTCATTTATAAAACGCTTCTTGTTCTTTGCCGGTTAACGGTGTTGGAAGCTTACTCTCTTCTCTTATTTGTTCTCTCGTTAATCCTTTTTTTATTTTTTGTTGAAGCAGCATCAATGAATTTATTAATGCTTCTGGTCTTGGCGGACAACCCGCTACATACACATCTACAGGGATCACATGGTCAGCGCCTTTCACTACAGAATAAGTATTGTAAAAAAAAGGTCCGCCACTTGTTGCACAGGCTCCCATTGCAATTACATATTTCGGATCACCCATTTGATCATATAATCTTTTTAATACCGGCGCCATTTTATTTACAATAGTACCTGCAATAATTATTACATCAGCTTGTCGTGGGGTGGCTCTTGCTACTTCAAATCCAAATCGGCTCCAATCATATTTTGCGGCGGCTGTACTCATCATTTCTATTGCACAGCAACTTGTACCAAATACCAATGGCCACAATGAATTTGACCTTGCCCAATTGATCACATCATCCAGTTTACTAACAAGCACTCCACCCGAAGGAGTTTGATGAACTTCTCCCGGAAAAGCAAGTGTTGATTCAGATTGAAATTTATCTGTCATATAATAACTACTGCCACTTTAATGCCCCTTTTTTATGTGCATACAGAAAGCCCAGAAACAGAATGAAAAAGAAAATCACAATTTCT
>Ga0193738_1000805_pt1 | contig 14305 bp, 22 predicted proteins | sample L2a1metaG_FD_144927 | JGI IMG/M metagenome (GOLD analysis project Ga0193738, IMG submission 144927) | Soil microbial communities from a riparian zone of the East river system, Colorado, United States - L2a1 | ecosystem: Environmental > Terrestrial > Soil > Riparian zone | place: USA: East River...
GAAGAGTTTGTCAGGGGTTTGTTCCTGAGGCTTCTTGTAATCGTAGGTATTCACCATGTTGATGATGATACCAAAAACATCACGACCTGTAGCTCTCAGGGCAGCGCAATACATCGGCATCTGAGAATCCATGAGCGCCTGAATTGGATTCCAAAATCGGCCGGTGAATTTATGGTCCCAGAGCCAAAAGCGACCCTGGCGAGAAGTTAGCAGGTCGATGATGCCGATTAGCTCGTATTCCAGACCGTTAGGCGAGGTTAAAGGCACAATGAGTTCGTGCTCTATCTCAACGATCGTATGTCCCTGGTCCTCAATGGGTGAGTATTCAGCGATGTAGTGTTGCATCAGCCAAGCTGCCCGAGTGATCGTTTTCAATTGCGAACTGTCGGCCTCAGAAAGAAGTTTCTGAACGAAAAGAAGGTGAGCCTCTAAAAGCTCACCCACGGTCATTGACGGTTTGTTCTTCTTGTTGGAGTAATACTCAGCCATCATTTCATGGCCTGTACCACCCAATGCGAAGTATGGCTTTTGTTCTTGCGGTCGAAATCCTTGCTTGTAGCTGTAGTCCCAGGCTTGCTCGCACCTGTTCCAAGACCCGAGTTGAGAGAATGAAATACGAGGCTTTTCAGCCTCTTGTGTAGTCACTAAATTCTTTCCCTTGGTTCCGTATAGGATTGGATGGGATTTGTAAGTGGGGGAGTTAGACTGGGTGCGCCGATCGTTCGCTGGGGATGAACGACCAACCTCTTCCGGTAACTAACTCCCCCACATTGTTGCAGACTGGTGATTAGAAACGAGTCCTGTGAAGGAGGCTTCTAATCCTTACCGGGCGCTGAATTCACCCACGACCAGTCCACATTTAAGTGGGTTGGTAACGCAGAGGGGCCATAGTGGTTCTCTTTGTCACCAACCCACATCTTAAGCGTTTGCGAAGAGAAGCTCGTTCATTTCGCAGACGCCTTCGATCGTTTCGCTCTCGAAAGCAGCTTCCAGTTCCTCACGAAGCTGGTTTTCGAGGTTCTTGTAGAGCGTGACTCGGATCGTTCGTGCAAGCCGAGTTTCAGAAGCCTCCGAGAAGAGTCCGACCTTCTCCAGAACTTGAATCAGTTCCTTCGTGGACTCTTCGTTGGAACCGGGAAGCCGATCCCAAGCGGTGATGAACTTCTGCACGACGTTCTCGGAAAGACCGAAAACCTCAGCCGCTCGGGAGACAGAAGAAACCGTCTCGTTGATCGAACCACCGAGTTGCATTCCAGCGGCGTTGAAAGCGCAACCGTTCCAAGTTCCCTTGTGAATCGTTTGTGCTCGGGCTGCTCCGTACATTGCCTGCTTCGCCTTTGGGTTCAGTTGACGAACTGTTCCCTCCAACGAATTACTGGAAGCGAAACCTTCACTTCCCCACTTCGACATTCTTTCCTCCAATTTGGATGGGATGAATTTGCTGTGTGTAAGAGATGATACACCTTGACCAACCTCCTGTCAAGGGCTTTCTTTTATTTCCCGGCGGAAACCGTTTGTTTGGAAGCGTGATTCTCTTTCCAATGAAGGTGTCCGTCGTGTCCTGCTGCACCTACAGTGTCAAAGAACTGTGTTCCCACTTCTCTACAGGCAACACATCGCCAAGTTCGTTTCTTTGTTACCGGATGCGGTGGAAGGACTTGTATCTTTTTAGCCACTAGGCTAGTTCTCCTTCCAAAAGAACGAGCTTCGTGCCCTTCGTAGGCATCTTCGGTGCTCGTCCAACACGACGACGAGCAAGAACTCTGCGGCGCATCAGTTCCAAACGCATCTGCGCTCTTGTTACTCTTTCACCTTGCCGATTCGCCGACACTCTGAACTGTGCCGGATACTGATAACGTCGGTAAATCACTTCACCGATGTTGTTCATTGCTTCGATCTTCCGAGTGCTGCAACGCTCACAACGGAGAGCTACAGTCCAAGAAAAGATCGTCGAATACTCGGCATTGTTGTCGTCATCCCACGAATGTCCGTAGGTTCTACAAACGACGTAAACATCGAGTAAATCTCTCACTGATGCTACGTGAGTTTCCGGGTAGTCAGAAGGCACCTGACTCCTTTCATTAGTTGGAAGTCGGCCTAACCCCGATCACACCGACACGCTTCCCCCGAATCAGCCACAAACTTCGGAAGCTTCCCTCTCGGTATTACTTCTGTCGAGCGACTCGGTACTTCAACTTCAACTTCTTGTTCATGTTGTAGGCGTTGGGAAGATAGGCAGCGACACCAACCCTCCAGCAGAACTCACGGAATCCGTAGAACATCTTTCTTCTCTTTCGCTAGATCAAGAAATGGCTACAGGGAATTGTCGGTGGCCAGACTTCCAATCCCCTGTAGCCATTTAGTGATGCTGGTCTTTGGAGAGAACCAGCAAACTCTTGAAACTGTTACTCGGTTGCCTCTTCCTCGGAAGCGTCATCCTCGGAAGCGTCATCCTCGGGATCAGAAGCGAGAAGTTCACCAGCAACGGTATGACCGTTGACTTCGTAGCTCCACTCGTCATCCGGCTCCTTCGGATTGAACTTCTGCTCGATCAAGTTCTCGGTCAACTGCTTCCGAGCCGTCTTGATCTTTCCACCCTCTTCGTTGATTGGCTGGAAACCAACCAACTCTGCAACCTTGGAGAGCGTGTTCTCGGAAGGAGCGAGCTTGTTTCCATCGACGATGAACTGGAAACGAGACATTGCCCGAGGACCGCGAGCACCCGTCAACTTCTTCGGGGTCTTGATGTTTGCGATCGCTTCCTTGATTGCAGGAACCGACTCACCGAAGAGTTCCAGGATGTTTCGGAGAGCGTCGTACTCGGACTTCAACTGCTTCCGCTGAGTTGACATCTCCGTGATCTGCTCCGGCGTGACAACTTCCGTTGCGGTTGTCTTGTTTGCTTCGACCTGCTTGTCGAGGTACTCGTTCGTCGGCTCCGAGAAAGTCTCGTTGAGCTTCTTCGTGAGTCCCCGATAGATACCGGCCTTCGCATCTTCCTCGGAGTTGTTCAGAAGTTCGACCAACTGCTCAAAGAGCTTGTCGATCGTCTCCTTGTTCGCTTCGGCGTACTTGTTTGCGAGAGCGGTACGTCCCGCATTCTTTCCACCGGAAGCTGCGTCGATGCGATCATCGAGTTCTGCGATCTCATCGTACTTCGCTTGCAGAATCTCAGGTGAAACCTGGATTCCAGTTCCCTGCTCGGACATTCTTGGTTTTGCCTTTCGGTTTGTGTTTGAGGGGTTGACACCCTTAGGAGAGGTAGACTCCTCCCCGCACGACACACGCTACAGGAGGACTTTCTGCCTGTCAAGGGTTTTCTTTTTCGGTCGATCGGACTCACCGAGGGTGAGCTTTCCCGTTTCGTTTTACAATGTCTGTCTGTTTTATCCCCGGACGGCGGCTGGACTGTCAGATGGTCAGGGCCACAGAAGCCCCGGAGACAGGCGTAGAGCCTTGCCTACCGAGAGTAACGTCTAACTGTGCCTCGTCATAGGGGGTTTCTGAGAGGCTATCTGAGTCAGCAGGTTCCGCAGAAGAAACCGAAACGAGGAAAAGATTTCTTCCGAACCAAACATTTAGGAAGTGACTGAACGCTGTTAACTGCACCGAGAAAGATGCAAGCAACTTCATTCTTGACCACGACCGATACGAGGATAAAGGTCTACCGGAATCAACCCAACACTCTTTGCAGATGGTTTCCCAAGGTGAAGAGAAGATTCCTAAACACTCGGGACAACGGGCTTTCCAGGCATTCCAAACTGTTTTGGTTGGCTTACGACAGGTATGATGTACGTACTGAATACTTCCCTTCTTCGTTCGCTCTCGGGAAATTTCACAGTACGCACCATCGTTTGGTTTACAGGTGCAGTAGACTTTCATACTTCGTGGTAAATCTTGATCGCAATCCAATCTTCACCATCGGTTGTCACCAACGATATGTCAGTAACTTCTACCTCGTCGAAGTGTTGGTCTACGATCTTGACCTTTCGGTTCTCGGATTCTGCTAACTGAGCGAGAAGTTCTTCAACCTGTTCTTCTGTCACGTTAAGTCTCCGTATCCGTGAGTGTCTATGTTGCTAACACCTTTTGCAGTAACCCGATCGCTAAGAGCATGGCAAGAACGACATAACCACTCACCATTAGCAGGGTCACAATCGTTAAGGTCTTTGTTCTTGTGGTTGGCGTCGAGGTTATTCGATCTTCCAATTTGTCCAGGAGGAATATATCCACAAGGACCAGTAGGATGCTTAGGATGGGTAGTATCCACACACTCACAGTGAAATTCTCTTCTTCCCTCAGCTACTTCTTTCAGAAGAACGGCTCTCAACCGCTTTCGACCTGTAGAACGTAAGTCTTTTGGTTCACCCTTCATTCTGTTGTACCTTCCAGAGAGTCATCCAGAATTCGTGAAGGTCGTTCGTGCTGAGCGATGATTGCTCAAACGCATCAGCAACAGCCTCTAACTGATCCTTTGTCAACTTGGAGTCGATGATACGAACTGCCAGAGTCTCACAGTTCGTCCTCCGATTTACTCTGCGGGTGTCCCGCATTCTTTCAGCATCAGACCTAGGCATTGGGCCATAGTTCTTTCTGTCGAGTCCAACCGATACGGATTAAATCGTTCTGATCTACCTCCCTTGCGTCACCTGTCTCTTCCTGTAGCAGAAAAAGAACAGACCTCTTTGTAACGTGAAGAGGATTATCCCAGGCAGTTGTGCCGAGAATGTGATATCCCTGTTCTGTTCCAACGTGATTCTTCGGAAGCACACAAAGATCGTCAGGGCAAAGAGGATTAACCAACTGACAACCTTTCCAGTGTCGCCAATCAGCACTACCCTTTTTCCTGTCAGCAGACCACTCTTGTTCGCCGAGGGTAATGACTTTCTGCCGGATAGTTGTCACGATCGACTCAGTTCTGTAGCGAGGTAAAGGAAGTTCCCTCGTCCGATCTTGACTACAGCACCATTGACGAGAAGCTCAACAATGGTACCGATCTTGTTGTAATGCTCGTCCTCAACGAGGATAACACGAACACGTTGACCGACTTTCATTCGGTTCGGTCTCACTCTTTGTAGGTTCCATTCCGAATCGAACGGACAAGCTCGGAGACACAACATTGCGTCTCAAACATCAGACGTTCTTGCAGCAAGTCATTGCTTGGACTTGCCTTGTCTTTGAGAATCGACTCAGGGAACTCCACTTTCCCTCTGTACGTTTTTCCTTCGTGTTCTAAGGTTAGATTGATGGTTGTCATTTACTCCCTTTCTTGGAGAGTCCCCTAGGTGGGAGTCGAACCCACACTGAAAGCATTTTAAGTGCTCTACCTCTGCCTTTGGGTTACTAGGGGAATTTTACCCTGTAGCCGAACAACCTTTCCCGAAACGTACTTGCGGCGAACGAACGCACAAGTGAACGGTTAGTGAACAAACGGGGACGTGTACCAATATTACTAGCACCGTCAACCACACGAATGCAGGTTGTTCTTAAGTGAGTGAAAGTGGCCCACGTAGGCTACAGGGTAAACTTGTTAGACCTCCTGACAGTTTGTTGAGCAAGCCTCCGAGAAAACATGGTTGTGAGCGAACACAACGGTGTTGTTCTCGTTACTTAGTGACTTGGTTTGCTTGGCATCCGTCTTTACCGATGCGAAGTTATCACCCTTACGAGTGTAGAAATGCCTGCTCTCCATCACGAAGTCACGATCCAAATTTGCGACCGTGGCTCGCCCCTCGTCAGAGGGAACGGCAGGCTTCTTTTTCGATCGACTCTTCTTCGCAGTTTCGGTTGGAACTGACTTCCCGAGAGGATACTTCTTCAATGCCTCGGCAAACCGTTCCATCTCTTCCATCGTTTGGAACTGAGGGTTACCATGCTCGTCGAAAGCGAGAATGTCATAAGCCTTGCCGTAGCAGACCTTACACATTCGGATTCCAGGCATCATATCTTCCGTGCCCATGCACGAAAAACACTCCACCTTGTTTTCAGTGATCGTCATTCTCTTTCTCTCAGTCGTCGCCGAGTTCGGGGCCACAGATTTTGTTCCCCATCGTTTCGCAGTTCCAGCATGACTGGTCCTCTTCACACGTCGTTTCCTGTATCGGGTCATCCCACATTCTTTCCAATGTTGGTGCTGCAACAAAGCATAGCAGCATAACGATGATTATGGCAATTAGTTCTTTCGTTGTTCTCGCCATTAGATCAGGTCCGCCAGGTAGGTTTTCCAATCCGCACCCGTCCGCTTCATCGAATCAGCATCGACGATGCCCTCGATCATATCGGACTTCTTCTCCAGAAGATCGGTGATGAACTTATCAACCGAATCCTCAACGAGAAGGGTGTAAAGAACAACTCCCTGGTGAGACTGACCCGGACGCCACAAACGATCCTTTGCCTGATTGTTTGTCTCGGGATTGTACCACAGGTCGAGGAAGATTCCATTTGTAGAACCACCCTCCCACTTTGTCGGGTCCTTGTGAAGATTCAGACCCTCGGCACCTGTCGCCATATTGATGCAGAGAACGTCGGTTTCCTTGTTCTGGAACGCAACCTGAATCTCGTTCGTCTGATCCGAGTTTGCGCCAGTCAAAGCAACACAGGTAGCCTTTCGACCATTGACTTGCAACTCCTGAACCCGACGCTGAATCTCAAAGATCGGCTCGTTGAACTGTGCGGTGAACAGAACAACCTGCTCGCCCTGAGAAACAACCAACTCTTCGATGATTTCCATTGCCTCGTCGATCTTGGCAGAGAACTTGCTACAGTCAACCGAGTAAGGAACACCATCGAAGTTCTTGACGGTGATCTTATCGCCGACATTGATCTGCCGAAGTCGAGTCAGCTTTGCGATGATTGCGGTTGCGGTAAGAACCGCACCAGCTTCCTTGTCCAACTCGTAGAAGAACTGGTCACGAATCTTCTCGTAAACCTCACGCTGCTTATCGGTGTGCTCCAAATAGCGATACTCCCACTCCAAGTCGGGGAGGGAAACGTGAACATCGGGATCAGTTTTCTTTCGACGGATGACCTGATTCTTCATCGCCTGAATCAGAGTTTCAAAGGAAATCTTCTTGTCCTCGCCGTAACCGAAGCAATACTCACGGTCGAAACGACGAACCGAGGGGAAACGAACAGGATCGAAGAGATGCAGATAAGACCACATCTCATGCGGGCGATTCTGAATGGGCGACCCTGAAAGCGGCATAAAAAACCCGCCACGATTACGAAGCTTTTCGATCAGCTTCGCAGCTTGCTGCCAAATCCCTGTAGCCTTGCACTTCTTTGAGGAAGTGGTGTGGATCGGAGAACAATTGCAATCCGCACCACCCTTGAGCTTGTGAACCTCGTCGGCGTAAACGAAATCCCACTCGACTTCCATTAGAGCAGGGGTCGAGTTAAGTGCATCGTAGTTAACAAGCAGCATCGCATTGTTGGCTACAGCAAGCTCGGTAATGAATTCACGCTGATGCGGGGTTGGGTTACGATCGAACAGAATGATCTTACGGCTCGGGTTCCAACGAAGAATCTCGTAGTAAGTTGTCTTGACCAAAGACTTCTTCGTCAGCCAAAGAACTCGGGGCAACCGACCATGCTTCTTGAAGAACACGTCCTGAACAATCTCGTCGAAGCAAGCAGACTCTGCCGTCTTACCGAGAGACATATCAAGTGCGTTGAGAACGCCAGAAAGCCCGGAGTCGTAAGCTCCGAGCATGTAGAGAATGTCTTGCTTCTGGTAATCCCTTGCCTTGTCCCAAAAGAAAGCACCCTGAACCATCTCTTCAAGCCGCTTGTGCAAGTCGTCGAGCTTTGACTGAGCAGCAACAAGCTCCATCAAACGCAACTTCTCCTGCTTCAACTTCTCAAGCTGGTTCTTCTGCTTGATTGCGCTTGACTTGTGCGAGTAGATTTCCTGCTCAATCTTATGCTTCTCGGCGTGAATCGCACGCTGGGCATCCTTGAATGCCTGGAACTGCTTCTCGACTTCGATGCGAAGCGCCTCTTCCTGCTCCTGAATTACCCGAACCTCGGCAACCTTTTCGTCAGCCTGCTTCTGTAGGCTAGCAACCGGAGCTTCGATCGTGGTAATCTCGAATTGAAGCATGTTGACTTTGTCAGTCAACTCTTTCAGCAACTGCTCGTAATTGACTCCATCGGTGGTCATTAGTAGCCGCAATCCTTTCGAATACGGTCGCTGATGCGAAGGAGTTCACGCTTCTGATACTCGGCCCAAGCCTTACCCCGAGCATTGAATTCTGTCTCAATTTCCTGCTTCGACTTCCGAACAACATCGAAGTTCAGCAGAAGTTGAAGTTCTTTGTTCGTCACGTTTTTTCTTTCACTCTAAAGTCGGGGAGAATTTCCCCGAACCGAAACTGCCCTACGGGCACGAGTCTACAGGTGATTTATCTGGCTGTCAAGGGTTTTCTTTTATTCCTCAGCCAATTCAATCTCCCATCATCTTGTCGAATCTCTTTTTTGCTACAGGGTTTTCATCCAGAATAGTAGAGTCTGCTTTGTGTGCCCACTCTGTAAGCTGGTCCCAATCTAAACGGATCGCACCTTTATCCCAGTTCTCTAACTCTGAGGTAATACGTGAGTCCCAAAGCTCTTCCCGGTCGAGAAGTTGCTGCATCACGTCTACTCTTGTTTTGTAGTCCTCAAGTTGCTTCAAACAAACTTCGCGAGCCTCGTCTGAGCTACAGAAAACCGTGGTGACGTACTCTTCGTTCGGCCCGTCATTGACAACTCGCAACTCACGGTACAGGTTCATTAGAATACTAGCTGCGAAAACTGTAGTGTTGAGGTTGGGCTTTGTAGTGGTCAGAATTGCAAGCACCGCCCAAGACACTTCCGCCTTTGAGCCGTCATGGAATACAATCGGCAAACGAGGCAGATTGTCATACGAACCATCCGGGTTGGCTACAAGGGTCGTGTAGTATTGCTTCGCCTTCTTTTTACGGAACGGGTACTCTTTGACGTAACCCTGGTCAATGAGTTTGTAAAGAGAGGCAAGAATTGTGTTATGGTGGCAATCGAGTTTTTCAGCTAGCTCGTAAATTGTGAGTTTGTTGTCTACGAGACATTTGATTATAAGGGTTTCACGTTCTGAGAGTTGTGCCAATTTGAGTGTTCCTCACTAGGGCAGGTCACCAGTGGTCACCTGAGTTACAAGGGTGTGCTGCTGGTAGTATAGGGAGTGGGGGTGGGAGTGTCAAGAGTTAGTATTTTGGCTGGTCAGGGCATTTTTACCTCACCAATGATCTACAAGGCAACTCAACTCTGCTATCAGGTGAGCAGGCTTGTGGAGGACCCCCGTTATTAGGGGTCCCCCAAACTGTCTCTCCTGGTGTTGGGGTACTAGACTGGAACAAAAATATCCCGAAATCCGAAAGCTCGAGGATTTGAAATGAATCTACAACTGAAAAATAAAACGAGATTTAAAATTGAAAATGGGCCGACACGAATCTTGGGGCAAAGGCGACCGTGGACACGAAAGGGGCCGGGCAATTCCCCGAAAAGGGGAATCACCCGGCCCGAATTGAATTGGATTGAATAGGGGGAGGAAAACCCTCCCCCTATCCGCTATTCCCGTGAAAGGGTACTTTGTTATTCCGAATCGGCCTCCTCATTCTCATTCTCGGAATCGTCGGCCTCTTCGATTTCGGCCGGAGCGTTAGCCGGAAGCCAAGCCTCCAAAACGCCGGAATCGAATTGGATATGGACAGAGGAACCGTCCTTTGGCATATCCAAATGCTTCCGAATTCGACCCGTCGGCGTAGTGCCATTCTCCCTATGCGGGAGCGAATCGAAAACGGCGGTCCTTTCGACACGGTAAAGCGGCGTCGAAATGTAGCGAATTGCAATTTCGTCCGTCATTGTTCCCTCGGGGATTTCGATGGAATCAATGGGGAAATCGTAATCGAAATCCGAAACGGACGGGAGCCACTTTGCACCGGGAAAGAAACGGTATCGGAGCGTATAGCCTCCGACTTTCTTTACCGTAGCCTCACCCTTTCCATAAGGACCGCGAGGCAAATCAGGAACGGTATCCCCATTCGCTGCTTTCTTCACCTTGAAATCCTCGGGGATTTCGAGCTTGAATGAAACGGCAGCGTTATAGAGGAATGTCGTGAACTGCTTCAATCCCTTTACCGAATCGTCGGCATCGGAATTGGAAACAACGGGAGCACCATTTCGGGCGGCATCGGCGACAAACCAATTCCGGAATTCCCGAACGTCCTTTGAGGCATTCGCCAATTCGTCGGCGAGTACCGTCGAAAGAATCGGGTTTGCATCGAGTGTATCGAAAAGCCAACGGCGAAAGGCAAGCGTGAATGAATCGGCCGCCTTTTGGTCATCCTCGGAATTCAATTTGGGAGCCTCGGCCTTTACCGAATCACCCTTTAGGGAATTCACGAGCTTGACGTACTGATCCCTCGCATTGACGAGGTTTTCAATTGAAACTTCAGTGGTGATTCCGAAATCACCGGGGTTGAAAGGCATTAGCGTTTCTTTCTGTTTGAGTGAATGGATTAAAACGAAATCCCGTACCTGTGACGGTCCAATTCAGGAATTGGTAACCCTCCCCTAGTTGAATTCCTGGGGCTGAATCATTCGGAATTGCATTCCCGGTCCTTAATGGAGGCGCATTAGAAATGCGGTAAACGGGAATTCCGAATTCCGGCGATTGGAGAAGCTCGGCCGGGTGCTGCTCCGCCGAGTGTAGCGGATCCAAATTGGACATTGGCGGCAGGGAGCCGTTTTCCGGTGACTATCTTCCGAATGATCCGGTCACCGTCATTTTCCCGGTAGTGCTTTGGAGCGTAGGCAACTAGCCGTTTCTGACTACCAAGAAATTGACGGTAGGCGTGTCATTTTAGGGGTAGTCACTTAGAGCGTGGTTCACTAGCCCGTTGTGCCTAGCTAGAAAATGAGGTAGTCATGCTATGACACTGGCTGACTCGAATTATCTAGTCATCGGGGACCGTTGACACCCATAGCACGATGTGACGTGGGTAACTAGCCCAAAGTGATGATACCCGTTGTGTCTAGTCCTAACTAGTCGATCGGGACTAGTCAACCAGGACAATTTGGGAGTATCTCTTTACTACACGGATAAAATTGGTGATTCCCCGACTAGACTACTCGGTCTTTTCTGGACTAACTACGTTTCCCCGAAACACTCTGTTAGCAAGTCTTTGGAGTTCATCCTCTACAAATGCCCTCTCAAACACGCCAGTCTGCACCATCATGTGAACGAGGTATCCCCTTAACACTAGACAGGGTTTAATCATCTCACCCTCTTCCATGTGAATCCACTTACCCTCTTCACAGAGATATTCCCTGTAGCACTCACTCTCTGCGAATCCTTCTACAATCCGATACGTGTACCGAATCACGAACACGTCATACCTGTCGTAATTCAATGGTGCTTGCACGTACCATCGGGTTTCTACTTTTTTACCCTCTTCCAGTACGGTCACTACATTCTCGGTACTAATACTCATATTCGGTTCCTCCGATTGAGTTCTAGTGCTACAGCTTCGGTGACTCGGATAACCATTGCTTGTTGAATGTCCTCAGACACTATGAGTCGATTCGCTAGGTCACGGGTAATATCGTTGACCATCCCTTCGATTTCCCTGGTGAGGTTACGTAAACCCTCGTCTCTTTTCCACTTGACCGTACTGTAGTTCTCTAGTGCTCGGAGTAAGTTCCAAGCAATACTACCCTCGGCGTAATACTGGCCGGGTAACTTGTGTACGTCTACAGGGAGTTCAAGACTCATTGGCTCAGACTCACTTAGAGTCTTTCCGTGAGAGCTTTCAATCTGTAGTTGGAACTTCCCCACTAGTACTATTTTCATCGGCTTCCCCCACTCCGTTCTTTAGGATGATTATGTCTGTAGGTGGCATCCCTCCCCAACACTGTAGCCAAACAGTGAATGGCGAAAGTGCAGAGTCCTGGTAGTCTCGTTCGTCGAGAACCCACGGACTCATGATTGTAGGGACTCCGTCTTTAATGGCGAGGACACACTGTAGGTCCCCTATATCCTCACTTTCAGGTGGAGCTTTCATCATGACCAACTTTCCTTTCCAGAAAGCTAAGTCACGGTCTGTTACAGGTCTAGGTTTCAAGTTCTGTCGCTTTCTTAATTTCCTCGTCCCAGCTTTTACGGATTCGATTTTGAGCGTGTTGTAAGCAGACAGCCCTACCATCGACAATTGTGGAAGCCCAACCGGCTATCATTGATTGTGGAAGGACTGTCTCTCCCATTCGTATCTGGAGTTCCAGACAGTCTGCACAACCACCAAGAGGGTGTTCACTCACTGAATTTCTTATCTCCTACGACAGTTTGTTTCCAGGGCTTGATGACTGGCATATTGGGTGCGTGGTGGGGCCAGTAGAAGAGTTTGGTGTGATTGAGTTTTAGGGTACAGCGAACGAACTCTCCGTCCCAACGTTTGTAGGTCCAACCACAATTCGGTCTATCCGCTAGTTCATTAGTTTCTTCAGTGGTCCCGTCGGGCATTGGCGATTCGTCTCCAGATAGATGACGTCTTTTTTGGAGAGGAAGGAGAGGTTGAGGGTGCAGTTTGGGTTTTGACACCAACCTCCTTTTCCTTCTCTAACAATGCGGTGAGATTTTCTTCTTCTTGTCCTAAAACCCGACACCCCGCCAACCCTTCTACACAAGGTTCACCATAACGATGTTCGTGCCACTTTTGGTTAGGACGGTCAGGGTCTTTTGCTAACTTCGTAGCGTCCTCAAACGATTTCTTTCGGTTTTGGTTGAGGAACAGATACCAGTGACCCATCCCTGTCTCGTCAACTTCTACCTCTGCCATAAAGCAATCCTCTCAAAGACAGCCTTTACCTGTCGAGCGTCACCAAGTGCTGTGTGCTTGTCCTCTTCGGGAATTCTACTCCGGGGATCAATCAGATCAATCAACTGTGCGGACTTCCAGGGGAGTTCGATTTCTATTTCAGGTCGCTTTCCGAGAATCCAACCAACGGACATTGCTTCTATGTCGATGATGTGGTAATGCCACTTCCATGGAACTCCGTTTGCGTACATCATCAGACGTAAACGCTCTTCGTCGAATGACGGGATTGCACCACACAGATGCTTGTTCCAAGTCAGGGCACGAATTGCATTGCAGACTATTTGTGCGTCAGTCCACTTCACATCGCTCCCATTTCGGGGAACACGTTCCCAATACTTTCCGATATCAAGAGCAATCGGGTCTGCATCTTCCAGTCGTTCGGGTTTGATAAACCACTGATACTCTACCCAACCTTCCCCATCCCAATCAATCAGAGCGACTTCCCAAATCTCATGGCGATCGGGGTCGAGTCCGGTAGTCTCGGTATCGAGGAATACAACTTGGTCTTTACGCACTATTCCCTTTCGTGGTCTATTGCCCAGCCAAAGACTTTGTTCGGACAATGGTTTGGATTCATCAGCGATTGGCACGTACCTCCGGTGAGGATCGAACTCACAACTCACGGATTAAAAGTCCGTTACTCTGCCAATTGAGTTACGGAGGCAACTTCTTCACTCTTCTACTGTAGCTCCGGGAGTGAAAATGTAATCGGCACCCGTTGATTGGCAGCGTAGGCAAATTCGTTTGCCAGAACCATCATACGGTAGTGTCAGATTCCTACAGCGAGGGCAAGTTAGTGGGGGTTTCGGTGGCACAGGAGTCACCGTTACTTTCTGTACCCGATTTTCTTTCAGTGGGTTTCTTGCCCAGGGTGGTTTGTAAATCCCCTCGACAAGTTCCTTGCTCTTCTTTTCGACTATGACAATGAGGTCCTTCCCTACTATTTTATAGTCGATGACGTGGCCGTGAGCGGGTTTGTAAACCCATTGATATAACAGTGATTCCCCTAACTGCTTAAGGGTCCTGTTTGTCATATTGCACCTTCTTAGATCAGGCGCCAATCGAAGGATGCTCGGACTTACTCCTTTCTCTTAAGTTACGTTCTTGTTCCCATTGTTCTAGGAACGGACCACTGTAGTCCATCCCACAGACGGGACAACGTAAAAGATCGTAGTCAGGAACACTGACAAGTTCTTTCCCATCGAAGATACAGAAGTAAGTCATTCAGCAGACACCCCAGGGTTGGCTTCCTCTGCGGTCATAGGTTGTGTTAAAGACTCGGTCTTGTTCCTCTCGGCTAGCTGAACCCCAAGTTTCTGGATTTCCGCCGTTAGCTTCCCAAGTACCTCTATCAAACTGATAGAAACCAAAGTACCTAGGGTTGGTTCCTCGTTCGTAGGAACCACCATTTTCATATC
>Ga0193738_1000806_pt1 | contig 14302 bp, 11 predicted proteins | sample L2a1metaG_FD_144927 | JGI IMG/M metagenome (GOLD analysis project Ga0193738, IMG submission 144927) | Soil microbial communities from a riparian zone of the East river system, Colorado, United States - L2a1 | ecosystem: Environmental > Terrestrial > Soil > Riparian zone | place: USA: East River...
ACACGGTGCAACTATCTCTTTTTTCCAGGGGTGCAGCTAATAATGCTAATTTTATTTGTATGTCTGCAGCAGGTAAACCAGTTGTAGCCGCAGGTGTATCAGCTTTAGCAGCGGGTGAATCTTTTTTAGCATTACATGCGTAACAAACAGCGATCACTGTTACAAACAAAAGAATAACTCTCATATGCATTCGTTTAGTTGATAATGTAATTAAGAATATAAAAGAACAGGGTTTTTTAAAGGTAGTATTTTATTATGCCATGGTAAAAATTCCCTTCTTCTCATAGACAGGAAGAATAATTATGTAGCGGGCTGAAGTGCTACTATTCAACTTTACTTGCGACGCTCCGTTCATCTTTCAGGAACTCTATTCAGCTATTTATCGTGACTAAGTTTTAGTTTTCTTCTCAAAGAATTATTTTCTTCAAAAGATAATTCAGAGACGATTTTAAAGTCATTGATATTTCGATCAACGGTAACAATCTTGATTGAACCATCTGGATATTCGAGATAGCATTGCCCTAGTGGCAACTCATCAGTATTGATCATAAATGGGAATCCCATTTTTAATTTACTTCTTCGAAGCTCCATGATTGCTAAGTAAGCATCCCTTTCAAGTTTTTTCCTATTCATAATTGATTTCGCTTTTCAAAGGTAAGGAATATGACCCTTAAAGTCCGTTGACTTAAAGTCCACAATAACTGACCTTCCAGGGATGGATATAAAACAAAAAGTGGGTCAGAGAATAAAACAACTACGAAAAGAACTTGATCTTTCTCAGGAGGCACTTGCACTGAAAGCAGAGGTTGATAGAACCTACGTAACGGATGTTGAAAATGGAAGACGAAATGTGTCGGTGGAAATACTAGAGAGACTAATCAAAGCACTAAATGTTTCGATGAAAGAGTTTTTTAATACAAAAATATTCTCGTAATAGTTTTAAAGAATGCTAAAACCTGAAAATAAGCTATGGATATTAAAAGCCAAAGGAGAAGATAGTTCTTTTGGGGGTAATTTAGGTTATCCGGATGAGCCGTCATCACACTACGTATATGATACAAATGTGAAGAATCATAATAAAATTAAAAAAGGTGATTTTATTGTTATTGTAAATAAAGATTATGTTTTGGGACATGCAACTATAACTTCAATTGGCACTAAGAAAAACGTACCAAAAATAAGATACAGGTGCCCCTATCCCGAGTGCGGTACGCAAGAGCATTATATCAGAAAATCGAAATCTCCAAAATATAAATGTAGAAATAAGCATGAGTTTGATAAACCAGCAGAAGAACATATTACGGTAGATGAGTTTACTGCAAATTATAAATCTACTTATAAACCCTCTCCGAAAAACACATCGGTTAGACTTTTGGATAAATACTATATCAGAAGAAATCTATATTATTCTATTCAGGAGGCCAGTTCTGATCTTGTTAATAACAAAATATTTTCGTTCATCAATTACATTGAAGATTTTCAGGCCATTGAAGCAGATGAAGAATTAAATTTTAATAGTCTGCCAGACTATGATCCATCCGACGCAGATGAAAGAGAATCTGGAAAGGTCACTAAATTTATCAGAAAAGGTCAAAGAGAATTTAAAAGCAAGCTGATTAAAGCTTATGGTTCAATTTGCATGATTACAGGATGCAATATTAATTCAGCTATTGAAGCAAGTCATATTTGCCCTTATAGAGGTAAAAAAGATAATAATGTCAGGAATGGTTTATTACTACGAGTAGATTTACACAGGCTTTATGATAATGACCTTTTAAGTATTAATCCCCTAACATTAACAGTTGAAATTCATACTTCATTAAAAAATACTTATTATCAAAAATATAATGGAAAAAAATTAGTAATAAATTTTCAAAACCGATTTCCCTCACACACTGCATTAGATAAAAGATGGCAACAATTTCAAAGCAAATTAAAATAACCAATTGAAGTATTGTCCAACTCACCAATAAGCATTGCTCTGTCAAGTAACATGTTTGATTCCTCGCAACAAGTTTCAGGCAGCAAAGCGCAATTATGGCATGCTGCAAGATTACATGAGTTCGGGCCCTGTCCGCGACTGTCAATGCATATAGGATCGCTTGAACACCACCTTGCATTTTCAATAGCGTTGTAAACTATAGTCTCAAGATTGCCTGGCTTTCCTTGTCTTACAAGCCCGCCTAAAGAACCTTCTGAATCACCCGATGCGGTGTAAATCAAAACTCCGTTCATCACTTCATTTGGAAATTCAAGATTGCAATAAATTCTTTCACGCAATGCAGAACTTCCGTAACCACATTCGTAACTGAACTGGTTTATCACTAAATGAGCAAAGGTGTGAATCAAAATAAATTCGGGTGTGATGCTCCTTGCTTCCTGTCCTTTGTCAAGTTTTGTCTTGTTGTAATTCCTATCAAGTGATTTTACTCTTTCAATCACTTCTTTTTTTCCAGCCCACTCCTTCAAAGATTTTTCATTGAACTTAAAAAATACTCCTTCGCCTCTCACAACAATTGCCGGCAACCAATTTATAGTTGTACCAAGTTTTATGAAATCTTTCTTTGCTTCCAATGCTTTTCCATCTTCAGGCAACCATCTTGAAAAACCTGTGAATGCTCTTGTCTCTCTTAGTTTATGCAATAAGCAAATGCTGTCAAAACTTTTTGAAATGATTTTGTTCTCTGTGTATTCATCAACCTTGACTTTCGAAACATAAAAATCTTGTTTCTCTGAACCTGGCTCTTTCAGAATTGCATCGTATTCCATCTTGCGATAAAATTCTTCTGAATCTGTTGCAGGTATTGAATCATATCCGGTAATTTTCTTTTTCGCTGCATCAATAAGTTTGTCCACCCAAAAATCAATTTGGTCAAACTCAACTTTTAATTTGCTTACAGCCACCCAATAGAATCTTTTTCTATCAAACTCACCGTTTACTCTTCCACTGTTTAATGCGACCCAATTTTTTTCAAGAATGTCTATTAATTCCGAATCAACTGACGGTTGCCATTGAGGGAGATAAATTGAACTTCTAACATTTGAGAAGTAAACATTTGATGCACCCTTTTGAACCACTCTCAATAATTGGGGATGCTCGCAATGCTTAGTATTATTTTTTTCTGCTTCTTCACCTAACCAAGGCCGTCCACCGCTACAATTCACATTTATTCTGGTGAGTGCATTCTCATTGAATGCTCCTGCCATTGATTTCTTTTCTCCGCAACTGCAAGTAATATCAATACCTGACAATGCACCTGAACTTCTTCCGGCTCTCAATCGCATTATCGGATTTGTGTCTGCACATTTATTTCCATTGTGAACCCATTCTTCAAAAGGGAAATCTTCAATGTGTCCTTGTGGGCAAATGGCAATGAATCTGACTGGAATTAATTTTCTTCTTCTCTTTTCAGGAATGGTTGAACAAGTTTTTCCTGGAAACGGTAAACCTAAACATCTCGGTTTCTCATGATGAAAGATTGGGACTTTGTGCATGTAACCGCAATTGGTGCAATAGTGCCATCTCGGAAAACGAACAAAAGGAATTTTTAAAAATTGATTTGTCTTTTCTAAAATATTGTCACGAAAGTCAGGCGGTAAACGAAAATTTTTAACACGAAGTCGTTTTGCAAGTCGTTCTTCTTCCACAATAAATTCGTCCAAAGTTTTTGACCTGTCAAGTTCTCTGAATTTCAATTCCCATAAATCAAGTCCTGCAACCATTAAGGATTCATCCTTTGGAAAGTTTATCATTTGCCCAACTCCCCAAGGAGAAATGAGTTGCGACCTTCTGATTGGTTTATTAGCTGGCATAATTTGATTTCTTAATTGTCAATGTCTATGTATTCGTTGATTACGATTGCATCACAAGTTGAATCAACATTTCTCATTGACGTTGGTGTTGACCATGCTCTGAATTTTGTTTGTTCCGATGGATTTGTTCCTGCCGGATACATCAACGGTAAATTATCTGTCTGTGTAAACGAACCATAAATGATTGGTAGATTATGTTTCCATTGTTCTAACCTTCTTTCAACCATCTCCATTGTTTTATGCATTTCATCTTTATCAATTTCTGATACTCTACGAAGAATGATGTCTTTTACTTTCTGAATAATTTCTTTCGTTGGAAATGGGTTTGGAAGTTCTCTGTTCTGCTCTGAATAAAATCTAATCAGTCCAACTAAAACTGCATGTAATGCTCTTTCTCTAGCAGGTGGTGAAAAAGGAGTAACACTTGTCGGTTCAACTTTGCTGTAAATTTTTGAATGATATTCTTGGAAGTGTTCAAAGTGCGAACGGTCTCTTGGTTTTGAGCAATTGTAAATTGTGAATACAAGTCCGGGGCCTTTCTTTGAACGACCTACACGGCTTGTTGCCTGTATGTATTCAGAAGTTGTTTTCGGTTGTCCTATAACCGTCATTAAACCTAATCGCGGAATATCAACACCAACTGAAATCATATTCGTTGCAAGGCAAACATCAATTGGATATTTTTCTTTCGGATATTCTTTTTGTAATTCTTCAAGTATGTCTGTGATTTGACCGCTGTTTATCCGGCTTGTCAATTCTCTATCTACATTGATAAACCTTCTTTCAGTTCCGGTAATTTTTTTGCGGATGTAAATAGAGTTTAAGTATTCAGAAATATCGGCACGAATTAAAGTCGCTGCATGTCCTAACTCACGAATACTGTTGAAGTATGTCATTGCTGTCCAATATGGGTCACGCTGTTTTTCTTCTGCAACTGGGATTGATTTTACAGATTGAAGTAATGCCGATACAACTCTTACCTGTGCTGTTGCATGTGAAGGCAATGCAGATGCAAACACACCTACATACAGTCGTCCAGGTGCGTTGTCAGAATTTTTTTCTTCGTAAGCGAAAAAGGAATCACCTGCACTTAAACACTGTGCAGGAAAAATATTTACATTCTCAACACCTCTGCCGTAAAGAGAATTAATTTGTTCCTTTGCTCTGCTGATTGTTGCTGACGATGCAATGATTTTTGGTTTGATACTATTTGCTGTGCAAAGTTCTTCAATCATTGTTTCATACAAGCCAACCATTGAACCCAACGGACCCGAAATTAAATGCAACTCATCTTGAATAATTAATTCCGGTGGTGTCTTTCTTTCATTTCCTATAAAACCAAATAGAGTTCTTGCTTCGGGTCTCCATGTTAGCATTGCGAATTTATCAACGAAAACCTTCTTTTGCAAAATCACACTCACTTTCATTATCGCATTTAAAAACTACTGAATCATGGTTGTTTACTTTACGGGGTTTATATCCTTTGATTTCATCTTTCTTTGTTCCCTTAATCAAGCCCATCTGACTACCACACCAAGGACATTTCAAAACAACAAAAGGATTAGCGTCTTCTTTTCCCTGGGACATTTTCTTTAAAGCTTTTGTCGCATCTGCTCTTTTGTTCGGTGTCAATTCTCCAACCCAAAGTCCAATTGTGATTCTATCCTCCCCTAATTCATCTTTGTTTTCATCTCTGATTTTTTCACATGCACAAATCAATGCTGCTGCTCTTTGAAATTGTTGTGCTGTAAGCAAACGCAAAGTGTAACGCATCAGAACAGAAGTTCCTGAATCTGTTTTGTCTTTTAGTTTCCTTAAAAAGATTGTGAAAGCTGATAAGCCCAAATACGCCTCTGTCTTACCGCCACCAGTCGGAAACCAAATCAGATCCACCATTTGTCTGTCGGGATGTTTTGCATCCAACATTGAATGAAGGTTTATCAATATGAACGCAATTTGAAAAGGTCTCCACGAACCAACTTTCAAACTTCCATCAGCATTTTTCTGCCATGTTTCTTGCTTGTTGATGTCTGGAATTGTTACCTTCTCTAAACCCGTGATATTACCTTTTTCTACAGTCCAATTTCGCATTTCAATTCCATAATGAAGTTGCTGCAACAACATTGCTCTGTTCATCAACTTAAATGCACGATTGACTTTTGGATTGCTCTTTAATAATTCAACTCCCTCTTTCATTCGCTTCAAACAAGCACGGCAACTTTCAATGTGTCGGTTTGCAGTATTCAAAAACTCGTCTTTCAATTCCTTCATTGCAATTGCTTCCTGTTCGTTTATCCATTTCTCATATTCTGAATTTAGCTGAACAAGGTTTAAAGTAATATCGTCTTTTGCCAAATCACTCATGTCAAACATTTTCAGTTCAACACTTTTCAATTCATTGGGAACGATTGGTTTTATTTCATAAGAAGGAACTGCTTCTGTTGTAATTGTATTTACTGTTTGCGAATCATCATCTACCCATGCAGGTGAACAACCATGTCCAACCGCAAATGTTTTTTTCTTTCTGAAAAGAAGTTGGTTTGATTTCTCATCGTCTTGGTCTGTCTTTGATGCTGCCAATTTGTAAGGACAAAAACATTCTTCACTTGCACTTACAGAAAATGAAACCTGAAAAAAGCATTCTTCATTTCTGATATTTTCTCTTGCTCCTTTATTCTTGTTTATTAAAGTGAATGTCAAAAGATGAATGCTCTTATCAGAATCAATTCCGTGTGTTCTGTTTCTGATATTCAAAACCATTTCTATTTTCTTTCCATCCTTGCCGACTAAAGAAAACTCTTTGGCAGTTCCTGAAATGAGTGGAATATCACTTGCCGGAATTGGTAAAGGTTGGTCTAATGAACTTCTGTAATATGCTTTTCTGGGAACTTCCGTTCCATCATCTTTCTTGTAACTGTAATCATTGATTTCATAGATTCCAATATTCACTTGCACATTAAAACCGTCCTTTGGAATTTTTGAAAAACAACTAAATCCCATTGCAGAAGGAAGAAAATTGTTTGCTAATCCAATTTCTTCTTCAAAGTCATCACCAACATTTGATGATGTGTTGTTGTCCTCAATTGTTTCTGAACTCTCTACACTGTTTTCATCTGTGTTTGTTATAACTTCTTCTTCTGTTGCTGTTGTTGAATCCGCTGCTGAATAAGTTGCTCCTTCTCCATCTTTGTTTGGAGATGGAAATAAAATCCCTGCACCATATCTTAACCTTGGTGGTTCGTTCAATAAAATTTCTTCTCCATTTTCCTGTAGGTGTGGCTTCACGGGGTCGGGACCAATTAATTCCCTCCTGATAAATTGTAGAATCTCATCTCTCATTTTAAGCGAGTTTATTTTTTAGAATATCGTTATACTGATTTTGTATTGTTTCAGAAATCAAAAGTATCAATCCATATCGTGCCCTGCTCATACCTACATACATGAGCGATTTTGTAACTTCACTTGACAAATCTTCAATGTCAGTAATTAATACATAATTGCTTTCCATTCCCTTGTATGACTGAACAGTTGCAAAACCAAAATGCTTTTGTGTTGCTGAAACTTCGGTTGCTTTTTTTATTTCCTTAATTGAATAATCCGAAAATGATTTTACACAACAGTTTTCAAATTTATTTGCTGAAAGAATTGCCATTTCGTTGAACGGCAAATTTTCATCAGAGACTTTTTTCAATTGCTCTCTAAGAATTTGTTTCTGGTGTGCTTCGTCTCTGTAAAAATGATATGCTACTGGAAGTCCTTCAAGATATTCCAAAAGGAAAGGTGGTTTTTCAAATCCTGAAATCAAAGAAGTTTCTTCTCCAATTTCTTTTGTGTTCCGGCAATTTATCCGCAACAAATGTTTTGAATGATGCCCGAATGTTTTTAGCAAGTCAAGCATTTCAGATTTTGAAAGCTGTGCATAAATCGCTTGTCTTTCAAAGTCGCCATAGATTTCCCAATTACCATTTGCTAAACCGCCAGTGAGCATTGAATCAAACAAGCCTAAATATTCTTCCCTAATTAAGTCCTGACCTTCATCAATAATCAGTTTGTCAAACTTTCCTTGAATACCAATTTTGAAAAACTCTTTCATCAGGTTTGGCAAATACTTTGAATAAAAATCTTGTTTGCTCTCCTGTGTTTTGTCGTAGTCAAAACCTTTTGATAATTCAAACAAGTAACTGTGCAAACTGGAAACAGTAATGTTGTTCCAAACTTCCAATTGCTTTTGCATCCACTCACCGATAATTCTGTTGAAGCAAGTCAGAAAAACTTTTTTCCCTTCCTCTGCTGCTCTTATTGCTGATTCAATTGCAATCATCGTCTTACCTGTTCCGGCACTTCCCTGAATCACACTTCTTTCATTGAGTTGAATTGATTCAAGAACTCCGAATTGTTCTTCGGTGTAAGTTTTAACTTGCGAATCAAATTCTGTTAAGCGTTCTTTTGCTGAACGGACTCTCATAAAATCTCCTCTGAGAAAGTGACAAAGTTCTTCAAGGTCTTGTCGAGATGGTAATGATTCAGTTGTCGAAAACCAAAATTGTGTTTTGTGTTTTTCTGTGAACTGATGGACTAAGGTTTTAAAAAATGTTTCATGGTTTGAATTGTAGTTGCTTTTGTCAAAGATTTGCCACTGCTGATATTCCACACTGTGTTTGTCAAAGTTTACTTGTGGAAATGCAACAAAGAAGCCAAATTGAATATTATTGAACTTATGACTTGCACCAAATTCTTTTTTGATTTCTTCCTTCAAAGAGAACATTGCATCCTTGGCCTGAACAAATGGGCTTTTATTTCGGTTTACATTTCCATGCCTGTCTGTAAACTCCCAAATACCATTTGAGCATTTTACATCACCGCCTTTTACCTCCATCACAAACACACCTGCGTTTGGAATGAGAAGCAAAAAATCTATTTCGCCATAAAGTCGCTTGGTGTGTTGAGAAAGATTGAGAGAATGCAATACAATCCAATCCTCGGCGAAGGAATCTTTTTTGAGCATGTCAAAAATCATTCTCTCTCCGGTGCTTTTGCAATCCTTGCCAATATATGGTGGCGATAGTTTTGCCATTACAGTTTTGCTTTTTCCAAAAGCCGGTTTACATTTCTAATATCAATATTGTCTTGCGAATTGTTTATGTCAGTTATCTCCAAGATTTCAACTTCTCCCATATCGTCAAAGTCAATTATACTATTCACCTGAATTGTTGAGTGAGTGCTTTTGATTTTAGCTTTCAATTGCTCAATTACAAAGTCAGATGCTTTCATTCTCCAACTTGTCATTTGCTTAATTGCAATCCTTACGGTTTTGATGTTGTCAAATAATTCTGTTCCGTTTGTCATGATTGCAATCGCAAGCAAATCATCGTCCTTCCTTGGACCAATTCTTAATTCGTCAAATAGCCACGAACGAATTGTAGCCGGGTCACGGTCACAACCTTTTTCTTTTAAATCAGGGACTAATTTTTTTAAATCATTATTTAGGAATTTGTAATGATTCCTAAGTAAGTTTTTCCAAAGCTCAATCCACTTTGTTGTTTCTTTCAATGCTGCCGGAGTAGTTTGCCTGCCTACAATTTTATTTAGCACCTCTCTTTCTGTTTTCAGAAATGCAATTACATCTCCTTGATGCAAACTCTCAATTCTACTTTTGTGGATATAAAGTGAGTTACTTGAAGATTGATGAAAGCTCTCCAACACAAGCAAGCCGTGTGTGTCTGTGAGATAAATAAACTTGTCATTCTTGAACTCAACTCTTTTTGCTTTTACAGTGTAAGCCAAATTACCTCTCACAATGTATTTTGAAAACTGTGCATTATCAAGCTTCAATTCAAACTCAGCAATGTCAAAATTTGAATCGGTGTCTGCTTCCGTTGTTGATTCATTGTATAAATCACTAAATCCACTTCCGGTCTCTGATTCCGCTGTGGAACGGATTCCTTTTTTATTGATTGTAGATTTTACGTTTCCACTAAATCTCTTATTCCGGTTTTGAAGTGAATTGAAATACTTGCCTTCAAACTGGTAGAATAAAACAGTTAATTCCGAAAACAAAAAACTTGATAAAAGGCGGTTCACATTGTTGGTCTTTGCCCAACCTGTGAGAATTGCTTTTACTTGTTCACCTTCAATTAAACTGTTGTTTACATCTGCAACTGAAATAACATTTGGTTTTTGTGCAATATGCAGTGAGTTCAAATGCAATGATAATGACAACGCTTCATCTTCGGTTGTGCAAATGATGTAATCATACTTATTTGTTCTCATCAGTTCACTCAACCTTGCACATTTTTCAGAAGGTGAACTTGCAAACTTTTCAATAACGGATTTTAAAAGTGAAATAGAATCTTCAATCGTCTTGAGTGAACCGCCAAGGTAAAATCTGTTTTCAGAGAAAAGTATTTCTACTTTGCTTAACATTCCCTTGTAAACAGCAACTTCGTTTTCGTTTAGTGGATGAGCAATTCTTGAAACAAGATTTGTGAGTTGGATCAGTAAAATTTTCAAGTTTACTAATTCCTTTACTGATTCGTCTTTGTCAATTGAATGAATCAGTTTCGTGATGCTTTCAAGGTCTGCATTTTCGCAGATTTCCTTTTGAAGATTAAAGGAAACATATTTGTGAAGTTTCTTGTCAAAGGAACTGAAAGGTGAAAGTTTTTTTATCTCGTCAAGTTGGAGATTCTCTTTTGTGAAATTGTAGAAATCAAAACCATATTCACCAATGTTTTCAAAGTTTCCAACTTCGGAGAGGTCAGTTATTAGAATCGTTGGAATTTCCTTTACATCAATATCATTGAAGTCAACTCCTCTTTCCTGAATAGCAGAATAGCCGTCAATAATAATTTTTGAAACGGTGTCAGATAGGGTTACATACAGAGCAAGGTTGGTCAGGTTGTTTGAAATCAAAAGCGGACTTTTTATGTCTGCTTCTCCGGCATCATCAATTTTTCCTTGTTTGAAATATTCATCAACTAAAAAATTATTTATTGATATCTCTGAAATTGAATTCTCAAATGAAATGTGTTTGCTGATTAAGCAAATTGAATTTTTCTGAAATAATTTATTCCCTTCTGTTTGTATTCCAAGAATTTCATCAGTCGGATTTTCATTTGTTTTAGCAAGGGCTTCAATCACTCTCTTGTAACCAGAAAGTGCTGTCCTGCTTGAAGGTGCTGGCTGAATTTTGGAAATTTTCTTCACACTAATTGTTATCTCACTAATACCTTTATGCTCCTTATGTTTGAAGATGAAACCATATGAATTTTTTCCAACCCATTCAACAACTGCTTCGTTGTTAAGAATTAGCTTGTCACCTCTGTGATATTTCTCTAACGCTTCAATTATTTCGTTTTTGAATTGAGCAAAGTCAGATTCAATCAGAAATAAAACTGTTGGAATAGAAAGCCACTGTGCTGCAAATTCCTTTGTTGGAAAAACCAAGCAAAGTTTGTGATTGGAGCTGTTACTGAAAAAATCAGAAATAAGTTGAAGAGATTCCATCAGCGGCAACGGAAGAGAATGGGCTTCTTCCTGCCCTGCATATGTGTATCGCAGTTTTTGAATTAATTCCTGATTCATTTTTGTTTACTTCAAAACATTTTTACCAGTTATTAGTAAATGTTTTATAGATGCCGCAATTTTTTCTGCCATTAATGGCGGGACTGCATTCCCAATTTGTCGAAAAACAGTGTTCATAGATCCTGAAAATTTAAAGCCATCAGGAAAGGATTGTAATCTTGCGGCTTCTCTAACAGAAATAGTGCGAGCCTGTTTACTATCATAATGGATATGGGAATAACAGTCTTTTCCTAAATGAGCCATCAATGTACGAGATGGCTTATCTGCTTCCATTTTCCGCCATTTATTAGGGAATTTCCCTACGTCATACGGTGGAATAGTCTTCTTGAGAAGTACTTGATATTTTTTTGAATTAATTGATATGGCCTTCCCCAGCAACTTTTGCTCTTTCTTTAACTTAGATTTTAATATTCTATTTGCGACTTCAATTGCCTGAGGATATTGATCCCCAGCTTTCATTTTCTTGAATATTGGATAATCACGCGGCAATGTGCGAATTATATTACCAGAAACATCTTTATCATTTTCAAACCCCTCCCAAGTACGTATGCGATATTGAAATTCGTTTTGAGCTAATGATTTATAAAACAACTGCTCGTTTAAACTTTTAATACTGCGCTTTAATTTGCTAAGGTGATTATATATTTCAGGTAAGTCTGACAAAGCATCTGCAGCCGTTACAGCAGGGGAAAGAGTTTCTACTGGTTGTAAAGGAGTAATGTAATATAGATTTTGAGAATCTAGTACAACATGTTTGAGTGCAACCTGGCGTGAGCCATGATATCCTTTAGGCAATTCAATATAATGTGAAGGCTCAGGAAATGATATTTCGACGTCAATACTTTCATGAATAGCGATAAGAAACATTCGCTCTCTCATTTGTGGTACTCCATAATAGACAGTGTTAAGCAGTGTATATCGGCTATTATATCCCATTTTTTTTAGATCCTGGCATACCAAATCAGCCATATTTACCCCACCATAGTTAAGCATATCAGGTACATTTTCCATAAGTATTGCTAACGGTGAAAGCACTCTTACATACTCTAAATAGGATTTATACAGTTGACTTCTTGGGTCATTAAGAAAAGCGTTTGTATCACTGCAGGTTTCTCGAAGTTTAGCACGGCCAATTCTAGTGAAAGCCTGACATGGAGGGCCTCCCACTATAATATCTACCAACTCTTTGGGTTTATTTACATAACCCAGGTTTTTAAATAAAACTTGCGGGGTTGTTTTTTGTATATCCCTTGATTTGGAGAACTCATCAAATTTAATATGATTATTATGAAAGTTTATTGCATGTGAAAGGGCAGCCTCTTTATCTAGTTCAACATTCGCTATAATTTCGTATCCAGCTTTGTGAAAACCTAAAGACAGTCCACCACAACCAGAAAATAGATCTAGCACTTTTAGTTTGTGGCCCTGCTTTAAACGATCTATTTTTTTTTTTATATTTTCCTCGTAGTAGAATTTACTCATAATTATGGCTTATTAAAATCTTTACTATCAAAAAAATCTTTTAATGAAATATTTAGAGCATTAAGAATTTTTTCAAGGGTAGAGAGAGATATATTTTTTCTTCCTTTTTCAATATGAGTCAGATAAGTTCTTTCCATTTCAGCTTCATAGGAAAACTTTTCTTGCGACAGGTTTTTAGCTTTTCTTAGTTGAGTTATACGCTGCCCAACTTTGTTTTTCAAATCCATAACGGAAATCTGTTTTTTAAAATCACGTATACTTTAAGACACATTTAGCAAACCTTCTAATGTACATATGTGTCCTAAAAAACACTGTATGCTTTAGGACACATTTGTGAAGGTGAATAAACAATTTTAACAGTAGTAATAGTGCCCCGATCTTAAAGTATGTTTGTTTTTTAATCCCAATGAATAAATTTGATCGATTGATCAGGAGAGTTTTTTGAGAAGTGAAGCTAAAGACTTTTCAACCTTAGCAGGTTTCAGGTTACATTCCCATAAATGAAGAATTTTCCATCCTTGCTTTTTTAAAGCTTTTAGAGCTTTTGTATCGTTAGCAATATTGGTGTTTATTTTATTCAACCACCAGTCTGTTCTTGTTTTTGGCACTACAAAGTATTTGCAATTTTCATGACCATGCCAGAAACAGCCATGAATAAAAACGACAGTTTTATATTTCTTTAAAACTATATCAGGTTTGCCCGGTAATTTTTTATCATGTAGTCTGAAGCGGAAACCCTGTGAATGCAGAAACTTTCTCACCAGTATTTCCGGCTTTGTATTTCCTGAGCGGATTTGGCTCATATTATAACTTCTCGTAGCCTTATCATGCACATCTGCCATAAAACGAAGTTATAGCGAAATTCTTAGCTTGAGGTTAGTGTACAGAACCTGATGTGAGAGCCATGAATGAGGAATCATTATGTAGCTATCTCACCACATTATTAATCCCTTCCAGCACAGATTTGATCTTCATAAAAGCTTCTTCAGAATTTTTCTCTTTGTCAAACTTTATATTCAGATAACCCGGAGATTTTTTGATGTAGAATGTAGTTTTATTGTCCAGCGTAATATCGCCATCCATTTCGATATTTACAAAAGACATATTGCCGCTGGGTAATTCTTTATCAAGATACCGGTCAACTTTACCTGTTTTACCAGGATTGAACTCCGCTGTCATTTCATAATAATGATCGTATTGGCTATGCTTTATACTGATGCTTCCGCCAGGAAAACCGCAGGAGATAATAGCTGATGTTACAAATAATAGAATGGCTATCTTTTTCCCCGCCTTGCGGGATTTCACTTCGTTCAACATTTTTTTTCAATTTGACGTACCGCAACTAAAATTGTTGCACCAGATGCTTGTTTCAGAGACCAACTATTTTCTGAAAATCCGCTTTTCTTGTTTCGATGGCAGTAGC